>ERZ761602.1843-NODE-1843-length-36230-cov-6.556379_pt1 | contig 36230 bp, 26 predicted proteins | sample MGYA00512165_ERZ761602 | MGnify/ENA primary metagenome ERZ761602 (study PRJEB28899, sample SAMN02445085) | bioreactor sludge metagenome | biome: EBPR sludge; isolation source: Thorneside wastewater treatment plant | place: Australia: Brisbane, Thorneside...
CGCGTGCCAGTGCACGCGTCATGCCGGCCACGCCGGCCTTGGCGGCGGCATAGTTGGATTGGCCGCCGTTGCCGCTGGCGCCGACGACCGAGGTGATGTTGATGATGCGGCCGTACCGCTGCTTCATCATCGTGCGCATGGCCGTGCGGCAGGCGCGGAAGACGGCCTTGAGGTTGGTGTCCAGCACCGCATCCCAATCCTCGTCGCGCATGCGCATGGCCAGGCCGTCGCGCGTGATGCCGGCATTGTTGACCAGCACGTGCAAGCCGCCACGCCGCTTCACGATGCCGTCGATGGCGGCGTCGAGCGACGGGCCGTCGTTGACGTTCAGGCACAGGCCCTCGCACCCGGGGTGGGCTGCCAGTGCCGCGGTGATGGCGGCGGCCCCGGCCTCGCTGGTGGCGGTGCCGATGACCTGGAAGCCCTGCGCTGCCAGCACGGCGGCGATGGCGCGTCCGATGCCGCGCGAAGCGCCGGTCACCAGCGCCACCTGGGCCGGGGTCGTCGTGGTATCGGTCATGCCAGCATCTCCTTGGCCTGGGCGAGCGAGGCGGGGTCGAGCACGGTGGTGGTCTTCGCATCGGCATCGATGCGCTTGACCATCCCAGACAGCACCTTGCCGGGCCCGCATTCGATGATGGCGCCCACGCCGCGCGCGCGCATGGCCTGGATGGTCTCCACCCAGCGCACCGGCCCGAAGGCCTGGCGGTAGAGCGCATCGCGGATGGCATCGACCTGGCGCGGCGCCTGCACGTCGATGTTGTTGATGACGTCGATGGTCGGCACGGCCAGCGCGGTCTGCGCCAGCGCCGGCTTCAGCGCCTCGGCCGCGGGCTTCATCAGCGCGCAGTGGAAGGGCGCGGACACCGCCAGCGGCAGCGCCCGCTTGGCGCCGGCGGCCTTGAGCGCCTCGCAGGCGGCGTCGACCGCGGCTTTGGCGCCGGAGATCACCGTCTGCTTCGGATCGTTGAAGTTGGCGGCGGACACCACCTGGCCGACGCGGGCCTCGACCTCGGCGCACACCGTGCGCACCGCCTCTGCGTCGAGACCGAGGATGGCGGCCATGGCGCCCTCGCCCACTGGCACCGCGCGTTGCATGGCCTGGGCACGCAGGCGCACCAGCGGCATCGCCTGGGCCAGCGTCAGGGCCCCGGCGGCCACCAGGGCCGCATATTCACCCAGCGAATGGCCGGCGACGACCGCGGGTTGCAGGCCGGTCTCGTGCAGCCAGGCCCGGTAGCAGGCCACGCCGGCCGCCAGCATCACCGGCTGCGTGTTGGTGGTGAGCTCCAGCGCCTCCTTGGGGCCTTCGCGGATCAGGCGCGCCAGGTCTTCACCCAGCGCGTCGGAGGCCTCGGTCAGCGCGGCAGCCACCGCCGGGTGGCCACCCCAGGCATCGAGCATGCCCACGCTCTGCGAGCCCTGGCCGGGGAAGACGAATGCAAACGGAGCCATGTCGATGAGGGGTTCCAGGTCGGGGCCTCAGAGGTCGAGCAGCACGGCGCCCCAGGTGAAGCCACCGCCCACGCCCTGCAGGAGCACCGAGTCGCCGCGCGCGATGCGCCCGCTGCGCACCGCGCTGTCCAGCGCCAGCGGGATCGATGCCGCGGACGTGTTGCCGTGCTCGTCGACGGTCACCACCAGGCGGTCGGCGGGCAGGTGGAGCTTGCGCGCCGCGCTCTGCATGATGCGGATGTTGGCCTGGTGCGGGATCAGCCAGCCGACGCTGTCCGCCGTACGCCCGGCCTTGGCCAGCACCGAGCGCGACACGCTGTCGAGCACGCCCACCGCGAGCTTGAAGACCGCCTGACCGTCCATGCGAAGGAAGGGATCGCCCGTCACCGAGCCGCCAGCCACCTGGCCGGGCACGCACAGAATGTCCACGTGCCGGCCGTCGGCGTGCAGTTCGCTGGCCAGCAGGCCCGGCGTGTCGCTGCCCTCGAGCACGACGGCACCGGCACCATCGCCGAACAGCACGCAGGTCGTGCGGTCCCTGAAGTCGAGGATGCGCGAGAAGACCTCGGCGCCGATCACCAGCGCCTTGGTCGCCAGTCCGGTGCGGATCATCGAATCGGCCATCGCCAGCGCATACACGAAGCCGGTGCACACGGCCTGCACGTCGAGTGCAGCGCCGCCGTGCATGCCCAGCTTGCGCTGCACGATGCAGGCGGTGGACGGGAAGATCATGTCCGGCGTGGACGTGGCGACGATGATCAGGTCGATCTCGTCGGCACGCCGGCCCGCGGCCTCCAGCGCATGGCGTGCAGCGTGCACGGCGAGGTCGCTGGTCTGCGCGCCTTCATCGACGAAATGCCGCGCCCGGATGCCGGTGCGTTCGACGATCCAGGCGTCGCTGGTCTCGATGCCGTCGGCCGCCAGGCGGGCCGCCAGATCGGCATTGCTGACGCGGCGCGGGGGCAGGTGGCTGCCGGTGCCGGTGATGCGCGAATGCTTCGCGGGGCTGGGGTTCATGCGACTCGTCGGGCCTGATCCACGGATGCCGCGGCGGCGGCGCCATCGGCCACGGCGGGAATCGAAGGCATCGCCTGCACGATGCGGTCGTGCACGCGGTCGAGCAGGCAATGCCGCGCCGCATCATACGCGCGGCGCAGGGCGTGCTCGAAAGCCAGCGGATCGGCCGAACCATGGCTCTTGAACACCAGGCCACGCAGGCCCAGCAGCGCCGCGCCGTTGTAGCGGCGCGGATCGACCCGTGCCTTGAAGCGCTTGAGCACCGGCAAGGCCACCAGCGCCGCCAGCTTGGACAGGGCACCGCGCGTGAACTCCTGGCGGATGAATTCCGTGAGCATGGAGGCCAGGCCTTCGGACGTCTTGAGCATCACGTTGCCGACGAAACCATCGCAGACGACGACGTCGCTGGTGCCCTTGTAGATGTCGTTGCCCTCGACGTTGCCGATGAAGTTCAGGTGGCCGGCCGCCTGTGCGGCGCGCAGCAGCTCGCCGGCACGGCGGATCGTCTCGCCGCCCTTGATGAGCTCCTCGCCGATGTTGAGCAGGCCGACCGTGGGCTCGAAGGCCTCGTCGTCCTGCATTGCCGCGGCGAGCGCGGCGCCCATGACGGCAAATTGCAGCAGGTGCTCGGCCGTGCAGTCGACGTTGGCGCCGAGGTCCAGCACGGTGGTCGTGCGGTCGGCCTGGTTGGGCATGGCGTAGGCGATGGCCGGGCGCTCGATGCCTTCCATGGTCTTGAGCACGTAGCGCGCGACGGCCATCAGCGCACCGGTGTTGCCGGCGGACACGCAGGCCTGCGCCACCGGCGGCTGCCCGCCATGGCTCTTGAGCTGCGTGATGGCCACCCGCATCGAAGAGTCGCGCTTGTGTCGCAGCGCGGCCTCGATGGGGTCGTCCATGGCCACCACCTGCGACGCCTTGACCAGCGTGCAGCGCGGCCAGCCGCGGGCCTGCGCCAGCACGTCATCGGTGCCGACCAGCACCAGGCGGGCGTCGGGGTGATGGTCGAGAAAGGCGCGACAGGCCGGCATGGTGCTGGCGGGACCATGGTCCCCGCCCATGCAGTCGACCGCCAGACAGGTCGAACTCATCGGAACAGCCAGAGGCGGAAGGCCGGCACGCAGGCGGTCATGGCCTGCCCGCAGCCGTCCAAGCGCGGCGTCCCTTCCGGGGCCGCCGCACCGGCATGCGCCATGCCTGGCGTCAGGCGTCGGCCTTGGTCTTCAGGACCTTGCGGCCGCGGTAGAAGCCGGTGGGGCTGATGTGGTGACGCAGGTGCACCTCGCCCGTGGTCGGCTCGATGGCCGTGCCGGGAGCCGCGATCGCATTGTGCGAGCGGTGCATGCCGCGCTTGGACGGCGACTTCTTGTTCTGCTGAACGGCCATGGGGATCTCCTGGGATCTCGGCGCCCGGATCGGCGGCGGGTCGGGGCAATGCAAGACGGCGGGCGTCAGACCGGTGCTGCGCGGCAAGAACCCGCCCCGCCATCCGCCCCCATCGCCCGCAAAGACACACAAGCAGATGCCCGTGCCGGCGCCATTCGGCGCCCACCCGGTTCTGCAAAGCCCTCAAGTATAGCACTGACGCACCGCAATGGCCCGGCGGTTGCCCAGGCGGCGGCGCCATCAGCCCTGGCCGCGCCGAAGTGCGGCCAGGGCGGAAAAGGGGCCGGGGGTGGGCGCCGCCTCGGGCTCGCCGTTGTCGGCCACCAACGGCTGCGGACAGGTTTCGTGGCGCGGCACCAGTGGCAGGTCGAGCAGGAGTTCGTCCTCCAGCAGTTCGTGAAGGTCGAGTTCCCGCGACAGCACGAGCACCTCGTGTTCGGCATCGTTGTCGAGCGACTCGGCGGCGGCCTCGTCGGCGACAAACTGGAAGCCCCGTTCCACCCGCAGGGGCTCGACCAGGGGCTGCAGGCAGCGCTGGCAGCGCATGGGCAACCCGGCATCGGCAAGCAGGTGCAGCCAGACCTGGGACGGCCCGCCGCGCACCGGCACCTCCTCGCCGGTGACCATCCAGCGCACGGCGCGCGGCGCCACACCGTCGGCATCCGGCACGAGAAGCTCGCGCAGGCGATCGAAGCCGGCCAATGGCCATTCGCCGGACAACTCGGCGCCGGCCTTTGCGAAGGCCCGCACATCGAGCCGTCGGGGGTCGACGTCGCGCTCTTTCATGGGATCAGTGTAGCGGCCGGCGGTGGAACAATCCTGCCCATGACCCCAGCCTTGATCCTCGGCTCGACGTCGCGCTACCGGCGCGACCTGCTGGCTCGCCTGCGCATGCCTTTCGACGTCGTCGCGCCCCAGGTGGACGAGACGCCGCGCGCGGGCGAATCCCCCGCGGCGCTGGCGCTGCGGCTGGCCCTGGAAAAGGCGCGCGAGGTCGCCGCCCGCCACGCCGAGGCCGTGGTGATCGGGTCCGACCAGGTGGCCGACCTCGATGGCGAACCCATCGGCAAGCCAGGAACGCACGAGCGCGCGGTCGAGCAGCTTCGGCGCATGAGCGGACGCACGCTGGTCTTCCACACCGCGGTGGCCGTGGTCTGCCGGGCACGCGGCTTCGAACGCGCGGAGCTGGCGCCGGTGCGCGTGGCCGTGCGCTCGCTGACGCCGGCGGAGATCGAGCACTACCTGCAGATCGAGCAGCCCTACGACTGCGCAGGCAGTGCCAAGTCCGAGACGCTGGGCATCGCGCTGCTCTCGGCCATCGAGAGCGACGACCCGACAGCCCTGGTCGGGCTGCCACTGATCCGCACCTGCCAGTTGCTGCGCGCCGCCGGGCTGGACCCGTTGGCCGCACCCGCCGCATGAACACCCCGGGCCGCCTGCTGCTGGTGCCCAATGCACTCGACCACGGCAATGCCCCGATCCCGATCGAGCAGGTGCTGCCGCATGGGGTGCTGGTGCAGGCGGCGGCCCTGACCCATTGGGTGGTGGAGGATGCGCGCAGTGCGCGCGCCTTTCTCAAGCGCGTGGCGATGGTGACGCCGCTGTCGGCGCCGCTGCAGGCGATCTCGATGGTCGAGCTGCCGCGCGCCCGCAAGGGCAGCCGCAGCGGCGTGGCGGTGGCCGAGTGGCAGGCGCTGCTGGCGCCCGCCCGCGCCGGCCATGACCTGGGCCTGCTCTCCGAAGCAGGACTGCCGGCGGTGGCCGACCCGGGTGCCGCGCTGGTCGAGGCCGCGCACGCCACCGGCGTGCCCGTGCTGCCGCTGGCCGGGCCCAGCGCGTTGTTGCTGGCGCTGGCAGCCAGTGGCCTGAACGGCCAGAGCTTCGCATTCGTCGGCTACCTGCCGCAGGAAACCGCGGCGCGCTCGCGCCGGCTCCACGAACTGGAAGGCATCTCACGCCAGCACGCCCAGACCCAGCTCTTCATCGAGACGCCCTACCGCAACCCGGCGCTGGCCGCCGCGCTGCTGGCCGAGTTGAAGCCCGGCACCCGGCTGGCCATCGGTTGCGGGCTCACGCTGGAGGGCGGCTGGTCGCAGATGCGGACGATCGAGCAATGGCGGCGGTCGCCTCCGGTCGTGTCCGACCGCATGCCGGCCGTCTTCGCCTTGCTGGCGGCCTGAGGGGCCGCGATCGCCTTGCGGCGGTGGCGCTCAGTGGCCGCCCAGCAGCGACGCCACCTTCTTCTTGGGTCGGATGCTCGGCGCCTTGGCCGGTGCATCGGTCTTGGCGCGCTCCCAGGACGGCGAGGCATCTGCCGGCTCTTCATAGGGCCGGTCGAAGAAGGGGTCTGCGGGCGGCGGTGCGCTGCGGCGCGGCGCCGACTCGGCCCGCGGCGCACGGAAGTCGTCTTCCCGGACGCGGCGGCGCGGACGGGTGTCCTCCAGCTCGAAAGGCTCGATCTCGAGTTTCTTCTTGATCAGGCGTTCGATCTCGCCGATCTGGCGCGCATCGTCGCGCGTGACCAGCGTGACCGCCAGACCCGATGCACCGGCCCGGCCCGTGCGACCGATGCGGTGCACGTAGTCCTCGGCATTGAAGGGCACGTCGAAATTGAAGACCGCCGGCAGGTCGGCGATGTCGAGGCCACGGGCCGCGACGTCGGTGGCCACCAGCAGTTCGACCTCGCCGCGCTTGAAGGCATCGAGCGACTTCAGGCGCTCGTCCTGCGACTTGTCGCCGTGCAGGGCCGCCGTCTTCAGGCCGTCGCGCTCGAACGACCGGGCCAGGCGTGCGGCGCCGAGCTTGGAATTGACGAAGACGATGGCCTGGGACAGCTCACGCTGGCACAGCAACTGCCGCACCACCGCGCGCTTGTCGTCGTCGGTCACGTTATAGAAACGCTGCTCGACGGTCGAGGCCGTGGCATTGGGACGCGCCACCTCGACGGTGACCGGATCCTGGAGGTAGCTCTCGGCCAGCCGCTTGATCTCGGGCGAAAAGGTCGCCGAGAACAGCAGCGTCTGCCGCTGCCTGGGCAGGTAGGACAGGATGCGCTGGAGGTCGGGCAGGAAGCCGATGTCGAGCATGCGGTCGGCTTCGTCGAGCACCACGTACTCGACCTGGTTGAGCACCGCATTCTTGGCCTCGATGTGGTCGAGCAACCGACCCGGCGTGGCAATCAACACCTCGACACCGGCCTTGAGTTGCAGCGTCTGCGGCTTCATGTCGATGCCGCCGAAGACCACCGCCGACCGCAATTGCGTGAACTTGGCGTAGTTCTTGACGTTGGCCGCCACCTGGTCGGCGAGCTCGCGCGTGGGCGCCAGCACCAGCGCCCGCACCGGATGGCGCGCCGGCGACATGCTGGCGCTTTCATGCCGCAGCATCTTCTGCAGCAGCGGCAGCGAAAAGGCCGCCGTCTTGCCGGTGCCGGTCTGGGCGGCGCCCATCACGTCACGCCCGGCCAGCACGATGGGAATCGCCTTCGCCTGGATGGGCGTCATCGATTCATAGCCCGACTCGGCCACGGCACGCAGGAGCTTGGCATCCAGCGCCAAGCTGTCGAAGCGCGCCACGGGCGCCATTTCTGGGGAATCATCACTCACCCCGGCATTATCCCGCAGCGGGGGCTGCCCCCGTGGCCGGCTCCGGAATGCGAGGCAACGGATCGGCTGCCGGCGCCGATCGTTGCCAGGATGCTACACATCGTCCGTCTGATTGACGTGTGGAAGCAATTCAACACCACAGACTCGGCCCGCTTCGCCAACGATTCCATGTTTGACGGTGATGCTGCGGTGCACAAGGCTTTTGTAAGCGACACCGGCAATCACCGTCCTTTCCTGCCCTAGAATTTCACGTGACATGGCTTTGACAACAGAAAAGGCAACCGAGCCTGCAAGCCCTAGAGGGACTCGTCACCGGCGATCGGCCGTGGATGCGTTGCTCGCCCCCTGGGAGGAGTTCAGACGCGTCATACCGTTGGTGTCACTGAAGTCACTCGGGCTGCGATCGAACCCATCAGTGCCCAAGGTCGCCGTGCTGATGTGCACCATGCAGGGTCAGCACTTCCTGGCCGAACAGCTCAATTCGATTGCCACGCAGTCGCATCCCCGGTGGGCGATCTGGGCCTCGGACGACGGCTCCGACGACCATACTCACGCGATCCTGGAGTACTACCAGTCGCACTGGGGAGAGGATCGCATCTCGATCCACGCCGGTCCGGCGGTCGGCTCGACGGCGAATTTCCTGTCCTTGACCTGCCGCGCCGACATCGACGCCGATTATTTCGCCTACGCCGATCAGGATGACGTCTGGGAGTCCGACAAGCTGGAACGCGCGGTCAACTGGCTCAAAACCGTTCCCGACGACGTTCCGGCACTTTACGGCTCGCGCACCCTGCTGGTCGACGCGCGCAACCAGCACATCGGCTATTCGCCGCTGTTCGAGAAGGCGCCCGACTTCCGCAATGCGCTGGTGCAGAGCATCGCCGGCGGCAACACCATGGTGTTCAACCGCGCGGCGCGCGACCTGCTGCGCCGGGCCGGCGAAGACGTCGAGGCGGTCACTCACGACTGGTGGGCCTACATGCTGGTCACCGGCTGCGGCGGCCAGGTTCACTACGACCCCTACCCCACCGTGCGCTACCGGCAGCACGGCGCCAACCAGTTCGGGGCCAATGCCGACCCGGTGGCCCAGTTCAAGCGCGCCAGGCTGCTGCTGCAAGGCCGCTTCCGAGGCTGGGTCGACGCCAACCTGCGTGCCCTCGAACACGTGCGTCACCTGATGACGCCAGAGAACCAGCGCGTGCTCGAGGAATTTTCGCGCGCCCGCAGCCAGGCCGTGCTGCCGCGCTTGATCGGGCTTCGCAGGGTCGGCATCTTTCGCCAGACGACATTGGGCAATCTTGGTCTGACGCTCGCCGCCTTGATCAATCGACTCTGATTGCCAGCGGGCCCAGCATTGGCCGAGCTCGCATCACCGCTGTCGTCGCGCACAGCAGCCGTCCTGGTCGTCTACAGGCTGAAGGCGCCGCTTGAGCAGGTGCTCGAGGCGTTGACACGCGCCGTAGCCCTGACCGTGGTCGTTGACAACTCCGAGCACGGCCACGACAGCCTCGTTGCGCTGGTGCAACGCCCAGGGGTCGTCTTGCTGCGTGGGGCGAACCGCGGCGCGCTGGCCGGCGCCTACAACATGGCGCTGACTCATCTGCGCGCGCATCACACGGCCACCTTCGAACAGATCGTGTTTTTGGACGACGATTCCGACGCCTCCTTGCTCGGCGACCTGCTTGGCGACCAAGCGACGGCGCTTTGCTTGGGCAAGCCCGATACGGCAGCCGTTGCACCGGCCTATCGCGATCGTGCCACCGGCCTGCGTGGCAAATACATCGAGCTCGGCCGTTGGCGGCTGGTGTTCATGCAGCGCGAGTTTTCCGATTTGAGGCGAGTGGCCTTCGTGATCAACTCCATGTCGGTCTGGCGCTGGAGCGCGCTCGAACGAATCGGCCCGTTCAGTGAAGACTTGGCCATCGACCATGTCGACACCGAATACTGCCTGCGAGCCCGCAGCCTCGGCCTGAAGGTCTACGTCCACGGCGGCCATGTATTCGCACATTCGATCGGCGAGCGACGGCGTTTTCGATTTCTCGGCCGTGACATGCAGGCCGGCGGCCACGCACCGGCGCGACGTTTCCTCATCGGCCGCAACACCTTGTGGCTCGCCCGCGCCTGGGTATGGCGCGAGCCAGCCTTCGCCTTCCTGTGCCTGACGCGTCTGGCCTATGAGATTGCCGGCATCTTATTGGCCGAGGATTGTGTGAGCGCCAAGCTCGCGGCGCTGCTACGAGGCGCTGCGGTCGGCGCAGTGACGTCGAGACGGCCATGACGGCCGGCAACGGCAGCACAGCCGATCGGTGGCTGGCGATCCTGGTCCTGTCCGCCACCTGGGCGTGTTATCTGCCGGTGGGCGCAAAATACGCCACGGTGTTGCCGGCGGCGATCTGTGCCGCCGTGGTGGCCTGGCGGCGCCGTGACCAGTTTCCTGTTTCACAGTGGCCGGGCCTGCTGCCAGGTGCGGTGCTGCTGAGCTTGCTGGCGCTGTCGGCAGCGTGGTCTCCGGCGCCCTGGACCGCGATCGCTTCTCACCTCGGTCTGTACGCATTGGTCTTGGTCGTCCCCTTGATCGGCACCACCTGCCCAGCCGCCACAGCCCGTGTTGCGCTGCAGCACTTCGTAGTCGCCGCGGCTGGCGTCGGCCTGCTGGTCGCGGCGGCGACGCTGGACTTGCTTCCTGCGTCGCCGTTGTGGCGCTCGACGATCGATGCGCAGGGCAATCAGCGGATCGCCAATTCCATCCTGCTGGCGCTGGCGACCGTGCTGGCCCTGCACTTCGGCTGGCATGCCGGCGGTGCGGCCCGCTTGAGGTGGTTGCTGGCCGCCTCGGCTTGCGCGCTGGGGCTGGCGCTGCAGGACCGCCGCAGTGGCATGTTGCTGCTGCCATTGCTGTTGATGTCATGGGCCGTATTCGGTCAACGCAAGGGCTGGCAACGGCTTGCCCTCGTGGCGGCCATCGTAGTGTCGGCGCTGGTCATCGGACACTCGGCCGATGGGGTGCGCGGCCGATTTGCCGAAGGCCTGGCTGAGCTCAAGCGCTATGTGCCGGACGACCACGTCTCCACCAGTTGGGGCCAACGCCTTCGGATGTGGGAGTTGACCGGCGCCATGGTCGCCGAGAGGCCGCTGCTGGGTCATGGCGCGGCCAGCTGGGAAGGCCTCTGGCGCCATCGTGTCGTCGCCAACACGCCCTTGGCCGCCAACAGCACACCCCACAACGAATATCTTCTGATCCTGCAGCAAGCTGGCGTACTGGGCGGCGCGGCCTGGCTCTGGCTGTTGCTGTCCAATGCGCGCCAAGCGGTCACTGGCGGTCCAGCCGGCCTGCCGATGTTGATGGTGTGGCTGACCATCGCCTGGACCGGCGTATTCAACGTGGTGCTGCGGGACGCCCGTTTTTCGCTGCCGCTGCTGCTGCTGGCTGCCCTGGCGCTGGCTGCGACCCGGCTTCCGATGATCGCGTCGCCGCGACCGACGGCCTGAGAGGCCCGCCAACCGCGTCAGGCCGTCGGCAACCCGAAGCGCTGGAACAGCCGCTTCTCGACCGTGCGCAGCACCGCTGGCAGCCCCCGTGACCAGTCTGTGCGGGGAACCCGCATGTAGGCCTCGGCATGCGTCACCTGCGGCCCCAGCGTATAGGCGCGATAGCGGTTCAATCCAAGCAGCTGGTCGTCATAGGCCTGTTGCCGAAGCTGCGAGCCGAAGCACAGCAGCGCGCGCCGCTTGCGCTCGAGCTGTTGCGTGATGTCGATCAGCACGTCGGGCATCAGTGGTTGGCCGACTTCGTAGAGCAGCAGCTGCGTTTGATCCCCAGCTGCTGGAATGGACTGGATACCAGCCAGAAACAACGCACGATGGTCGGGGTGAATCTCGAACATCGAAGGCATCAGCACGCAATCGGGGTCGAGCTGGCGGATCAGCGTCTGCAGCCGGGCGGCCAGGTCGGGCAGCGCCGCCAAATGGCGGTCGGGCAGGCGCCAGAACTGCAGCTCCGGCACCGCCCCGGAACCCGCCAACACCTGGGCAGCCGCGTTGGATTCACGTTCCCGCGCGGCCGCGTCGCCACCGAGGCCACCGTCGGAGGCGATCACCATGTGCACTCGAGCGCCGACGGCCAGCATGGCGGCCACCAGGCCGCCGCAGCCCAGCACTTCGTCGTCGGGATGCGGTGCCAGAACGAGCAGACGCCGGGCTTCCAGGGTCAGCTGCGGGGCATACGGGCAGAGTTCCGGCTCGGCCGGCCATTCAAGCGGGGGCATATCGGTCGTCCAGGTCAACGGCTCAGCGGAAGTCGGTATCGCCACCCATCAGGAACCAGCGTCCCTTCAACGAATCGGGTCCAGGACCCGGCGTGTGGCGGCAGGTCGGCACAAGGACATCGATGTCGACACGTCGTGCAGGGTCGGCGGGGTCGTCGAGCCAAGATGCGTGAGACGCAGTGATCCATGCCCGCAGCAGACGCAGTCCCTGGGCCCGAGCCGAAGAGCGGGCGGCCCGCAGCAGGTTTTGCATCTGACCTGGTGGCCCGATCAAATCCATCAGTTCCGCATGGTCGTCATGCAGGCGCAGGACAAATGCGCCGACGGGAAAGCCGCCAAGGCGCCAGCGCAGCATGTGCACTTGATAATTCACGCCCGGCCGGCACCCATAGCGGTGGCGAACCCACGCCGGATCGCGCACCGGCAGAAGGGCATGGGGCAGCTCGCGCCTCATGGCGTCCCACAGTTTCCGCAGCGCCTGCCAGGCCGGGTCACCGGGTTGCAGCTTGTCGGCCATCACTGGCTGGGTGGCCAACAGGCGGTCGCTCCATCGACCGGACAGCAGGGTCTGCCACTCGAGCTGCAGCACCTGGTCGACCGGCTCGTAGAGTCCAAGTCGCTGAGCCACGCGCAGGGCACGGGCGTTCGGAAACCCGTAGCCCAGCAGATGAGGGCGCCCCCAGCCGATGCCCTGCTCAAGCCCCGTGGCGGCCAACTGCTGGAAGGCCCCCTGGCGTTCCAGGCCGGCATTGGCTTCCGGCAGCACCATCACGTCACCCACCTGGCAAGCAGCGACTTCCGCGCCGTCCATGCAGACCATTCGCGTGGAGCAGCCATAGTGGGCAAGCAGCGCATCTTCGCGCCACAGCCCGATGGCATTGCCGCGGCCGTCGCCATACTTCCAGTGCCAGGCGGCCTCGGACAAGGGCTGACCGAAGACCTTCTCGAACAGCGTCCTCACCGACGGCGACTGCGACTGCCCGACGTGACGCAGACGCAACGTGGGCCGGACCTTCCGATCCAGGCGCATCAATCGATAGCCGTACACGCCCTGATCGTACAGGGCCTGGTAGCGCCGGGCTGCCGCAACCAGCTCGTCAAGCTGGCTTGCCGCGACGTCCAGCTGGCGAAGCAGCGCCTGCCGATGCTGCTGGACGAGCCGGCCGATGGCATGGACGGTGCCACTGGCCGCCGCCGAGACATCGTGCGCTTCGGACAACTGCCAGCCCATGCGGCGCGCCAGCGCCAAGAAGGCGTCTAAATCGTGCAGCCCGGTGTCGGAGGCCTGCCGGCGCCGCAGCGCAAACTCGTCCATCACCACGATCGTCGCCGACCTGGGCGACAGCAGGCGATCGGCGGCCTCGAACAAGGACAAGGGATCGATGTACTGCGCGCTCTCCTGCAGCACCATCAGGTCCCAAGGGCACTCCGGCGCACCCAGGTCTTCGAGCGTGGTCCGTGCCAGCGCGACCCCGTCGCCCAGCCGCGCGCGAACCTCGGCCACCTGCGCCGCGTCGGGGGTGATGCCGAAGACCTCGTAGCCGGCTGCCGCGAGGCTTCGCAGCGTGGTCCCCAGGCCGATACCCACCTCCAGCACGCGGCACGGCGCTGGCAGCACGCTCCACAACAGGCGGGTGGCCCGCTCCTGGGCCTGGGAGACCGGTTCGTCGCGCCGCTCGAACAGCCCGTAGTGCAGGTAGTCCACGCGCCCCTGCTCGAGCTCGAGCATGCGGGCGTAGACGTTGAGCGGAAAGGCAAACTGCGCCACACCCGTCGGGCGCGCGGCGGCCGTCATGGCAGGACCCCGTGGTCCCAGCGGCGCGGCAGCGACACCACGCCTTGTTCGAGGTGATCCTGCTCGACGTCGAAGCTGGCCACATGCTCCGACGCGGCCCAGAGGTTGATCGCGCGGTCGCACAGCACGTACACCGACACCGTGTAGCGGCCCTTGAGCAGCGGCAGCTTGGGCAGCGTCAGCCGCGCCTGCACCCGGCCGTCGTCGGCGCGCCGCAGCGGCACGCCGTCGAGCCAGTTGCCGGCACTGGCAACGGGTCGACCGTCGCCGCCGTTGAGCACGATGCCCAGCGACGGCAGTGCCGCCGCCGGGTCCACCCGCAAGCCGACGTCGATGATCAGATCGTGCTGGCCGCTGCGCAGCGGCCCGGTGCCCGCCGGCAGCCGCAGCGCCACACCAGTGATCGCGGCCTGTGGCGTGTCGAAGCGCGAGCTCTGCAGCCCGCCGCTGTGCTGACCCTGTTCGTGGCGAATCAGCCAGTCGCTGTACTCGACGGTGGCGCGGTGGGCTGGCCCGTCGTACCGCAGCTCGCCGGCCTCGATCCACAACGCCCGCGTGCACAAGGCCTCGACCTGGAACATGGAGTGCGAGCAGAACAGGATGGTGGCCCCGCGCTCCTTCAACGCCATGATGCGCTCGAAGCTCTTGTGGGCAAAGGCGCCGTCTCCCACGGACAAGGCCTCGTCGATGATCAGGATGTCGGGCTCGACGCTGGTCGCCATCGAGAATGCCAGGCGCATGAACATGCCGCTCGAGTAGCTGCGCACGGGCTGGTCGATGTAGTCGCCGATGCCCGCGAAGTCGACGATGGCGTCCATCGACTGTTCGACTTCGGCGGCCGACAAGCCCATCAACGGGCCGTTGAGGCGCACGTTCTCACGGCCGGTGAGCTCGGGATTGAAGCCGGCGCCCAGTTCGAGCAGCGCCGCGATGCGGCCACGCACGTGGCGCCGGCCGCTGCTGGGCTGAAGCACGCCGCAGATCACCTGCAGCAGCGTCGACTTGCCGGCGCCGTTGCGCCCGATGACGCCGACCACCTCGCCGCGTCGCACGCGCAGTGTGAGCTTGCTGAGCGCGGCATGCTGGCGACCGCGCTGCAACTGCCCGCTGAGCTGGTTCCACAGCCGCTGCCAGGGTCGCGTCTCGAGCGAATAGCTCTTGGACAGGTCGACCAGCTCGATGACGGGTGACTCGTCCATCAGACCAGGTCCGCGAAGCCCGGCCGCAGCCGATGGAACATCCAGCGGGCCGCCGGCAGCGCCAGCAGCAGCACCAGCCCCTGCCAGCCGATGGTGACCCAGTCGACCGCACTGCCGAACCAGGCCGCCCGCGCGAGCTCGATGGGTGCCGAAACAGGATTGACCGCGAGGACGGCCCTGAGGACCGCCGGCGCGGCGTCCATCGGGTAGAACACCGGCGACAGGAACAGCAGCCCCGTCATCGACACCGGAACGACATGCTGCAGGTCGCGAAGGTAAGGCCCCAGCGAGGTCAGCACGACGCTGACCAGATACTGCAGCAGCAGCAGCCACAGTCCGGCGATCGGCAGCAACAGCCAGGTCCAGCGTGGACCGTCCCCGAAGGCCAGCAGCAGCAGCACCAGCACGCCGGCCTGCAGCAGCGTGTGCACGCCAACCTGCATCAGCAGTGACAGCACCAGCAGGTCGAGGGGGAAGACCACCCGCTTGACGAGGTTGGCGTTGTCCTGAATCAGGCGCGTGGCACGCGTGGCCACCTCGGCCACGGCCTGGAAGGCGATCAGCCCCGCAAACAGGCGCGCCACATAACCGAAGCCATCGACGCCACCGCCTGCATCGACCGCCGCGCCCCACCGGGCCTGGAAGACGCCCCGAAAGACGAGCGTATAGACAAGCACCATGGCCAGTGGCGCCACGAGCGCCCAGGCCACGCCGAGCAGGCTGCCCCGGTAGCGGGCCAGGATGTCGCGTTTGGCCAGGGGCCAGGCCAGCGTCAGGTCGGTCCAGCTGGGTGACACGATGGCGTCAAGGTCTGGTCGGTGCGGAGTGTGTGCAGCAACGGCGCGGCATGCAGCCTAGCGCGTCTGCGATACGGCCGAGATGCGCACTGGCGTCGTCGGCACGTCGACCGTACCAAGCACGAGGTCCGGCCGAACCGGAACAGTGGCCACGGTGTCGATCACGTCGAGGCCGCTGGTCACCCTCCCGAAGACCGCGTAGCCGTCGGGCGTCTCCGTGCTGCCGGCGTCGAAGCGCGGGTTGTCGACGACGTTGATGAAAAACTGCGCATTGCCGGAATTGGTTGCCGCGTCGCGATTGAGCGCAATCGTGCCGCGCAGGTTCTTCAGGCCGGTGCGCTCGAGTGCGATGGCAGCACGATTGGGCTCCTTCTTGACCAGGTTGCCTTCGGTGTCGGTCGAGTAGGCGCCGCCGAAGATGGCCGTATCGGGCCTCACCTTGTGGATGGCCGTGGCGGTGTAGAAACCGGCATTCGCGTAGGCCAGGAACTGCGACGCCGTACTCGGAGCCGACACCGGGTCCAGTTCGAGTTCGACGACGCCGCTGCGTGTGCCGTCGGAGAAGGTCATCGTCAGGCGGGGCAACGGCACCTCGACGCGCACCGAGGCCATCACCACCTCGCCGACGGTATCCACGAGGTAGGGCCTGATGCTGCCGACGCCGTTGACGAAGCAGGTGAACTGGAGGGTATTGGCCGTCCCGCCGGCCGCGCGCGTGGGCGGCGAGCAAGGTCCTTCGACCCTGGCTTCGAGCGTGTCCTGGTCGAGCCCTTGGCCATTGAACGTGATGACCATGTTCTGGCCGTAGCGCACATTGCTCGCACTGGCCGTGGCGACCGAGGCCGAACCGCCGCCGCCGCAGGCGGTCAGCGCGAGGGCGGCCAGACTGGCCAGTGCAAATGCAGGAAGGTGATTCAGCATCATGGCTTGAAATTCGTCACGGCCAGTGGAGCCAGTTCGACGCGCTCGATCAGGAAGGCGCCAATCTGGTCGACCACGCGCTGCATGGGCTCGCCGGCCAGCAACATCATGCGCATGCGCGCACCCAGGTGATCGTATTGCGCCTGCGCCAGATCGCGGCGGCTGGCAAAGAGCTTGCTGTTGGCGTCGAGCACCTCGGCCTGCGTGGCCAGTCCGGCCGCCTGGGCGCGGGTGACACCGGTCACGGCGGTTTCGCTGGCCGTCACAGCCTTACGCAAGGCGTCGCTGCGCAGTGCCGCGGCGTCGGCCAGCTGCAGGAGCCGGTGGATCTCCAACTGCACATTCTCGCGCTCGTTGCGCAGTTCCTGTTCGGCCCTGGCCCGGTCGGCCTCGGCCAGACGGGTCTGGGCCACGACGCCAAAACCGCTGAACAGCGGGACGGTCAGCTGGATGCCGAGCGATCGCAGGTTGGACGTCTGGTCGAGGTTCGACAGCGACTCATTGCGGCTGCGCGTGACACTGCCGACCAGGTCCAGGCGCGGCAGATGACCGGCCTGGGCGCGCCTCACGCTCAACCGCGCCGCTTCCATGGCCATCGCGCGCGCCTCGATGACCGGGCTTTGCGACATCGCAGCGTCGGTCCACTCGCGCAGCCCACCTTCGGCGGACACCTGCGGACGGTAGGCCGGCACGATGTCCCGCAGGAAAACTGGCACTTGCCCCGTGAGCCTGCGAAGCCGTGCCGCGGCCAGCATGACCCTTTCACGCGTGTCGCTGGCCCGGGCACGGGCCACCTCGACGCTGGCCAGCGCCTGGGCTTCCTCGGTCCTGGTGCCCTCGCCGCGCCGCAGGCGTTGTTCGGCACGCAAGAACTGTTCGTTCAGGGCCTTCATCTCCGCCTCGGCCAGCGACAACTGGGCATGCGCCTCCAGGGCCTGCAGGTAGGCGGTGGCCACGCGCTCGGTCAGCTCGAGACCGCGTGCGCGAAACGATGCCTCGGCGCCGCGGACCTGCACCGCGGCCTGGTCGATCCGGCTCCAGGCCTCGTAGTTGAACAGCGGCATGCGCAGGTTCAGCGCCGTCTGCGGCGATTCGTAGTCCACCCGCACATTGACCTGCTGCGACAGGCCGTTCGGAAACTCCCGCGTGCCGCTGACGCCCGAGTTGCCGTAGCTCAGCGAGACCTGGGGGAACAGGACCGAGCGCGCGATGGGCAAGCCCTGGCGCGCAGCCTCGAGTTCGAACTGCGCCGCCTGGTACTGCGGATCGTGGGCGCGGGCCGCTTCCAGCGCCTCGGTCAGGGTCATCGCCTTCGCCAGCGGGCTCGCGCCCAGCAGACACAGCAGCACGGCGACCGGCCACTTCGATCGCGGGCTCGGCGGGCCCCCATGCACACGCCTGACGACAGCCATCGTCACTCCTCGGTCATCGCGGTGGCGATGCGCTTGGTCAACGGGTGCAGCAGGTACGTCAACAGCGAGCGCTCGCCCGTCTTGACCAGGATCTCGGCCACCATGCCGGGCTGCAGTGCACGATGGCCCAGGGCCTTGCGGCCCTCTTCGGTCAGCTGCACGCGGCCCAGGAAATAGGAGGCCGAGCCGGTCGGCAGGTGCTCGACCACGGCGTCGGCCGACAGCGACACCAACTTGCCGATCACGACCAGGTGCGGCGCATCGGCGAACGACGTGAAGCGGACCTCGGTCGTGTCACCGACCTTGATGCGGTCGATCACGTGGGTGGGGATGCGGGCGTCCAGCAGCAGCGGCTCGCCCTGCGGCACGATGTCCAGCAGCTTCTGTCCTGGCGTGACGACGGCTCCCGGCCCATTGACGGCCAAGCCCAGGACCTGACCGGATACCGGCGCGCGGATCTGCATGCGCTCGAGGTCCTGCGTGATGGCCAGCAGCCGCTGGTGATTGGCGTCGACCTCACGCTGCAGATCGGCCAAGCGCTCGGAGACTTCCTTCATGAAGTCCTGCTCACGCTGGGCGATGCGCAGCCGGGTCTCGGCAATGGCGCTGAGCGAGCGCTGCACGTTCGTCTCGATATCGGCCAGCGAGCCTCGCAGCTCGGCCTGCTGCTGCTCGAGGATCAGCGCCTGGTTGCGCGGCGCGAAACCGTCGTTGGCCAGCGCCTTGACTTCGGCCGCCTGGCGCGCCAGCAGCTCCGCCTGTGCCGTGCGGTTCTGCAGCACCTGGCGCAGGCCCGCCACCTGGCCCTCGAGGCCGGCGATGGCCTGATTGGCTGCAGCAATCTCGGCCTGCTGAGACGCCCGGCGCGATGCGAACAGCTGCTGCTGGATCTGCATGTGCTGTGCCGCCTGCGGGTTGCTCGAATTCAGCAGGTCGGGATGGAAGCTGATGGCCCGGGCCCGGCTGGCCTCGGCCAGGAGCCGGCCCTCCATTGCACGCTGGGCGAGGTAGGTCTGCTGGACCATCTCGTGACTGGCGCGGGCAGTGGCTTCGTCCAGCACGATCAGGACATCCCCCTGTTCGACGGCGGCGCCTTCGCGGACCTGCACCTTCTGCACGACGCCGCCGATCATGTGCTGGACGGCCTTGCTGCGCGTCTCCACGGCCACGGTTGCAGGAGCCGCAACGCCTTCGTCCAGCGGCGCATAGGCGGCCCAGGCGAGGAACAGGCCGAAGCCGACGATCAGCACCCAGAAGCCCATGCGTGTCACGGGCCGCGTATCGCCATGGGGCTCGAGGTCGATCACCGGGCCGGAGGCGGCAGCCTTGGCGGCCAGGGGCTTGGCGTCCAGCGCCAGCGAGGGAGTGACGGGCGTAGTCATGGCGTGGCAGGTTCCTTGGGGGCCGGCGTCTCGACCCGGATGGTGGCGAACTGGGCGACGCGGCCGATGTCGAGCACCAGCAGCCGGTCGGCCACCCTGAGCAGGTTCGGTTGATGGACGATCATGAAAACGGTCTTGCCGCGAGCCTTGAGATCGGCCACGGTGCGGATGAGCGCCGCCTCACCCACGTCGTCGAGGTTGGCATTGGGTTCGTCGAGCACCACCACCAGCGGGTCACCCTGGATGGCGCGCGCCAGACCCAGTCGTTGACGCTGGCCTCCCGACAGCAGACTCCCCGCCTCGCCCATGGGGGTGTCGTAGCCACGCGGCATGTGCAGCACCATGTCGTGGATGCCGGTGCGCTTGGCAGCCTCGATGACCGGCCTCTCCTGGTCGCTCTCGAAGCGGGCGATGTTCTCTGCGATCGTTCCGTCGAAGAGCTCGATGTCCTGCGGCAGGTAGCCAAGGAGGGGGCCAATGGCCTCGCGCGACCAATCCTGGATGCGCGTGCCATCAAGCAGCACCTCGCCCTCGACATCGGGCCAGATACCCAGCAAGCAGCGCGCCAGCGTGGACTTGCCGGCACCGGAGGGCCCCGCGATCGCCACCACTTCTCCGGCCTTGAAGTCGAGGTTCAGACCCTTGAGGATGGGTTCGGCGCGGCCAGGCGCCTTGGCGACCAGGTCGCGCAGGCTGATCTGGCCGGTCAGGCCCGCCACATCGGACCGGCCGTCGCGGGTCGGGTGCTGGGACAGCAACAGGGTCAGGCGCCGGTAGCCAGCGCGTGATTCGATGAACTGGCCCCAACTCTGCACGACCAGCCCGATCGGCCGCAGTGCATTGCCCATCAGGGCATTGCAGGCCAGCATGGCGCCGGCCGTGATGTGGCCGTCGATGGCCAGGAGCGCGCCCAAGGCCAGCACCAGGGTCTGCTGGGTGTACTGCACGAACTTGATGCCCGCCTGCAGGCGGTGTGCGCCCTCGTGTGCCGCCGCCTGGTGCAGGCCCTGCTGGTCGTGGATGGACAGCCAGCGTCGCCGCAGGTCTGCAAGCATGCCGAAGGCTTCGATGGTCTCGCTGTTGCGCAGCTTGCCGGCGAGGTAGTCGTTGCTCTGTGTCTGGGCGGACTGCACCTTGGCGTGGCGGGGCGCCATCACCTTGTTGCCGGCCAGCGCCACGGCCAGCATGATCAGCACGAAGACACCGGCCGCGTAGCCCAGCCAGGGATGAATCAGGTAGAGCACGCCGGCAAAAACCAGCACCCAGGGCGTGTCGATGGCGGCGTAGACGCCGTTGCCGGTCAGGAACTGCCGCAGCTGGGTCAGATCATTCAGGGCCTGGGGCGTGGCCTGCGTCGTACTTCGCAGCCGGGCGTCGAAACTGGCCTGGAAGACGTGGCGCTGCAGGAGCAGGTCGAAGCGGGTGCCGGCCCGCACCAGCAGCCGCGAACGGGCCCATTCAGCGAACCCCAGTACGAGAAAGAGCAGCGCAGCCAGCAGCGACAACGCTGCCAGCGTGTATTCGCTGTTGCTCATCATGACGCGGTCGAAGACCTGCATCATGTACAGCGTGGGCACCAGCATCAGCAGGTTGGAGAAGAAGCCAAAGATGGCGACCCAGGCTGCCTCTCGTTTGAAGCCCTTCAGCACAGTCTGGAGCACGGTCGTACCGCCGGCGCGGTCGTCGAACGAGGTCGTCATGCGGCGGCCCCGGTCGGCGGCTGTTGCAGGGCCGGTATGGTCGGCGCGGCCGCTGCTGCTGCGGCCCTGGCCCGCATCTGTTCATTGGCCTTGGCGAGCGCGGCCAGCACCTCGTCGCGCGAGCCGAAGGCCACCACCTGCCCTTCGCGAAGCAGGACGATCTTGTCGGCGGCCGGCATCAAGGTGTTGCGGTGCGTGATGGCCACGATGGTGAGGCCGGCGGCCTTGAGCCGAGTGACCAGTCCCAGCAGGTGCTGTTCACCCGCGGCGTCGAGACTGGCATTGGGCTCGTCCAGCACCAGCACTTGAGGGTGGCCGTACAACGCACGGGCCATGCCAAGGCGTTGGCGCTGGCCCCCGGACAGGATGGCACCGTCTTCGCCAATGCGCGTGTCATAGCCTTCGGGCAGTGCCTCCACCGTTTCGCGCATGCCGCATGCCTCCACCGCTGCCTTCACGGCGTCCATATCGACTTCCCCGAATCGGGCCACGTTCTCAGCGACGGTGCCTTCGAACAGCTCGACGTTTTGCGGCAGGTAGCCCAGGTAGGGGCCGAGCTGCGACTTGTCCCAGGCATAGACATCGGCGCCGTCGAGCCGCACCTTGCCTGAAGAACAAGGCCAGGCCCCAACCAGCAGTCGCGCCAGCGTGCTCTTGCCGGAGGCGGTGGGTCCGATGATGAGCGTCAACTCACCGGGGACGGCCTGGAAAGTGACGTTGCTCAGCACACGCTGAGAGCTGCCCGGCGGCGTGGCCTGTACGGCTTCCGCCGTGAGGTGACCCTTGGGTGGCGGCAGCCGCATGCCGGGTGCCTGCGGTACGAATCCGGCCAGCAGCTTGTTCAGCCGTTCCTGCGCGTCGCGTGCGGAGACGAAGGCCCGCCAGTGGCCAACCAGCTGCGCCAGGGGCTGCAGCGCCCTCCCGCCCAGGATGGACGCGACGATCACCATGCCGGCACCGCCCCAGAGTTGGCCGTGCAGCATGACCCAGGTGGCCCCGCCCAGCAGCACGGAGCCTTGCATCATCTGTACCGTCTTGGCCACCGCCGAGGTGATGCCGGCATAGTCGGACGCATCGCTTTGTCGCTTGAGGAAGTTGTTCTGCCGTCGGACCCAGTGGCCGTAGATGCGCTGGAGCATGCCCATCGACTCGATCACCTGCGCATTGCGCAGCGTGGCGGTGGCGTACTGCTGCGCTTGGATCGACGCCGCCATGGCGCCGGTCAGCAGCGGCATGGTGCGCCGCTGGGTCAGCACGATGAGCACCAGCTGGACGCCGGCGCCGACCAGCGCCAGCACGCCCAGCCAGGGCCCCATCGCGAACAGCAGCGCCAGGCACAGCAGGGCCGCCGGCAGATCGAGCACGGAGGTGACGAAGGGCGAGGCGATGAAGTCCTTGAGGTTCTTCAGATCGCCGAAGGGCTGTGTGTGTCCGCCCGGCAGGCGCTTCAGGTTGGCCTGGAAGGCGGCGTCGAAGACCGTCTGCTTCAGCTTCTGGTCGAATCCTTCGGCGACTGCGTACAAGGCATGCGAGCGCGCCAGTTCGAGCAGCTCGATGACGAGGTAGACACCCATCACCATCACCACCAGCCACCACAGCGTCTCGGTGTTGCGGCTGTTGAGCACGCGGCCGTAGACCTCGAACATGTACCAGGACGGCACCAGCATCAAGACGCCGATGACGAGGCTGAGCCAAGCCGCGGTTCGCAAGGCGGGCCGATGCAGCAGCACGACGCGCAGCAGGGTGTTGGGCGCGGCTGCGCCCGGGGGAGGGGGAGTCGGCGTCATCGGAACAGGGCCCTTCGGGCGGTGGGTGGCTCGACCGCTTCTGCAGGGCCGGGCGGTGGGGTGTCGACGACCATCACGTATTCGGGCAGTTCGCCCGCCAGGGCATGGCCCTCGTCGGGCCCCGCGTCTGCTGCGGCCTGTGCGGCGTCGAAGTAGAAGGTCAGGCTCAGATTGGAGCCAGTGCCGCTCATCACCACCTCACGCAGGCGTGATTGCCGGAAGAGCTCGTCCTGGTGCGGCTGCAGCCTGGCGTCGAAGCGGATGCGTCCGTCGAGCGTATACATGGAGATCCGGCCGTCCTTCAGGCTGAGGGTGTGGCGGTCGAAGTAGACCGGCGACTGCGGCAGGAAGAGCAGCCTCGGCAGCGGCCCGTTGCCCAGCTTGTGCAGGGCGTAGGGGCTGCTGCGGCTCTGGAACAATGCCCGGCAGGTTCTGGATACCGAATAGATGACATTGCAGGCCATCTGTGAGCCCAGCGCGGGAAATCGATCGCGCAGCTCGCGGTAGGCCATGTGATGCAGCGCGACACGATTCCAGCAGCGGGTCTGTTGAACGATGGGCGAGAGGTGGTTGCAGGCCTGAGCGAAGACCTGCTGAAGTGCCAGCAGTCGGTCGGTCTGCCCGGGAGCCAAGGCCATGTGCAGGACGACCTGTGGCTTCATGCCGCGAGTGTATCAGGCTCCTATATGAAGTTTTTTACTTCATGGACGGTCTGTCGCGCGGCGACCACGGCGCCGAGGCGCGCATCCGAGAGGCGCCCCGCCAGCCGCCAGCGGGCCGGCCGGTGGCCGGCTAGGACAAGGCCAGCGGCACGGTGCAGCTGATGTCGCTGGCCGGGGCGGCCCGCTTGACCTCGATGACCAGGTTGCCGCCTTGCTGGAAGAACTGCCCGAGTACCTTGTCTTCGGTTCGGCCCCGGATGCGGATGGCTGCACCGGCAGGCACGATGGGGCCGTAGTCGAAGCTCAACGCCGCGCTGGTCTTGGTGAAATTGCGCTCGGTCGACGCCAGTTGCGGGACTGTGAGCGCGTACGCCTGTTCGCCAACCGTCACGGTCATGAGGCCGGCATCGGTGACGCTCATCGAGCAGGACTGGTCGGTGGCGCCGGTCAGCGTGCCCGTGGGCGTGGTGCCCACCAGGCAGGTGTAGCTGTTGGCCGCCGAGGTGCCGAGGGCGGTGGAGCACTTGGCCAGCGTGGCCACGGTGATGGGGGCACCCGGCGGCGGGGTGGTGTCGGCGTCCAGCTTCAGGCGTGTCACCGTCGTCGTGGTGGTCGAGCCGGCGTCGTCGGTGGCCTTGGCGGTCAGTTCGTACAAGCCCGCCGGAAGGCTGGCCAGCATCAGCACATGCGGTGCCGCCCGCGTTTCCCCGAGTTTGGTGCTGCCGTTGAAGAACTCGACCTTGACGACGCTGCCGTCGCTGTCGGCAGCCGCTGCCGTCAGAACCAGGGTCGGCACCGGCGTGGCGGGGATCAGGCCCAGCGTCAGGTCCACGGTAGGGGCGAGGTTGGTCGGCGACGTGATGCTGATGTAGTCGGACACCTCGCCCACGTCACGAACGTCTCCGCCCAGCGGACCTCCGACAACATAGACCCGCCAGTTGATGACGGCCAGATAGGTTCCCGTGGTCGGGTAGAAGCGATAGACCCAACCCTCCAGGGTGCGGGTCGTCTCTGCCGTCGGGAAGAGATCCTTGTACTGTTCCTGCGCGAAGTCCATCAGTCGCTCGGCATTCAGCCGGGCGTCGGCACCGACGGGCACGGCCAGCGCGCGCATGCGCTGGGGCGCTGCGGCGGCTGTCTCGATGCTGTCGATCACGTGGCCGTCGCCGTCGCCGCCACAGGCCGAAACGGCCAGGGCCAGGGCGATGACTGCAAGTTGCTTCATGGGGCGGTATTCCATTCTGGGGATCGGATGATGGGCGAGGACTGACGGTTTGTTGCGCGGCAACGTGGCCTCGCGGTGCGCTCACTTCGGGCGCGGGTCGCGGCAGCTTGGCCGGCGCATACGCTCCCAGCATTGTCGGTGAAGTCCTGGAGGCTGGCCGGAAGGCCTTGTCACCAGCGGCAACGCCTCTCACGGTGTGCCGGATGGGCCCGACTGGAGCGTAGTCCGCCAAAGAGAAAAGCCGCGCTGCGGTGCAGCGCGGCTTTCGATGGTTGGCCCTGCGGGCCAACGTCTGTCGGTGCCGACAGAGCCTCTGCCTTTCAGCAGAGGCTCTTCAGGGACATCAACCGAAGTTGACGGCCGTCAGGTCGGCCCACAGCGTATCGGCCAGGTCGATCGTACCGGCCAGGGTGGCCGAGACGCTGCCCGAGCCGGTGCCCGCTGCGTCGACGACGGCATACACCTTGCCGATGTTGGTGGCGGTGTCGACGGCGACGTAGACGTGCGTCTGGGCGGTCGCCGAGTCGACGTACAGACCGGCCACCAGGGCGGCGGTGCCGTTGACGGCAGCAGCCTCGTTCGCGACGTTGACCGACTTGTTGACGTTGAACGCCGTGCTCAGGATGTTGCCACCCAGGGCCGACAGGTTCAGCACGTCGCCACCCGCGGCCAGCGCGCCGGCACGGAAGTGGACGATCGTGTCGTTGCCGAAGTCGGCCGTGAACACCACGGTGTCGGTGCTCGACAGCATCGCATCGGGCGGCGTCGTGGTCGACACGGTCGTGCCCAGCACGATCACGTCGTTGCCCGTGCCACCGTTGATGGTGTTGTCGCTCGGCGTGGTGCTGGCGCGGCCCGTGATGTTGGCGTTGCCACCGATGGCGCCGGTCTCGGCCCACTGGTCGACATAGTCGGCCTTGGTGTCGAACGCGGTCTTCGCGGCGGTCATCGCAGCCAGCACGTCGGCAGCGGTCGCGCCGGCAGCCAGGCCGTAGATCGGCGCAGCGGCGGCGACGTCGGCCGTCGACAGTGCGGTCACCAGCGGCAGGTTCAGCGCGATCGACAGGTTGTCGAGCGACAGCTGGCCGTCGATCAGCGACGTGATCACCAGGGTGTTGCCGGGGCCATCGGTCGCAGCCAGGAGCTTGCTCAGCACCGGGTTGTTGTTGATGGCGTCCTTGATGCCCTGGTTGACCTGCAGGTCGCTGGTCTTGTAGCCGGTGTTCGGCACGTTGGCGGTGGCGGTCAGGCCCTTGAAGGTCACCGTCACGGTCGTGTTGAACAGGTTGTACGAGTTGTTCGCATCCGACTTCAGGTCAGCCACGTTGCGCTCGTCGTTCTCGTTCAGCACGTAGCCCGTCGCCGACACCGCCTGTTGGTTGGCGGTATTGACCACGTACACGGCGCGCGACGTCGCGTTTGCGGCGTCGTTGACCGGTGCACCGGCGGCAGCAGCCGCCGCCTGCGCCGAGGCGAAGGCGGTAGCGGTGACCACCCCTTGCAGCACGGTTTGCTGCTGCAGGGCGTTGTCGACGGCGATGTCGTTGGCCTGCTGCAGTCCCGTGATGATCAGGTCGATGTTCTGCTTCTCGAGTCCGTCCACGGTGTTGCCCTGGACCGGGGCACCCGGAACACCTGCTGCCGTATTGATCGCGGTCTGCTGAGGCGCGGTGATCGTGCCGGCAGCGACAGCCGCGGCGGTGATCAGCGTGACGTTGAGCTCGCTCGTGCCGACGGCCAGCGCGGTCTTCAGAGCGGCCAAGGCCGACTGCTGCGTGGTCAGCGGGGTCAGCGTGCCGGTGTTGAAGGCCGTCAGCGCCGCGGCGGCAGCCGTGGCGGCAGCAGCCGCTTCGACCGAGCCAACCGCATCTTCCAACACCGCTTCGGCGCCGGCCAGGACCGGATCGGCACCCGCGAACGCGGCAGCCGTGGCAGCAGCGTTGTTGTTGTTGGTGGTGCGAGTCGTCAACAGGGTCTGCGCGGCGGCGTTCGTGGCCGTGGCGGCAGCAAACAGCGGCTCCAGGATCACTTGGACCTGGAAGAACTCCGCCGCGTCGATGGTGCCCAGACCACCACCCACGGCGGCGTTGTACAGCGCCAGGCCTTGGGCGTTGGTGATCGAGAAGTTGTCGACCGCCGTGGTGATGGCGGCCACCACGGCCGCGTCGGTCGCACCCACTTGCAGCGCGGCGCGCAGCGCGGTCATGCCAGCCAGGATGGTGGCCGTACCGTTGACGCTACCGGCTTCCGTACCCGGCACGCCATTGACGGCCAGGGTCTGGTTGACCAGGAGCAACTGCGTCGCGTTGAGCTGGGCCAGTTCGGCGGCCAGCTGAGCGTCCACCGCGGTGGCACGAGCCAGCGCAGCTTCGGCAGCCGTGATGTAGGTCTCAAGCAGCGCATTACCAGCCGCAAACTCGGCGGCCGTCAGCGCGCCCGCCACGGCGGCGCCGGCACTGATGGTGGCGGTGCCCAGCGGGTTGGTGATGGCCGTCGGGATCGTGATCGTCGAACCGGTCGAAGTGTTGTACGCGGCACGCAGGGCCACGACCTGCTCGGCGGTCAGCGCACCGGCCGTGTAGGCGGTGTCGATCGCGGTTTGCAGGGCGGCACGGGTCGGCAGCAAGGGGTTGGGGTTGGCCGGGATCAACGGGTCGGTAAAGCTGACCGGCGTGACCAGGTTCAACGTATCCAGTGCAGCGACCGTGGCGGCCGGCTGGGCCAGCGGCGTACGGGCCAGACTGCCACTCGAGTTGGTGGTGTTGGACTCTTGCAGGAGTGCCAGCACGCGGGCCAGTTCGGCGGCCTCGGCTGCGGCGTAGACCGCGCCAGCCATGTTGGCCGTGCCTTGGACGATGGCCTGCACACCCGTGTTGTCGGCGTAGATCGTGTCGGCACCGGCGCCGCCGTTGATCTTGACGTCACCAGCACCCGGGGTGCGGATGGTGTCGTTGCCGTCGTCGCCGTTGACCGTGATGTTGGCGTTCAACTTCTGGTTCGCGTACCAAGCCTGGGACTGGCCACTCAGCTGGCTAACCGCCAGCGTGATGCTGTCGTTGCCCGCGCCGCCGTTCATCGTGAACGTGAAGTCCTCGCGGCCCGTCATGATGGTGTTGCGGCTGGCCACCGCAGTGCTGTCCAGCACGACCCACATCGTGTCGTTGGCCGTACCACCCGTGTACGAGAAGCCCACGTTGTCACCAGCCGGCAGAGCCTGGATGTCACGCAGGTTCAGGTACTTGGCGAGCGACGCATTGGTCACCTCGGCCGTGAAGGCGAAGGCGCCGGTCATCGCCGAGGCGTCGATCAGGCGGACGTCGGTGAAGCCGTATTCCGACACGGGACCCGAGTTGGGCAGCGGAGTGTTGTTGCCAATCTGGGCGTCACGCGCCAGCGTGTTGCTGATGTTGGCCCCGTTGGCACCCGAGTTTCCGTTCACCGTCAGCGTGCCGGAGTTGGTCACGGTCGGGATGTAGGCGTAGCCGGTATTGCTGGTTTCGCCGTTGACGATGACCACTTCACGCAGCGTGTTGTTGGTCGACTTCATCGACTCCAGCTTGCTGTTGTCGCGCACTTCGACTTCGAAGCGCTGGACACCCAGCGACGACGAGGTCACGCCGGTGGACAGGCCGCCGATGACGAGGTCGCCACCCGTGGAGCCGCGACCAACGTCATCGAGCAGCACCTTCACGGTCACCAGGTCGGCCGAGCTGGCGGCCGCGGTGTTGAAGTTGGTGTAGAAGTTCGAGGCCGGGGGCGCCACGCCATCGGCCAGCCAGCCGGAGCCGGCCGGGGTCGAGAAGACGGTGGCGGACTGCGTCGTCAGGACGATGGTCTGGCCCGTCACCAGGGTCGACGACAGCGGGTCGACGACGGTGAAGTTGGCACCCAGGGTGGCGGTGGCCACGCCGGCACCGAATTCACGGTCGAGTTCGGCCTGGAAGGCGGCGCGCAGTTCGGCGTAGGTCTGCGCATTCTGGATGGCGTCAGAGCCCAGGGTCACGACACGGGCGGCTTGCCCCGGCGGCGTGACGGTGAAGGTGAAGGCGCGGTAGTTGCTGTCCTTCAGCGGAGCTTCGCCACGAGCGGCTGCACCCGTGTCCATGATCTGCAGGTTGATCGAGGACGAGGCGCTGGTCTGGTTGCGCAGCGAGTACTGGTCGAAGTAGACGCCGTAGTCCACATGGCCCGGATCGCTTTCCACCCAGGCGACGGTGATGTCCTTGGTGATCTGCGACGGCAGGATGCGCACGTCTTCGACGATGACGTCGGAACGGCTGTTGTTCGACTCGAAGCGGGTGGCGCCGACGATGCGTTCGGCGTCGATCTGCACGCGGCCGGTCAGACCAACGTTGTTCTGACCCTGGGCGGCGGCTTCCGACTGGGCACGGATGACGATGTTCTCGACACCGGTGGTGATCGGGGTGACGGCAAAGGCCTGCGAAGCACCCATGTCGGCGAACAGCGTGTCGGTGCCGGCGCCGCCGTCAACGCGGTCAGCGCTCTGCAGCGAGTTGCTGTTGTCGAAGATGTAGGCGTTGAACGTGTCGTTGCCCGGGGTGCCGGTCATGTTGTCCTGACCCAGGGTCAGGAAGAAGCTGCCGGCGCTGGGCAGGAAGCCCAGGGGCGCATCCATCGAACCCGCGGTGCTGGAATGCGCGACGGCGCCAGCGACCTTGGTGTTGAAGTCGCGGGCGGCAGCGCCATAGGCCGGGTCATTGCTCAGGCCCGAGAACAAGGCCATCACTTCGGAGATCTTGGCGCCACGCTCGCTGGCCGGCACGGAAGCCATCTCGCTCACGAGGTAGGCGGTGCCTTCCGTTGCCGCGGCACCGGTCAGGCCCAGGTTGGCGACCACGGTGGCAGCCACATCGGCATTGCTGACGCGACCGAAGCTGTCGTTGAAGGCCGAGTTGATGACGGAGTTGACGCCGCCGGACGCGGTGTTGGCCTGCGCCAGTGCGGCCTGCATCGTCGCGTAGCCGAGCTTCAGGCCCCAAATCGACGCAGCAGCACGAGCAACAACGGTGTTGTTAAATGCCATTTAGAAAGCTCCTAGTAGGTTCCAGACGGAAGTGATTTCTTTGCAAAGAAACCGAGAGTGGCTGACCTTGTCCTGCTCACACTCGCCTCAACGCCTGACCTTGTGGGGCAGGCGCTGAATCAAGAGAAGGGCACGATTCGATCATGGGCGGTGAGTGTGGTTGCGTTCGGGTGATCTCGATGTGACGACCATCACATGGTTGGTCAATCGCATCATCGGGTCTCCTGACCGCTTGGGTCTGCACTCTGCCGCGGCATTATGGCACCCGGCGCCGGGCGTCCAGGGGGGCACCGGCTTGCGGCGGGTCACCTCGAGGCATCAGATAGTTGCAGGGGCGCAACATGCGGCGTGCTCGCCGGGTTACCAAAGCCAGCGCAGGCCGCCGTAGGTGCTGTTGGCCCGGTATCGAAAGATCGGCAGATTGCTGGATTGCCTTGCGCCCTGCCACCTCAGAATGGCGTCGACGCGGTGGTCCAGACGTTGGAATACCGGCGAGGACAATTCCAGCGTGATCTGATTCAGTTGCACCTGCCTTGTCGCATTGTCTTCGAGCAGCGGGTTGTAGCCCTGTGTATCCCTGGCCCACTGGCTGCGCCAGGTCAGGTCAAGGTGAATGAGCCGCGCCAAGGGCCCCACCAGGCGGACCCCTGCGGAGTGGGTCCGCTGCTCGCCGCCGGGTCGCTGATCGGTGTCGGGCCGGTCGCGACCCTGGCGGACGTCGACCTGCCAGGACCAGTCCTTGAGCAGGTCGCTCGGGCACTGCACCAGACCCTGCCAGGCCTCGGTGGTCGAGTTCAAGCTCGCGGTGCGGGCCTGCGCCCGGTGCTCGATCTCGGCGGAAACGCGCGCCCGGCAGTCACCCAGCCTTGACTCGAAACCGGCGGATAGGCGACGCAGCACATAGGGTTCGCCCAACGGCCCGCCGACGCCCGCCATGCTGAAGTCAAGGTGCGTGCGCCAGCCATTGGAGGCATAGGCCGCACTGGTGGCCCACTGCCATTGGTGCCAGTCGCTGGCGTGGCGCGAGGATGCCGATCGGGCGCCCACCACGACACCACTTCGGAAATACGTTGAAGGTCGCGGTGAGTAGGCCGCTTCGAGGGCCGCTGCGACGGTGCTGGCCGCACCGGAGCGCGGCTGGCTCTCGACCGGCAGCGTCAGCGGGCCGTCGGGCAGCGTGAGCGTCAGCTCGCTCAGATTCGGCGAGCGGTCGAGATTGCCTTCATGCCCCGTAAGCAGGCTGATTTCGGCCTGCGCGCTCCACTCCTTGCGCAAGGCGTGGCCCAGCCGGACGAAGGGCAGCGCAAAGGTGCTCTGGCGTTCTGTCGGGTACAGGCGCGCCCGCAGGGCCGCCGGCATGTCAGCGCGGTTGCGGAGCTGGTCCGAGATTTCCTGCAGGGCGCCGGGCTGGCCCAAATCGGCGAGTGCAAAGGCCAGGTCGACTCGGGCGCCCAGGCTGTCGGGGTCCAGCATCACCGACCGCTCCAGCCAGATCAGGGCCTGCGCGGCATCGCCTTCTTCGAGCAGCAAGGCGCCGAGCGTGGCCAAAAAGGCGGCATCGTCCAGACAGACGGATCGCATCCCCTGCATCTCGGCGATGCGATCGCGGCGCCCTGTCTGGCCGACTGGCCAAGCCCGCTTCACGGCGTCGATGCAGGCGCGATCGGTCTGCGCGGCGCCGGGGGCAAAGACCGGTTGGGTGTCAGCACCTTGCGCCGGACAGACCCATGCCGCCAGCAGCGGGGCAAGAAACCTCAGCCATCGCGGGCGGCAACTCGCCATGGCTTGCCCGCCCAGGCGCCAGACACCTGCGCCCTGCGACCCAGCCCTTTCGCTCACGCGCTGCGTCGCCGGAATGCAGCAAGCGCGCCAGTCACACTGGAGCCATCCGCCGTCTTGAACCGGGTCGGGTTTTCGGTCCAGCGCGACCATTCGGTCGCTTCGGTCGAGCGGCTTGGATCTCCCGCGGCACTTCTGGCCCAGTTGGAGTCGACATAAGTGAGGTCACTCCACCCGACGGGCACGAAGAGCCGATAGTGCTTGCCGAGTCCTTCGAGCAGATAGTCACCGAGTACGTCCAGCTGTTCGACCGGCAACTGGCCGGCCAGCTGAGGTCCGACCAGAACGGGAATGGAAACATCTGCGGTCATTTGCTGAATGCGATTTGCGACGCTGACGGGCTCGCCCAAGGCCGCATGGGCTCGGCGCCGACTGGGCCCGAAGGATCCGACGATGGCCACGCCGGCTTCCAGGCCAACGCCGAGAGCCAATGGCTGCACCAAGCTGTCGTCCGCCACCGGATGCCGGCTTGCCAGCAAGGGACGGGACTCTCGAACGAGCGCCTTGGCCGCAGCCAGCGCACTCAACGAACCCGATGGGCTGCTCGAGGGCCCTGGCCAGATGGCGACGATGCAATCCCCGACGACATTGTCGACCACGCCGCCTTCGCGCTCGATGATATCGACAGCCATGCAGCAGTAGGCATGCAGCAGCGAAGCAACCTCTGACGGATTGCCGTGCGTGGCCAGGGCGGTGAAGTTGCGGATCTCTGCCACCAGCACGCAAACGTCTCTCGGCTCGAGTTGCAGCGTGCCACTGGGGTCGGAAGCCATCAAGCGCCGTGCCACCGGGCCCGGCAGATAGGCTCCGAGGTGAGCGGTGAGGCGCTCGCGCTGTGCCCGCACGAAGGCGTGCTCGACCGTGGCCAAGGTGATGGAAGCCACGATGCAGAAAGCGACCAGAGGCAGCCATGGCAGCCAGATGGCCTGCCAAACCAGGGCCGAACCGACGAGCAGCATCAGGGCCGCCGACAATCCCAAACCGATCAACGGCAAGCGTTTGGCCGGCACACCCCGACGCTGGCCAGCGGCCGCCAGCAGGATGGCGGACAACATGAGCAAGGCCGCGCTCTGCCAGATCGGCCAGCGCGCCGGCGTATAGGGAATGCGCTGGTCGAGCAAGCCGATCAAGGTCTGCGCATGGACCTCGAGCCCTCCCGCGACAGCGGCCAGCGGCGTGGCCACCGTGTCCCCGATGCCAAAGGCCGTGCCGCCGACGATCACCATGGTCCCATCGAGCAGCTTGCGGTCGGCGCGGCCCTTGATGACATCCGCGGCGGAGATCGATAGCAGCGCCTGCCGCGACACCGAGAATGGCACCCGCAGGTTGCCCGCCCGATCGACCGGTATCCGGATGCCGGGCAGGCTGGCCGACGTGAGCCAGCCTGCGGGGGCCATGCCCGGCGGGAATGGCGAAGCCTCCTCCGACGTGTGCCATGTCCAGTCGACCGTCGAGCGGCCCGGATTGCCAATACCGGCAGGGCCGGGCTGCGCGGCCAGCCAGAGCGTGGCCAGTGCGAGAGCGGGATGAGCGCGTCCGTCGTGGCATACCAGTGCCGGCATCTGCCGAACCACCCCGTCGGAGCCGATGCGTGGCGTGATGTGGCCGACCGCGGGCCGGGCCTTGAGCAGCGTCTGCGACGTGCCGTAGAAACCGAAGGAAGTCGGCGCAAAGGTCGGGCACGACGGCACCGCCGACGCCGCATCCACCTGCCCCACGGCTGGCGATACGGCCGGATCGATGGAAAGGACTTGCGCCACCACGGCCGAAGTCGCAGCCCAGGCGTCGCGCAGCAGATCGTCATCCGGTCGCGCGTCGGGGAAGGCGATGTCGTAGGCCTGGACCGCCACCCCCGATGCGCTCAGCCGCTTCGACAGTTCGGCCAGCGTGCTGCGCGACCAGGGCCAGGGCCCGATCTCGGCCAGGCTGGCTTCGTCGATGTCGACCAGAACAACGCGCCGTTCGGTGCGCTGCCCGGCCGAGAGTTGCCAGGCCCAGTCACCCACCCTGTCTTCGATCTCGGACACCGCCTGCGGCGCCAGCGCAGGCGGCACCATGGCGCCGACCCACGCCACCAACAACGCGAGTCCACGCCACAGCCAGGGGTGACGCCGCCAGAGTTGCATCGCGCTCAAGGTGTTGCCGGGTTGGGAAAGAGAGCTCCCGTCAACCGACGGATCTCAACGTCCCCACAGCGTTCGGCCGCGAAACCACCCGCCGTCGGCACTGCGCTCGAACAGGTAGCCCGCTTCGCGCCCATCCAGGGAAACCGCACCTGCCACGCGTTGATCGGCGCGCTGCCCAAGCGCGCCTTCGCGCTGGACGAAGAGGCCGTCGCTGCGCAGATCGCCGGCCATGCGCAGTTCGCCCTTGATGCCGGATGCCGAAGTGAGGTCGAGCCCGGTGGCAAAGGTGCGCCGCGTGAAGTCGATGGTGAGATTGCCGCGCGCGATGGATGCCATCTCGACTACGTTGGCGCTTTCGAAAACCGCCGTGGCGCGGTTCAAATTGAACGCCACCGAACCTTGCAGCGTCGATGGGAACAATTCACCCGGCACGAGCTGATTGGTTCTGAACAGCCCGGTTTCTTCGTCGGCCACGGTCACGTGGCGGTTCAGGCTGGCCAGCGAGAAGGGCACGCTGAGCTTGTCGCCGTTGTCGGGCCGGATCGCCCAGTGGCCCCAAATCAGTTGTCCGCTCAGGCTGGACGGCCGGTTCAGATCCTGGGCCGCACCGACGGTGGCCAGATTCAGCAGCCCGGCGGCAACCGCGTCGTTGCCGCGCCGTGCTTCGGCCTCGGTGGGTTCAGCAGCCAGCAGGCCGCTGCTTCTGGCAGCCGCCATGGCGCGGTGCCCGCGGGGTTGCGACGAATCGGACACCACCACGGTGCCTCCACCGACGGCCGCGGACTCACCCGGAACGATGCGGGTGGAACTTTCGCCCGGCCTGACCACCGCCATCAATCGACCCATTTCAGCGGACAGCTCGCGGACTTCGACGCCGGAACAAGGCCCGAGGTCAGCCGCCAGGCAGCCCTGGCCCAGCGGGCTGACGACGATCGCACCATCGGCCACCGTGGCCTTGTCGCCGCTGGGGTCGGTCTGGACGATGAAGTCGGTGCCCCGGATGCCGATCGCCGCGATGGGCGTGTTCAGCCGGAACCGGGTCTTGTCCGCATCCGTCGCTGCGCCCGAGATCGATCGTGTGGTGCCCTTTTCGACGAGTAGGCGTACTTCGTTCGCCTTGGGGTGATTGGCATCATAGCGGTAGGCCTGAACCTGAAGCACGCTGTCGGGCCGCACGCTGACGGCGGCATTGTCGACGAAGCGCATGTGGACGTGGCCGTTGGCAGCCGTCTCGATCCGATCGCCGACGTGGATGGCTGCACCTCGCTGCAGTGGCTCGCGCGAACCGTCGGCCCTCCTCAGCCAGGCTTGGCCGATCTGGAGGCTGACACGCCCGACCTCGACCCCCGGGTCTTGTGCCTGGGCGGGGACGAAAGGCCCGAAGGCGGCGGCTGCCACAGCCATGAAACCAGCCAACACGGAGCAATGGTGACGCAAGGCGGTGTGGGACATCTCGTGCACTTTCGTGGATGGAGTCCGCCCAGCCTGCGCTGAGCGAGAATGGATCTTGCTCCGAACTCGATCGGTCCAATGTGCTGTGCATCACAGCACACCGGACTAAGGGCGGGCACATTCGCACCCCTCAATGCCCATCCTGATCCCGATTCTTCAGGGTCTGCGACTGTTCGACCAAGTACCCGTCGAAAAGCTGACTCAGGTTGCACGCCATATGAACGAGCGTCGAGCCGAACGACGCGAGGTGATCATCAAGCGTGGAGAAGTCGGAGCCGGCCTTGGATTCTTGATCGAAGGGCGGCTGCAGGCCGTCAATTTTACATTGGATGGCAAAGAAGTGGGCACTGACTTTATCGAGAACGGAGACTTCTTCGGCGAACTGTCGGTCATCGACGGGCGTCCGGCTCCCGAGTACGTGATCGCAGTGGCACCCTCGCGCGTGACGTTTCTCGATCGTGAGCGCGCGCGGGAGTTGATGTTCTCCACGCCTGCCGGAGCAGAGGCGGTTGCCACGCGGCTGGCTGAGCGCATGAGGCGCGCCGCCAGCCACCGCGCGCTGCTTGCATTACCCAGTTCGTTCCAGCGCGTATGCGCGCAACTGGTGCTGATGGCCCAGAGCCGCAACGGCGCCGTCGTGATCGTCACACCACCCACGCACCAAGAAATCGCCATCATGGTCAATACCAGCCGGGAAACGGTCACCCGGACCCTGCAGTTTCTTCAATCCATGAAGGTGGTGGCACGCGACGGAAATGATTTGACGGTCAGTCAGCCCGACCTGCTGCAGCAAGCAGCCGACGGGAAGGTGGCGCCGAGCAAGTAGACCTGGTCGCTCTTTGTGCCGGTGTCCTGCTGCCAAGACGGCTTTGCGGACGCTGGTCGGACATCGCTCGCGCCCAGCCCTGAAGCTTGCTCAGCCGATCTTGGAGTATTCCGGCACCACCGCGCGCAACCTGGCCTTGACGCAGGCCGCGTCTGCCGCCGACACCTGCCGGGCCCAGGCCAGCAGTTCGGCCATGCCTTCTCCCGACGACCTGATTCTGGCGATGCGCAGCCGCGGAAAGCGCGTGGGCAGCGTGGCGTCGCCGTCGGCCAGCAGTTCCTCGTAGAGCTTCTCGCCCGGGCGCAGGCCCGAGAAGACGATGGGGATCTCGTCCA
>ERZ761602.1844-NODE-1844-length-36220-cov-7.213604_pt1 | contig 36220 bp, 17 predicted proteins | sample MGYA00512165_ERZ761602 | MGnify/ENA primary metagenome ERZ761602 (study PRJEB28899, sample SAMN02445085) | bioreactor sludge metagenome | biome: EBPR sludge; isolation source: Thorneside wastewater treatment plant | place: Australia: Brisbane, Thorneside...
AAAAGGCTTATAGGCTGTAATGCGTTTACGCGGTTTGCAGCGATGTGAGTTATTTTTGTGCGCTCTCAGCCAGGTGACGCTAATGAGAAAAAACTGCAGAGAAAAAATTGCTGATCTTCTGTCGCATATCGAGTATAAGACATAGGGTATACGCTTTTTATGCGTATTTGCTTGCGATTATTCAGTTTGTCGCCCGATTGCGTGCAGTTTCTCGCGATATATGACCCAAATTGAAGGATAATTTTTTCAATTTCATATAGCTTGCGCCAATGTCATTCGAGAACGCCATGCATACCAGAGAATCAATCGCTATTGTAGGTATCGGTTGTCGGTTTCCAGGAGGAGCGCACGGCCCGCGCAATTACTGGAGGCTTATTAGCCAAGGCAAAGACTTGACCTCGGATCTGCCGGAGAATCGCTGCAATCCTCGCCGATTTTATGATCCGAACCCGCGAAAACCGGGCCGTATGCATGTCATGCATGGCGGCTTCATCGATGCTATCGATTTGTTCGATCACGAGTTCTTCGGTATTTCGCCTCGCGAAGCAGACTATCTCGATCCCCAGCAGCGGGTATTGCTGGAAACCGCGTGGGAAGCGTTTGAAGACGGTGGACTGGTTCCGAGCGCCTTCGCGGGCAAAAATGTTGGCGTGTTCGTCGGCGCGTTTACCTTGGCCTATAAAATCCTGCAATTTAGCGGCGAGCATCTAGACGGTGTCGGCCTGCACACCGCGACCGGCAGCATGATGACGATGTGCTCTAACCGCATTTCCCACGCATTCGATTTTCGCGGGCCGAGCTTGTCCATCGACACGGCTTGCTCCTCGTCGCTGGTCGCGACCCATTACGCCTGTCGCAGCCTGCTCGCGGAAGAGTGCGACCTGGCGCTGGCCGGCGGGGTGATGCTGATCTCGACGCCGCACTATATCTTGGCGGAATCGAAAGGTGGCTTTCTGGCGCCGGACGGGCGGTGCAAAACCTTCGACATGTCGGCCAACGGTTACGCTCGCGGCGAAGGCGCGGGATTGGTCGTTCTGAAACGCCTGTCCGAGGCCGAGCGGGACGGCGACCGGATTTATGCCGTGATCCGCGCCAGCGGCGTCAATCAAGACGGGCGCACTCCCGGCATCACCGTGCCGAGCGGCGAACAGCAGGTCCGGCTGCTGGAACAGGTCTACGGACGCGCCGGTATCGATCCTAATGACGTCCATTACGTGGAAGCGCACGGCACGGGCACGCCAGTGGGCGATCCGATCGAAGCGAACGCGCTCGGCGCGTTCTTTTCGCGCAACCGTCCCGCCGAGCATCCCTGCATCGTGGGATCGGTGAAAACCAACATGGGGCACCTGGAATCGGCGGCGGGAATCGCCGGCCTGATCAAGGCCAGCCTCGCGCTCTGGCACCGGCAAATCCCCCCGCATTTGCACTTGGCGGAGCCCAACCCGAAGATCGATTTTGCCGCTTTGAAGCTGCGGGTTCCCGCCCGCCTCGAAGCGTGGCCGGAATACCCCGGCGTAGCCTGCGCGGGAGTCAATTCCTTCGGTTTCGGGGGCACCAACGCCCATGTCGTGCTGGAAGCGCACGCTTCGGTCGAGGGCGCCAGCGGCGCCGAGATCGAAACCGCCGGCGACCGCACCGATCCCCTCGTGATCCCGCTCTCGGCCCGCAGCGAAGACGGGCTCGGTCGGGTGGCGGCGAGCGTTTGCGACTGGATCGAGCGCGAGTCCTCGGCGGTGTCTTTCCAGGATTTTGCGTTCAGCGCGGCGCGCAAGCGCGATCATCACGAGTTTCGGATGGGGGTGGTGGCCGGCGACTTCTCCGATCTCACCCGACAATTGCGGGCCTTCGCCGAAGGCGAGCTGCAGGAAACCCTGCTCAAAGGTCGTGCTCGCGCCGACAGACCGAACAAGCTCTGTTTTGTCTACACCGGCAACGGCCCGCAATGGTGGGCCATGGGCCGAGAGCTGTATCGCTCCCGACCGGTGTTTCGGGCCGCCATCGACCGCTGCGCCGTGGAGTTGGCGCGGCACACCGACTGGTCGCTGGTCGAGGAGTTGTCGCGAGGTGAAACGGACCACCGGATGGACGAGACGCAGATCGCCCAGCCCGCCAACTTTGCCCTCCAGTACGCGCTGTCCGAGCTGTGGAGTTCCTGGGGGATCGAGCCGGACGCCTGCATCGGCCACAGCACGGGAGAGGTCGGGGCGTTCTGGAAATCCGGGGTGCTGAGCTTCGCCGAGGCGATCCGGGTGGTTTACGAGCGCAGCCGCTTGCAGCAGCGAACCGCCGGCAAGGGGACTCTGGTCGCGGTGGGGCTCGGCCGCGCCGAGGCCGAATCCCTGGCCGCCGAGTTCGAAGGCCGGGTTTCCGTGGCGGGCGTCAATGCCCCCACCGCTATCACGCTGGCCGGCGATAACGAGGCGATGGCCCGGATCGTCGAGCGCCTGGGGAAAGAAGGGGTTTTCTGCAAGCAATTGCGGGTCAACATCCCGTTTCACAGCCCGGTCATGGAAGAGATTCGGGCCGAGTGGCAAGACAAGTTATCCGGCCTGCAACCGAGCGAGGCGTCGGTGGCGCTCTATGCGACCGCCACGGGAATCCGGGCCCAGGGGCCGGAACTCGACGCCGATTACTGGTGGCTGAACGTTCGCAACCCGGTCTACTTCCAGGATTGTTTCGGCTTGGCGGTCGAGGACGGTTGCACCGTTTTTCTGGAAGTCGGTCCCCATCCCGTGCTGGCGACCGCCATGCGAGATTGCGCCGATACCCTCGGGCGATCAGTCGCTCTGTTCCACTCCCTGTATCGGGGCAAGCGCGAGCCGGCCGCGATCGGCCGCGCTTTGGCCGGCCTCTACTGCGCGGGCATCGCGCCGGATTTCGCTCGGCTGCATCCGCGCGGTCGCCACGTCGATCTGCCGCTGTATCCCTTCGCGCGGGAACGCTGCTGGGCCGAGCCCCACGAAAACCGCCGATTCCGCGTCGGCAAGGACGATCATCCTTTGCTCGGGCGCCGGCTCGCCACCGCGACTTCGATCTGGGAGACGGAGATCAACGGGTACTGGAACGCTTTCCTGCCCGATCACGTCATCCAGCGCAACGTGCTGTTTCCTGCGGCGGGATACCTGGAGCAGGCGGCGGCGGCCATCAAAATCGCCACTGCGGGCTCTCATTTCGTCCTGGAGCATATCGCGTTTCACAGGGCGCTTTTCCTCCCGCAGGACGAAGATCCGCGAGTGCAGACCGCGCTGGACGCTCGCCTCGGCAGCTTCTCGATCACGAGCCTCTCGCGGCGAGAAAGCGATAGCGCGACCGTTCACGCCGAAGGCCGGTTTCGGCAATCGCAGCCGCCGGGACTGTCGCCGCGCGTGTCCATCGAGCGGCTTCGCGAGCGTTTCCGCGTCGCGCGCCCGAAAGAGTCCTGCTATGCCGAGCTGGCGGAGATGGGTTTTGAATACGGCCCGCAGTTTCGGGGCATCGGTGAGGTCTACCTGGGGGATTTGGAATCCTTGGCTCGCTTGGAGCCGCCGCCGGGCGTGGCGGTCGGTGATCCGGAATGGGTTTTTCATCCCGTCATGCTCGATGCCGCCTTCCAGGCCCTGATCGCCATCGAGTTGACCGAGCCCGCCGTTGAGAGGCGCGAGGTTCGCTTGCCGGTGGGCATCCGCCGGGTCGCGTTTTCGAGCCCCGCCAGCTCGCCGATGTGGGCGCATGCCCGGATCGTCGCCCGAACCGACCAGGAGACGACCGGAGATATCGCGATCTACGACGCCGAAGGCCGGTTGGCCGTCAGCATCGAAGGTTTCCGGGCTCGTTCCGTCGCGGGGAGCGCGCCCGGCGTCAACCCCAAAAGCATCGAGTCGTGGCTGTATCAGGTGGATTGGGAGGAGCAGGCGCTCGCCGTGCAGGACGTGGCGGACGTCATCCGCGAAACGTGCCTGATCTTCGCCCCGACCACCCCGGAAGGGACGTTGCTGAAGGCCCGACTCGAAGCGCGCGGACGTGAAGTGATCCTGGCTCGGGTGGGCCATCGTTTCGCGTGGGATGCCCAAGAGGCGACCGCCACCCTGGATCCGCGTTGCAAGGCGGACTATCTGGCGCTGTTCGACACGCTCGGCCATGCGGGCAAGACGCCGGCCCGGATCGTTCACCTGTGGAGCTTCGACACTCCCGCGCCGGATGCCTTGACCGTCGAAGGGCTCGATGCCGAGGCGACCGAAGTCGCGCTCTCGGCCCTCTATCTCTGCCAAGCCCTCGCCGCGAAAGGCGCGTCCGCCAAGATCTGGTTCGTCACCCGAGGCGCGCAATCCGCCGACCGCGACGCGCCAGTCCATGTGGCCCAGGCGCCGGTGTGGGGGATCGGGCGGGTGTTCGGCCATCAGGAGCATGTCGGCCAGTGGGGTGGCCTGATCGACCTCGACCCCCGGGGCGGAGACGGAGAAATCGCCGCTCTGGCCGACGAAATCCTGAGCGACACCCCGGAAGACCAGGTGGCGTTCCGGGGCGACGACGCGACGCGCAAGGTCATGCGGGTGCATCGGGCGAAACACCTTTACGCCGCCGTGCCGCCTCGATTCCGCGCCGATGGCGCTTACTGGGTCACCGGCGCATTCGGCGCCTTGGGCGAACGGGTGGCCGACTGGCTGGTGGAGCACGGCGCGACATTCCTGATCCTCAGCGCTCGCTCGACCCTGCCGCCGCGCGAGCGCTGGGACGAGCTCGCCCCCGACGACCCGCGCCACGCGCGGGTGCGATGGGTCCGGCGCCTGGAGCAACGCGGCGCGCGAGTGTTGTGTCCGGCGGTGGACTGCGCCGAGGCGACGCAGGTCGAAGCCTTCCTGGCGGAGTACCGCGCGCGCGATTATCCGCCGGTGCGGGGGCTGTTCCATTGCGCCGGCGTGGTCGCCGACAGCATTCTGGTCCAGATGCGGGAGCAGGATTTGCTGAAGGCTTACCGGCCCAAGGTCCAGGGAAGCTGGAACCTCCACCACCTGCTTCGCGACCAGCCGCTGGAGCATTTCGTCCTGTTCTCGTCCATCGCCTCGCTGGTGACCTCCACCGGCCAGGCGAACTACGCGGCGGGCAACGCTTTTCTCGATGCCCTGGCGCATCGTCGCCGCCAGTCGGGTCTGCCGGGGCTTTCTCTCAACTGGGGGCCATGGGCCATCGGCATGGTCGAGGAGCTGGACCTGATCGATCATTACCGCCGCCGTGGCATGCCGCCCATCCACCCCGATGCCGGTTTGACCGCGCTCGAAATCGCCATGGTGCAGGACCGGGCCGATCTCGCGCTCGCCGAGGCCGACTGGCCCACGGTGCTGCAGTATTACCCGAAACCGCCGGTCGCGTTCGCGCACCTGGCCCACGAAGGGTCCGACGAGACGGTGGAAACCGGCGAGGTCGATCCGCGCCAGCGCATCGCGCACGCCGCCGAGGAGGAACGGACGGCCATCGCGATCGACGAGCTCGGCAACCTGGTGGTGCGAGTGCTGCGGGTCCGCAAATCGGCCATCGAGCCGGGCACACGGCTCGGCGATCTCGGCGTGGACTCGATGCTGGCCACCGAGCTGCGCAACCGCATCGAGCTGGCCTTGGGCGTTTCCCTGACCGTGGTGGACCTGCTGGGAGACTCCACCATCGAGCAATTGGCGCTCAAGCTGCTCGACCAAATCCGCGCGCAAGAGTCCCGCTCGACGGCCGCGATCACCTTCGAAGAGCTGATGCGGATCCTCCAGAGCGATCCGGACTTGACCTCGCAACTTCTGGCGGAAACCGAACGGACGACACCCGAGGAGGCGGCGAAGGCTCTTCTCGGCGATCCGGAGCTTGCGGCCCAGCTTTTCGCCCAGTTGCAAGAACCCTGAAGGCCGTTCGCCGCGACGCTCGCTCGCGCGGCTCGCGGCGAGGGCTCTGCCCGACGATTTTCCAGCCATTTATCGAGGAGGCACGACCATGACCCAATTGCTCCAGCATCAAGACATCGCCGGCAAGGAATGGTGGGACAACGGCGGGGGATTCTTCGGCCGCCATTACATGGAAGGCGACAATTCCAAGGTGGGTTATCTGACCACCCCCAAGCGGCTCGAAGAGCGCACTCACCTCGAAGTGGACGGGATCGCTCGCCTGCTCGATCTGGCGCCGGGCGATTCCGTTCTCGACTGCCCCTGCGGGTATGGCCGGCACACCGATGGCCTGAGCTTGAGGGGCTTGCATGTGACCGGGGTCGACATCAACAGCGAGCATCTCAACGCCGCCGCCGCGCTGATCGCCTCGCGCGGAGATTCGGTTCGCTTGGTGGTCGAGGACATGCGCCTGATGAGCTACCAAGAAGAGTTCGATGCCGCGATCAACATGTTCTTTTCTTTTGGGTTTTTCGACTCCCACTACGACAACATGAAGGTGCTGGAAAACTTCTACCGGGCCTTGAAGCCGGGCGGGCGGTTTCTGATGCACACCGACGTCAGCATGGGCCGGGTGATGAGCGGCAAATACAAGTTCAACGAGGAGCGCCCCTTGACCAACGGCGGCGTCCTGCGCATCAACGAGCGATACGATTCCCAGAGCCGTCGGATCAACGGCGAATGGATTTTGGTCGGGGAGAGGGGCGAGGAGCGGCTGACCCCTTATTCGGTCCGGGTCTTTTCCTTCCAGGAATTCGAAGCCTGGTGCCGTGAGGTGGGCTTCAAAACGGTGGTCGGTTACGGCGACTGGACCGGTTCGCCGCTGGACGACGATTCCGAAGACATGATCGTCGTGTCCCACAAGTAACTGGCCGGCCACGAGGCGGGATACGGGTTGGCGATGAGCGCGACCAAGATGGAAACGGCCTCCGCAGCGACCGGCGGAATCGCGGTGATCGGGATGGCGGCCCGGATGCCGGGGGCTCGCAACTATCGGGAATTTTGGTCGAATCTGGCCGGCGGGATCGAGTCCGTGTCCTGGTTCACCGCAGAAGAGCTGGCTGCGGCCGGCGTCCCCAAAGATATTTATGGCGCCTCGGACTACGTGCCGGCGGCGGCCGTGCTCGACGGGTTCGACCGGTTCGACGCGGGCTTTTTCGGATACAACCCCAACGAAGCGGCGCGAATCGATCCGCAGCAGCGAGTGTTTTTGGAGTGCGCCGTGGAGGCGATCGAGGATGCCGCCATCCCCCTGGACGCTTTGCCCGAATCCACCGGCGTCTACGCCAGCTCCAGCATGAACGGCTATCTGTTCAATCTGACCTCGCAGCCGGGCTTCGTGGAAACCCGGGACCTGTTTCCCCTCGTCATCGGTACCGACAAGGACTATGCCGCCACCCGCGTGGCCTACAAGCTCGACCTCGAAGGGCCGGCCATCACCGTTCAGACCGCCTGCTCGTCGTCGCTGGTCGCCCTGCACCTCGCCTGTCAGGGCCTGTTTGCGGGGGACTGCGACATGGCTCTGGCGGGCGGGGTGACGGTGAAAACCCCGCACCGGGTCGGCTACATCCACGTCAAGGAAGGCATTCTTTCGCCGGACGGCCACTGCCGGCCTTTCGACGCCCTGGCCCAGGGCACCATCGAGGGCAACGGCGCGGGCATCGTGGTCTTGAAGCGGCTCGAGGATGCCCTGGCGGCGGGCGACTGCATCCGCGCGGTCATCCGCGGCTCGGCGATCAACAACGACGGGGCGCTCAAGGTCGGGTACACCGCTCCGCGTATCGAGGGTCAGGCTAAAGCCATCCGGGTGGCGCAACTGCTGGCGGACGTCGATCCGGCAACCATCGGCTACATCGAGGCGCACGGCACCGGAACCCATCTCGGCGACCCCATCGAAATCGCCGGCATCGCCCGGGCGTTCGGCATGGCCACCGACAAGAAGCAGTTTTGCGCCATCGGTTCGGTCAAATCGAACATCGGCCACCTGAACGCGGCGGCCGGCATCGCCGGGTTCATCAAGACGGTGCTGATGCTGGAACATCGGGCGATTCCGCCGACCGTCCACTATCGCGCGCCCAACCCCAAAATCGATTTCGCCGCCAGCCCGGTGTTCGTCAACGCCGAGCTGAGGGAATGGCGCTCCAGCGGAGCGCCGCTGCGGGCCGGCGTGAGTTCCTTCGGCGTCGGCGGCACCAACGCCCACGTCGTGCTCGAAGAGGCGCCGCCGCGCGCCGGGAAGCCGGCGGCGGAACGCTCGCTGCTGTTTCCCCTCTCGGCCAAGACGCCGCAGGCGCTCGACGCGGCCAGCAGCCGGCTGGCGGACGATCTTGAACGGTCGCCCGAAACCGTCGCGGACATGGCCTACACCCTGCAAGTCGGCCGCGCCGCCCACCCGAGACGGCGGGTGGTCGCCGCCGACGATGCGGCGAAAGCCGTCAAATCGCTGCGAAGCGGCGATCCGCGCGCCTGCTTCAGCGCCGCGCCGCTGGCGCCGACCCCGCAGATGGTGTTCTGCTTTCCCGGCCAAGGGACGCAAAGCTTGGGGATGGCTCGCCAAACCCGGGAGCAATGGCCGCGCTTTCGCGCGATCTTCGACGCGCTGGCGGACCGTCTGGCGGCCCGTGGTCACATGGACTTGCATCGGGTCATTTTCGATGCCGATTCGTCGCCCGATGCCGCCATGACGCTCAGGCAGACCGCGAACGCTCAGGTCGCGATCTTCGTCGCGGAATACGCCTTGGCTCGCCTGTGGCAGGAATGGGGCGTCACCCCCGCAGCGGTCATGGGGCACAGCATCGGCGAGTACGCCGCCGCCTGCGTGGCAGGCGTGATGGCGCCCGAAGACGCTTTGGACCTGATCGCCGAGCGCGGGCGGCTGATTCAAGCCCTGCCGCCGGGCGGCATGCTCAGCATCAGCTTGTCCGACCGCGAGGTTCGCGCCCGCCTGCCCGCCGGTTTGTCGCTGGCCGCCGTCAACGGCGACGAGCTGTGCGTGGCCTCCGGACCGACGGACCTCGTCGAACGGTTCGAGGCGGAATTGCTCGAGGCGGGGGTCGGTTGTCGGCGGTTGCAAACCTCCCACGCTTTTCACTCGGCCATGATGGAGCCGATCTTGGCGGCGTTCCACGCCAAAGCCGCCGCCGTTCGCTACGCCGAACCCGCCTTGCCTTTCGTGTCGAGCATGACCGGCGAGTGGCTGGACGGATCGGTGGACTGGGCCGATTACTGGACTCGTCACATCCGGCAGACGGTGCTCTACGCTCCGGCCTTGCGAAGAATCCTGCAAGGCGACGAGCCCCGTGTCCTGTTGGAGGTCGGCCCGAGCCAGACCCTGACCGCTTTGGCGCGGGCGATGACGGCCGGAAACGACCGAGCGGTCGCCGTGGCCTCCTGGCCCAAACCCACCGAAAAGGGCTCGGATGCTGTCTGCCTCCTAGGCGCTCTCGGGCAGTTGTGGTGCCACGGTTATCCGGTGGATTTCTCGGTGTTGCACGATTCTCAGTCGCCGCCCAACCGGGTACCGATGTCGACCTATCCCTTTCAGGGCAAGCGTTACTGGATCGACCGGGCGGATGCGCCGATTCGGGTCGCCGAAGGGTCAAGGACGGGAGGCGCCATCGATTCCTCGGAGGTCGATGCCGCAGCGCCGACGCCACAGCGGTTCGAGCGCCCCGACCTGTCGGCGGCTTTCCGCGCGCCCGGCAACGCCATCGAGCGGCTGGTGATCCAGGTCTGGAGCGAGCTGCTCGGCATCGGCGAGATCGGCGTCGACGACGACTTCTTCGAGATGGGCGGCGATTCCCTGCTGGCCACCCAGATCAACGCCCGCTTCCGGCAAAAGCTGGCGGTGGATCTGTCCCTGCGCAAACTGCTGGAAGCCCAGACTCCGGCGGCGCAGGGTCGAGTCATCCTGGATGCTCTGCTGGGTGCGCTGGAGCCCGCCTGGGCGGCCGAGTTCCCCCGCATCACCCGAGGAACCGCCGCGGGCGAACTCCCGGCGGAAACCATCGACGCGCTGCTCGCGCGGTTCCTGGATCGCGAGACTGGCGCCAGCCGAACCGCGATTCCGCGCGTGGACCGCGATCGCGCGCACTTCCCCTTGTCCCACGCCCAGCAGCGGCAGTGGTTTCTGGAGCAGTTGGCGCCAGGTAGCGTCCATCTGCTGCCGAACGCCGTCCGCCTCGCCGGGAAGCTGCGCGCCGACGTGTTGGAGCGGGCGTTGAACGAGCTTCTGCGCCGTCACGAGAGCCTGCGCACCGCGTTCAAAGTCATCGAGGGCACCCCGGCGCAGATCGTCCGACCCTACGAGCCCTACCGGTTGGTGACGGAAGATCTTTCCGGATGCGCCGACGCCGAGCGCGAGGCCCGGACGCGGGAGATTGTCCGGCGCGAAGCGCGCCACCCCATCGACATCACGGTCGGCCCGCTGTGGCGCAATTGCCTGATCCGGGAGGGCGACGAGCGCCATGTGCTGGTGTTCACCCTGCATCACATCATCTCCGACGGGTGGACGGCGAACGTGGCTTTCGGCGAGATCGTGGCGCTCTACAACGCTTTTCTGGCGGGGGCCGCCAGTCCGCTGCCCGAGCCCCGCATCCAGTACGTGGATTTTTCGTCCTGGCAAAAGGCGCTGTTCGATGGCGACTACCTGGCGCCGCACATCGCGTACTGGAAACGGCAGTTGGAAGGCATCCCGGACCGGCTGCGGTTGCCGGCGGATTTTCCCCGCCCGCCCGTGGCGTCGTACAACGGCGACGTGGTATTGCTGGAGTTTCCCCCACCCATCGTCGCGTCCTTGCGGGCGTTTTGCGAGCGCGAGGGCGCGACCCCGTTCATGGTGTTCGGGGCGGTGCTGTTCGTGCTGCTGCACCGCCTGAGCGGCGAAACCGATCTCTGCATCGGCTCGCCGGTGGCGGGTCGCCCCCATCCCGAGCTGGAATCGGTCATCGGGCTGTTCGTCAACACCATTGTCCTGCGCTGCCGGTTCGAGGCCGATCCGAGCTTCGAGCAACTCCTCGCCCAGGTCAAACGGACGACGCTCGAAGCCTACGACCATCAGGATTTGCCCTTCGAGCGCCTGGTGGACGAGCTTCAGATCCAGCGCCTGCCGGACCGTTCGCCGATCTACCAGTTGCTGTATGTCCACCAGGAAAGCGCGCTGCCCAAGATGGCGATGACCGATCTGGCCATCGATCTGCTGCCGGTCCATGCCGGCGGCGCGCAGTTCGAGCTATCGGTGTACTTCGCCACCATGCAGGACCGGGCTTTACTGCGGCTCGAATACAACACCGCCGTGTTCGAGCGGGCCACGGTGGAGCGATACGGCGACTGGCTCTTCCAGCTTTGCGGCGAGCTGTTGGCCCAGCCCCAACGGCCCATCGGCGCGGTCTGCCAGCGCATCGGACCGCAGACCTTGCCCGTGCACGTCCTCGCCACGTTCACCGTCCAGCCTCTGGAAGCCCATCTCGATTACTGGCTGCGCAAGTGGAACCTGCCGGCGCGGGTAACGTTTGCGCCTTACGCCCAAGTCTTTCAGCAGATGCTCGACCCCGAAAGCGCGGCCAGGCGCAACCGCGAGGGCGTCAACTTGTTTCTGGTCCGTTTCGAGGACTGGATGCAGGGCGTCGAGGGCGATGCCGGTCTGCGCCAGCTCGAAGAGAACGCCCTGGCTTTCATCGACATCCTGCGCCGCGCCAGCCGCGAGGATTCGGCGGTTCAACTGGTTTTCGCGTGCCCGCCGAGCAAACGCTTTGCCGCCGAAGCCGGCCGCTTGCAGAAGGCCCTGGAAGATGCGATGCGGCAGGCGGCGGCGGGCAGCGAGCGGCTGCGCGCGTTCGATGATTCCGACCTGAGTCGCCTGTTCGCGGTGGAGGAGCGGCTCGACCCGAAGGCCGACGCGGCCGGCCACATTCCCTATACCCCGGAATACTTCGCCGCTCTGGGCATGTTTCTGGTTCGGGCGCTGCTGGAGCTGGGGCAAACCGATCCCGAATGCATTTTCACCGATGCCGACATCGCCCCGGAGCGGGTCGGGGGGCGCGGCGTTCCCGTGGTGCGGGTGCGCGAGAACGGCCACGGCATCGTCGATGCGTTGCGCGATGCGGCGTCGAGACACCCCCGCGCGGGGCCGGGCGCGGCCCTGTTCGCCTCGGCGGATCGACGGGCCTGCCAGGCGGTTTTGGAGGCGATGCCGGAGTTCGATGTCCGCCTGCTGCCTGAATCGGGACGGTTGGATGACGGGTTGGTCCGTTCGTGGGCCCTCAAAGCGCTGGTCTGATCATGGAGCTGAAAGCCTTGTTCGCCGCCATCCTGAATATCGACGAATCGCTGCTGCACGACGACAGCGGTCCCGGCAATTTGGGCGCCTGGACCAGCAAAATCCATTTCGAGCTGGTGGCGGCGATGGAAGAGATCTACCGCATTCGTTTGACGCGCCGCGAAATCCGCGCCATGACGACCTTGGGCGCAGCCCGGCGCCTGGTGGAGTCGAAACTGATGGCGGGCGGCTGACATGCGCGTTCTTCGTGGCGCGGCCCAGCGGTTATCGGCGGATCCGCCGATCGCGACCGAAGCAACGCCGGCGCCTGCCGAGGCCGACATCGAAGCCCTGTTTCTGATTCGCGGCTTCGAGCGCCTGTTGCTCGATCTGTTTTCCCAGGGCGCGCTCAACGGCACCACCCACACCTGTTTGGGGCAGGAGTACATCCCGGTCGCCCTTTCGCCGCTGTTCGAGGCGTCCGACTTTATCTTTAGCAACCATCGCGGCCACGGCCATTATCTGGCGCGATTCGGCGATGCCGAGGGACTGTTGTTGGAGATCATGGGCCGGGAAGGCGGAGTGTGCAACGGCGTCGGCGGCAGCCAGCATCTTTTTCGCGACGGCTTTTTGTCCACCGGCGTGCTCGGCGAGAGCGTGCCCGCCGCCGCCGGGATGGCCTGGAGCTTGAAGCGACGCGGCGGCCGAGGGATCGCCGTCGCTTACGTCGGCGATGGAAGCTGGGGCGAAGGCTCGATCTACGAAACCCTGAATATCGCCAGCCTGTGGCAGTTGCCATTGCTGATCGTCGTGGAGAATAACGCCGTAGCCCAAAGCTCCTGCGCCGAGCGATACCGCGCGGGCACGATCGGCGATCGCGCCCGCGCCTTCGGGGTTCGCGCTTTGTCCATCGCCAGCTCCAAGCTCGACGAGATCAGGAATTGCCTTGCGCCCGAAATCGCCGCTTTGCGGACCCGGCCACCGCGTCCGCTGGTGGTCGAGTTCGTCACGCGAAGGCTCGGCCCGCACAGCAAGAGCGACGATCCTCGACCGCCGCAACTCGTCGCCGAACTGTGGCGCAGCGACTGGGAGGCGCCTCTGCGCCAGCATCATCCCGCGCTCTGCGAGCGGGTGGCGGCGCGAGTGGGTGCGCGGCTGGAGGCATTGCGCGCGAACGCCCTGCAAAAACCGTTTTCGGAATGGGCCGATGCACGCTGAACGCATCGTCGAAAACCTCAATCGCGCCCACCACGAGCTGTTTGGCCGCGATCCGGCGGTGTGCCTGATCGGCGAGGATCTCCTGGACCCCTACGGCGGCGCGTTCAAGGTGTCGCGCGGGCTCTCGACTCTTTTCCCCGAACGGGTGCTCTCGGCGCCCATCAGCGAATGCGCTTTCACCGGCATGGCGTGCGGCATGGCGCTCGCCGGCGAGAAGCCTATCGTCGAAATCATGTTCGGCGATTTCATCGGCTACGCCTTCGATCCTCTGTGGAACCTGGCCGCCAAGTCGGTGAGCATGTACGGCCGGCGCGTGCCCGTCCACCTTCTGGTGCGCTGCACCGTGGGCGGGAACCGAGGTTTCGGCGCGACTCACAGCCAGAGCCCGCAGAAGCACCTTCTCGGCATTCCCGATCTGGATCTGTTCGAGGTCAACCCCTTTCACGACAACGTCGAACTGCTGGCCGAACTGGTCGAGCGCGGCAATCCGGTCCTCCTGTTCGAGAACAAGACCCTGTACTCGCGCCACTGCCTTCGGGAAGGCGATCTGGACGATCTGTTCGCGTGGCGCTTCATCGGGCCGAGACGGGAATTCGCCAAAATTTGTATCGAGGAACCGGAAACGCCCGACGCGGTCGTCATCGCGCCCGGTTCGGTGGTTTTTCCGGCGCTGGAGGCGGCGCGGCGCGCGTTCTTCGACCGCGAGATCGAGACCGTCGTTCTGACGCCTTCCCAGCTCCATCCGTTTCCCTTGACTCCAATTTTGGACGAGCTGGCCCGAGCCAAGCGCATCCTGGTGGTCGAGGAAGGCATCGCTGGAGGGTCGTGGGCCGAATCGGTGGCGACAGCCATTTATTCGCGCCTGTGGGGTCGGCTCGAAAACCCGGTGGCGTGCCTCCATTCCAAAAGCTCGATCATCCCCTGCGCCCGACACCTCGAAGAGCGTGTGCTTTTGCAGAGCGGCCACATTTTCGAGGCCCTGATCGGAGAGAGCGTTCGTGCATAGCATCGCCATCCCCAAGCTCAACGCCAACGACGATGCCTGCATCCTGACCGCGTGGTCGGTTGCCGACGGCGAGCGGGTGAGCGCGGGCGCGCTGTTGGCCGTGGTGGAAACCTCGAAGACGACCCTGGAACTGGTGGCCGAGGTAGACGGCCTGCTGCTGCGCGACTTCGCTGAAGGCGACGAAGCCCGGGTCGGCCAAACCGTCGGATACCTGTTCCCCGACGAGGCGGCGCGCGCCGCGTTTCTCGTTGGCCGCGCCGGCACGGTGACGGGAAATTCGAATTTGCACATCACCCGCAAGGCCCGCGATCTGATGGATCGGTATCGGCTGACGGAGAGCGATCTGGCGAGGCTGGGGAAATCCGTGATCCGGGAATCGGACGTGCGCGCCCTGCTGGAGGCGCGAGCGGACGGGCCGGATCGAAGCTTTTCGTCGCTGCCGACACCAACCGGCCGCCCGGCAAACGCGATCGAACTCACCCGCCATCAACGGGCGGTCGCGCGGACGGTGACCGCCTCGCGACGAGAGATACCGGACGCTTTTCTGCTGATCAAGATCGATTGCGAGCGCGCCCTGGGTTCTCTGGCGGCGACAAGCGCGACGGCTGAAATTCAAGTCGGATTGCTGGAAGCGGTGGTGTGGCAGACCGGCAGACTGCGGGCCGACTACCCGCATTTTTTCGGCGAGGTCATCGACGACGAAAGCTTTCTGCCGGCGACCGCCGCCCACATCGGCGTCACGCTGGATCAAGGTCGTGGCTTGTTCGTGCCCGTGGTGCGGGATGTCGAACGACTCACCCTGGAGCAAGTCGCCGAAACCCTGGACGAGTATCGCTACAACGCCTTTCGCGGCGAGTTCGAGGAATCCTCGCTCGGCGAAGGCGCTATTTCCGTGGCCCTGATCGCCGAGCCTGACGTGGTGTTCTCGGTGCCGGTGATCCTCCCTAGACAAGTCTGCATGTTGTCGCTGTGCGCGGTCATGGAGGAGCCCTTGCTCGTTGGCGGGGACGTTCGTGCGCGGCGCGTGACCCACCTGGGATTGGCCTACGACCACCGTTTCATCAACGGCCGGGAAGCCGGCGCTTTTTGTCGCGACCTGAAAAACGCCATCGAAAGCTGGGGAGAAGATCATGTCGGTCGTTGAATTGCCGTTTCAGGTGTTCGCCGGCGAGCGGAAAGCGGCGCTGCACGAAAAGCGCGCCCGGTGGAAGGCGGTGGCGCGGAACGACCGTTCGGGAACGCGCATCGCGCTGATGGCCACTTTTTCGGTCCATCCCCTGGAGCCCTATCTCGGGTACGCCCTCGAAGCGGCCGGGTGTCGCGCCGCGCTGTTCACCGGCCCCTTCGACCAGATCGTTCCGGAAATTTTGAATGAAGACAGCCAGACCCGCCGTTTCGCCCCGGATCTGTGCTTGATCTGGCCGCGCCTGGAAGACTTGTGGCGAGGCGGGCCGCCACCCGGCGTCGCTGGCGGAGATCACGATTCGGCGTTGCTGGAATTGGCGGAATTGGCGGTCGCGCACGCCGCCGGGGACCGCCGCTTCATTTTCGTGCTGCCGGCGATTCCACCCGTGCGCCCCCTGGGCCTTGGCGACGGTTGCAGTTGTCGGGGCGTCCACGCCACGGCGGTCCGGGTCCGCGAAGCGGCCCGCAGGCGTCTGGCCGGGCTACCCCATGTCGCCCTGCTGGATTTTGAGGACGTGGTCCGCGCCTTGGGCGAGGAGCAGGTCTACGACTGGCGCCTGGTTTCTCTGGCTCGGATCCCGTACACCGAAGCGGTTTTCGACGAGGTGGGCGCGCGTCTCGCTCGCCTCGTTCCGCTGGTCTGCGGTTCGGTCGCGCCGCGCCTGATCGCGCTAGAGCCGGATGCCGTGTTGTGGGACGGCTGGCTGGACGAAGCGGGGTCCGATGGCGTCAATCTCGCTCAGGGCGAGACCGGGGAACCCCATCTCGCCTTTCAGGGCTTTCTCGCCGACCTTCGGCGGGCCGGCCATCGCCTCGCGGTGTGTTCCCGCCGCAGCACCGCGACCCTCGAAGCGGTGTTCGCGCGCCGCGAGATGCGCCTCTCGCGGGGTGATTTCGTTGCATTCCTCGCCGATCAATCCGACCTCGTGGCCGGTTTGCGGGCGCTGCTGCAAACGGTGGGAGCGGCGGAAACCGAACTGGTCTTCCTGGCGGGCGAGACCGTTGACGATCTCCGCGCGCTGGCCGAAGCTTTCCCGCGAGCGCGAGTGCTCGGTCTCCGAGAAGAGCCGGCGAAATGGCCGCTGGTCCTGGAACGGCAGGGATGGATCGACGCGCTTCCCGCGCCGGTCGATGGCGAGGAGCCGGAAAGGGTCCAGCGTGGCGAAACCGCGCCCGCCACGCTGGAGGGCTTTCGCAAGAAACTGAATCTACAGGTGGATATCGCGCCCATCGGCACCGCCGAATCGGACCGGTTGGTCCATCTGGGCGAAACGGTCACCGAGTTCAATTTGACCGGCGAATCCTTTGCCGCCGCTGGTGTGGAACGCGAGATGGCGGCTGGCGCCCGCGAGTTTCTGGGCGTTCGGGTCCGCGACCGCTTCGGCGATTACGGCGTCGCGGGAGCGGTGGCCCTGACCGCGGCAGACGGCGTTCTGAGCATCGATGCGCTCCTGCTCAATTGCCGCGTTCTCGGCCGCGACGTGGAGTGGATCGTGCTGGATCGGTTGGGCGGCATCGGCCGAGAGCGCGGCGTGAAGCGCATCCGGTTGCGCTATCGCGCGACGCCCCGCAACCATGTCGCCCGGGACTTTTTGGATCGTTTTGCACCGGAGGCGTGCCCCAAGGGCGTCGAGGCGTTCGATGTCGAGCTGGACGTGGAAGCCTTCGCGGCCCGCGCTCGCTCGCGCGCTCGCGATGTCGAAGCCGCGCCGCTGGCCTCGAACCTCGAGCCGACGGCAACGCCGGGGCTGGAGTTGCTTCGCGCGCGGCGGCGCAAGTTGCCGGCGGCGCACGCTTTTCGCGTGGGCGTCGAACTGGCCCAAGAGCTGCGGACGCCGGCCCAGGCGCTGTGGGCCGTGCAACAGGAAAAGCAAGCCGCCAGACCGGTTCTGGAAACCGTTTACGTGGAGCCGCGAACGCTGCTCGAACGCCAATTGGCCCATATCTGGAGCCGCGTGTTGGGGGTCGATCAGGTCGGGGCTTTCGACAATTTCTTCCACATCGGCGGCCAGTCCATCCTCGCCACCCAACTGATTTTCGAACTCGAAAAAACCTTCGGGATCGAGCTGCCGGTCCGGGTCTTCTTCGAGAATCCGACCGTGGCTCTCATGGCGCACACCATCGAGGCCATTCAAAGCGCGCAGGATGCGGCCGAGTTCAACGCCGACGCCGTCTCGGCCGCCCTGCTGGTAGCGGGAACCCAGTTGCGCAAGGAGATCGATCTCGATCCCTCCATCGCCGCGAATCCCGCGCTGCCGGTCGGGGACGCGGCGCGTCCCGCCGCCATTCTGCTGACCGGCGCCACCGGCTTTCTCGGCGCCTTCCTGCTGCGCGAGTTGCTGGAACGCACCGAAGCCACCATCTACTGTCATTGCCGCGCCGCCGATCCCGCCGGCGCCCTGGAGCGGCTTCGCGGCAACGTCGCGACCTATTATCCCTGGCCGGAGGGTCAAGCGGCGCGAATCGTGCCCGTGGTCGGGGATTTGGGCAAACCGGGACTGGGCCTGGAGCCCGTCCTCTGGCAGCGTTTGAGCGCCGAGATCGATTTGGTGATCCACAGCGGCGCGGTGACCAACTTCATCGACCCCTACGCCAAGCTCAAGGCCGCCAACGTCTCGGGCGCGCGGGAGATTCTGCGGTTCTGTCGCGAGGGCAAGACCAAGCCGCTGCACCACGTTTCCACGCTTTACGTCTTCGCCCCGAGCGATGCGGCGGGCGGTCGCGCGCTGCTGGAAGAGAGCGATCCCGATCACCCCGAAGAGCTGCACGTCGGGTACCGGCAATCGAAATGGGTGGCCGAGCGCCTGGTCAAAATGGGCCAGAGCCGGGGTTTGCCCGTCACCGTCTACCGCTTGGGGCGGCTGTCCGGTAGCAGCGCGACCGGGGCTTGCCATACCCACGACTTTCTGTGGCGGATGATTCGCGCCGGCGTCGAAGCCGGTTGCGTCATGGACAACCGCATCGCCATGGACATGGCGCCGGTCGATCACGTCGCCAAGTGCCTGCTCCATCTGATCTTCAATCCTCGGACCCAAGGCAAGACCCATCACCTTTACAACGCCCAGGCGCCCGATTTGCGAACCGTGGGGAACTGGATCCGCGCCTTCGGTTTACCGCTCCAGGAGATGCCCTACCCCGACTGGCGCAAAGCCATCATGGAGCAAGCGCGCAAGAATCCCCAGTCCGCGTCGGCCGGGTTGATCGCCTTCCTGCCGCAAACCATCGCGCAATGGGACGATCTGGTGTTCGACCAGGCCAACACCCTGGCCGGGCTGGCGGGCTCGCCGCTCTCGATACCCCGGATCGATGAAGCGATCTTCCATCGCTATCTGAGATATTTCACCGAAACGGGTTTTTTCCCGGTTCGCGCCCGCTAGGACCAGATGTCGGCGATGGCTTCAACAACGTCCAAACTCGCTCGGTGCTTCCAGAAGATCGCGGAAGGCCGCGAGCACAAAACCCGGATCGTCTGTTTCCCGTTCGCCGGCGACGCGCTGCCGGCCAGCGCATTCCGCCGTTGGCAGCGTCATCTCCGCCACGAAACCGCGCTGTGGGCGGCTCGCTATCCGGGACGGGCCGAGCGCATGAACGAACCGCATCCGGAAGCGGTGCACGATCTGGTCGGCGAATTGGCCGAGGCTTATTCGCGCGAACCCGTCGTCCCGACGGTCTTTCTGGGGCACAGCATGGGCGCCCTGGTCGCTTTCGAGCTGGCGCGGCGCCTGCGCGACACCGCCCACGCACCGGCGCGAATGATCGTCTCGGCCTTTTTCGCGCCGCAGTCCCTCACCCGCGAGCGCGACGAGTACGGACAGGATGACGACGAGCTGTTGAGGCGGCTCGACGCGCTGGGGGGAACCCCGGCGGAAGTCCTGCGCAATGCGGAGTTGCGCGAATTGCTGTTGCCCACCATCCGCGCCGACTTTAACGCCTGCGACCGTTACATCTACCGACATGCCCCGCCCCTTGATTGCCCGCTGATCGCCATGGGCGGCTATCGCGATCCCTTGGTCAAGGAGCGGGATATCGCGGATTGGAAGGACCAGACCCAAAACGAGTTTCGCGTGAAGATGTTTCCGGGCGGCCATTTCTACCTGTTTTCCGACGATGCCGAATCGTTGGTGTTATGGACTCTGGTGCAGGAGCTGAAACGCTTGCGCGCGGAATGGGTGCCGACGTGGGGATAAGCGCAAGACCGCCTTTTCCCGCGCTTCGGCGTTTCGCGATACCGCGCCTTGTCGGGCGACATCGGGTCGCTGCGCCCGATGGCTGTTCCGATACTTCAACAACCGACCGATCACTAGCGATGGTTCCGAGCGTGAAATATTTCTTTGCGTTGCTGTTGTTCTGGACATCGGTGCCGGCATGGGCCGCAGAACCCTCCGAAATCATCGAAAAAGTCGATGCGCTAATGAACCCGCAGGCCAAGGTGATGCTGCGGTTGACTTTCAAGAAAAACGGGCAGGTGAGCGAATTTTACGAGATGAAAACCTATGCGCGCGACAACAACCAAAAAGTGATCGTGCGTTTCACTGCGCCCGCTTCGTCGATCGGCAACGATCTGATCATGCTGGACCGCAACGTGTGGATGTATCAGCAAAACGCCGGCCGCACTCTGCGAGTCCCGGCTAACCTGTCTTTCGGCGACACCGGCTTTTCCTACGGCGACATCGTGCGCCTGAATTTAAAGGACAACTACAACGCCAGCATCGCCCGCGAAACGGACAAGCAATGGGTGCTGGATTTGGTGGCGAAAGATCGCCAATCGCCCTATCACCGCATCGAGTTCACCATCGCCAAGGGCAGTTTCGTTCCCGTCAAGGCCGTGGCGTTGAGCGGAGCCGGACAAGTCATCAAAACCATCGAGTACCGGCAAATCAAGAACGTCAACGGCCGCAACAAACCCACCGAACTGCTCGTGACCTCGCCTCTGTCTCCCGGCGAGGAATCCACCATGACTTATGAAGGGGAGACGCCGATGGAGTTAGCCGAGCAATTTTTTAATCGGCAAAACTTGGCGCTGCGCCTGGAAGAACGCCAGTAACCGACCAGCAACCGAATCACGGCTAGCGGAGAACCTCGCGATGCACGCACGCCAGCAATATCTCTCGCTCGGCGAAGAGATGCCCGTCACGGACGCGCCCCAGATCAATGCCAGAGCCTTTATACAAGGCCGCCAATTGAGCAAGACTTATCGGTTGGGAAAGACCCTGGTGGCAGCGCTGCGCGGCGTGGATTTCGCCATCGAAAGGGGCGAGTACGTGTGCGTCGCCGGCCCTTCGGGGGCCGGTAAATCGACCCTGCTCAATCTGATCGGAATGCTCGATGCGCCGACTTCGGGCGATTTGTATTTCGATGGCGAGAAAATCACGGGCAAAAGCGACCGGGAAGTGCACGATTTTCGCAAATCCAGAGTCACCTTCATCTTTCAGTCGTTCAACCTGATCCCGGTTCTCGACGCCTACGAAAACATCGAGTTTCCGCTGTTGATCCAGAGCGTCGGCAAGAAGGAACGGCGCGAGCGCATCGAACGGCTCGCCGCCGCCGTCGGAGTCGAATCCTATCTCCGGCACAAACCGGACGAGCTGTCCGGCGGCCAACGCCAGCGGGTGGCGATCGCCCGGGCGTTGGTCACGCATCCGGAACTGGTTCTCGGCGACGAGCCGACCGCGAATCTCGATTCGGTGACGGGGCGGAAGATTCTCGAACTGATGCGCGAGATGAATCGCGAGCGGCGGACCACCTTCGTGATCGCCTCGCACGACGAGGCGGTCATGCGCGAGGCCGACCGCGTCATCCGCGTGGTCGATGGCGTCATTCAAGCGGCGGATCGGATCCTTCATGTACCTGCATAAGCTGATGTTCCGCAGCCTGCTGCGGCACCAGGAGCGCGGTAGGCGGCTATCCGCTCTCATCGCCTTGTGCATCGCCGCCCTCGTGTTCCTGCTGGCCACGATGGATAGCTTTTTTGACCGATACGTCAAGCTGTTCGTCGACACCACCACGGCGCACTTGGCCATCGTCCATCCGGGCGCGGCCGAGCTGAAGCGCAAGCCCTGGAAACGGGGCGCGGAGGGCTTGTTGCTGATCGAGGCAGACGGGGAACTGCTCGATTTCCTGCGCGGAACCGAAGGCGTCGAGGCGGTCGCGCCCATCGTCAGGACATCGGGCGAATTTCTGGTGCTGAGCGGAGACCAGCAAGGAAGCACCAGCATGGTGGGAATCGATCCGGGCGACAGACAGCGGGTGTTTCCGGGGTTGCGGATCTCGCAAGTCGTGGAGCGCCCAAACCTCGGCGAGCAGGACCTGCCCGTGCTGCGCCGCAGCGTGCAGTTCTGGGAAACCATCAAAGTCGCCACCGATTCGATCGCCCAGGGCGATCTTCGAGTTCGGGGCGAGGGCTTGGCGCAATTCGCCGAGCGAGCCAGAGACGCGCTTCCGCGCCACGTTGCCCGCGATGGTGGCCGGGATATGCCGGCGCTCCTGCAATCGCTCGACGCCGCGCTCGCCGATCCGTCGCTTTACCGGGAAATTCCGGATCGCTACCGCCAGAAATACGACTGGCGCCTGGAGGAGGCCATCGCCGCCGCACAAGCGTTGGGAGACGGCAAAGAGCGAGTCGATGGCTCCCGGATCCGCTACGTCAACAAACAATTGCTTTCGGCGCTGTTTCCGGACGCCATCAGTCCGGTCAGCGAAGCGATTCGCCTCGGCGTGCCCATGACGTTTCAAACCAGCTCGCCGCGCGAAATCAAAGCCTTGTCCCTGCCGGTGGTCATCCCGATCACCTTCGCGGGTTTCGCCGAAGCCATGCCGCTCTACGGTTTCGAGAGCTTCATGGACATCCGGCCGCTGAAGGCTCGCCTGGAACTGGGGGAGCGCGAATTTACCGAGGTGGCTATCAGGCTCGCCGACATCGGTGCGATCGACGGCGTAAAGGCGCGCGTCGAAAGCTGGCTCGCCGCTCGCGGACTGGATTACCAGGTGCTCGATTACCGGGAAATGGGTGCCGGCTATCTGCCGACCGCGCTCGGCGTCAAGGTGGGTCTGGCGGTGCTGGCCGGGCTGTTCGTGATCGCCGCCATCATCTTCGTGACCAACATGATTCTGCTGGCCGTCATCAAGCGGCGCCGCGAGATCGGTACCGCCGTGGTGTTGGGCATGAGCCCTCGGGAATACGCCCTGCTGTTTCTGGGCGAAATCTTTTTGATCGTGACCATCGCCTGGGTCGGCGGCGCCATTCTGGGCTCCATCGTCGTCGCGGCGTTCGCGGCGCTCGGCATGCCGGGCGTGGTGTTTTTCCACGATGGCCTGCTTTATCTCGACTGGAATCCGAGGCACCTGCTGCTCGCGTATCTGTTCGTGTTGCCCGGCGCCTTGCTGGCGGCGCTGATTCCGGTGTCTCGGGTGTTGAAGCTCAAGCCGGTGGACGTGCTCAGGGAGACCCGGTGATGCTTTCCTTGAAGCTCGCCTTCCGCAACATTTTCGCCAACCGGCAGCGCAGCCTGGTCATCTATATCGCGATGACCCTTATTTCGATGGCGCTGTTCTTGTTCCTGTCGTTCTCCGATGGCGAAATCGAAAATTTCACCCAGGGAATCGAAGGGCTGCGAACGCCTACGGCCGATCTCGTGGTGAGCCATTGGGACTACTTGCGCGCCCGCGAAGCGGGAGAGAAGGGCGAGTCGCTCAACAAGATGACCGTTGCAAATTTTCGCGCCCTGGCCGAGAAAATCGCCAGCGCGAAACAGGTGCAGGCCGTTTATCCGGTCACCGTGCCGGTCACCGCCGGAATCTATGTTCGCGGCAAGAAATACAAGGACATCCAGTATCTCGGAGTCGAGGTGGGCAACGACTTGCATGTGCGGGATCGGATTCGGATCACCGAAGGGAACTATCTCTCCGGCAAACCCGATGGATTGCTGCTCCACGCCAGCATGAAAGAGGATTTGGGCGTATCGCTGGGCGATTCCGTGACCGTCACCGGCTCGACGCTGTTCGGCCAAGCCTTGGCCGAGCAATTTACGGTAGAGGGTTTTTATCGCTCCAAAATCGATTTGCCCAGCGTTTTCAAAGCCATCTACGCGCCGCTCGCCGGATACCGCCTGATCTCCGGCCATTACGACAACGAAGTCCCGTTCCTGCAAGTGGATCTCGCCAGTTCGACTTCGGTCGAGCCGGCGCTGAACGAATTGCGAGCGCTGCTGAAAGCCATCGACCCGGGCGTGACCATCCACCGGTTTGGCGACGTTCACCAGCAATCTGTGGCGGTATACGGGGCCATCCGGCAAATCATCATTTCCATCACCCTGCTCGTGGTGTTCGTGGTGATGTTCGGGGTGATGAACGTGGTGTCCACCAATTTGGTGGATCGCGGCCGGGAAATTGGCACCTATTATTGCCTGGGCGCTTCGCGCGGTTTCCTCAAACGCATGTACGCCACCGAAATCCTGCTGGTCAACCTGTTCGCGTCCTGCACCGGAATCGCGATCGGAACGCTCGCGGTATGGGTTCTGAACGGCATCGGGTTCGAGACCCAGGACGTGGGCTTGCAGATGGTGTTCGGCGGCGACCGCTTGCATTTGGCGATCAGCGTGTCGTCCATCGTTTGGCTGACGGGCGCGCTGCTGCTGGTAACGGCGGCGACCGCTTTATTCAGCCTCGGCGGTGCGCTCAAGGTTTCGCCGGTGGCCGCCCTTCGGGAAACGCGGGACTAAACGATGGTCGGCTCGCGCCACCGGATCGCAGGGCGTGATCCCCGATGAAAGCGCCGCGCCCGCCACCGGTCATCTGCCGCCGCGTTCCCGCCCCGCGTCGCTGGGCGTTGGCGGCTTTCTTGGTCGGCCTGACAACCGGCCCGGCGCCCATCGTTTCGGCCGCCGACGGCGATTCGGGCGACTGGCAAATCTGGGGCTCGGTCGGCTATCTCGGCAATGCCAGCCGCCTCGAAGACAGCGTGCGCGAAGCGGCGGATCTCTCGACCTGGAGCACGGCTCAGGAAGTTTTCCTGACCGGCGACATCCGTTACCGCGCGCTGGGCAAGTTTGCCTTCGATCTGTCGCGGCTGGTGGGGAACACCGAAGCGGAGGCGCGCGACGACACCGAATTCGAGGTCACCGAGCTATACGCCGACCCGCTATCGCTCGATTCCGGCGCTCTGTCGTTTCGACTGGGCCGCCAGCGTTTGAAGTGGGGTGTGATGGAGTTTTTCCACCCCATCGACACTCTGGAAGAGCCGCGCAACCCGTTCCGGGCGCGACAGGTGATCAAGGGGCTGGACGCGATCAAGATTTCGCATATCGCTTCCCCGTCCTGGTCCGGTTCGTTCCTGGCCATCCGGGATCGCGACGAGGACGCCGCGCGCTTCGCCTTGCGTTTGGACACTGTCGTGACCGATTTCGACCTGGGCGCCGGCCTGATCACCTATTTCCACAATCAAGCGGAAGAGCGCGGCGATTTGCCGGGGCCACACCCCACGCGCGACACGGAATACGCCCTGTTCTTCGAAACGGCCGGCTTCGTCGATCAGTTGGGAATTTTTGGCGAAGCCCAGATATCCAGCAGCCGGAACATGGCGTTCGCCTTCGCCGATGACGCGGGCGACGCGGCCGTCTTTTCCGACCCGGATTTTTCCGATACGCCGGTGTTTCGTGGCGCCGTCGCTCTGCAATACGAACGATTCCAGGCGCCCACCTTCAAGGTTCGGGGCGAGTATTTCTACAACTCGGGCGGTTTCGACGACGACGAGTCGAAGGCGCTTCTCGCCGCCTACCAGCAATATCAACCGCTTTATCTCTATCCCCGCTTCGGCGAATTCGGCTGGTATTCCCGCCATTACGCCGGCCTGTCTCTGAGCAACGTGCAAATCGCCGATCACCTGAAGTTCGGCAGCAAGCTGGCGGCGGCGCTGGACAGCGGTGCCGCGATCCTTTCCGCCGACCTGACGTACAGCTTCGACAACAACAACGGCCAAGTCTTTTTTCAGTACGCCCATTTCGACAGCTTCCGGGATTCCGAGCGCTTTCCCGGAGAAACCGCTTTTCTCCGGTCCGATCACGCCCTGACGCTTTATCTGGTCTGGAATTTCTCCCCCACGGGCTCGAAGCGCTGAGACCCGCCTCCGACCGCAACGCTCCACCGAATTCAACCCGGGAACCGCCAAACCATGAACAGTCCGCCCGTCAAACCTCCCAAGGCTTTTTTGCGGCTTTGGCTCGGACAGGCCGTTTCCGTTTCCGGCTCGGGCATGACCGGCTTCGCGCTGGGCGTGCACACCTACCAGCAAACCGGATCGGCGACATTTTTTGCCCTGATCACCCTGTTCGCGACCTTGCCCGGCATCCTGATCTCGCCCTTGGCCGGCGTGGTCGTCGACCGCTTCGATCGGCGCAAGGTCATGATCCTCAGCGATGCGGGCTCCGCTCTGACCACTCTGGGGTTGGCTCTGCTGTTCTGGTCCGACCGCCTGGAGCTTTGGCACATCTATGCGCTGGTGGGGATCAGTTCATTTTGTGGCGGATTTCAGCTTCCCGCCGCGCAGGCCGCCATCACGCAACTGGTGCCCAAGGAATTTTATGGTCGGGCCAGCGGCATGATCCAAATGAGCCGGGGCATGCAATTCATCGTCTCGCCGGCGCTGGCCGGTTCGCTGATGGGGATCATCGGCGTGCCCGGCGTCCTGATGGTGGATCTCGCCACCTTCCTGTTCGGGATCGGCATGTTGCTCGGCGTCCGGATTCCCTCGCTCGATACGGCGCAAGACGAAAAAGGATCGCCCGGCTGGGGCGCCCAGATCCTCGACGGCGTGCGGTATCTGGCCGGTCGTCCCGGCATGCTGGTGCTGATCGGCGTCATCGCCGTGGGCAACCTCATGATCGGATTCCTCATCGTTCTGGTGGCGCCCATGATTCTGGCGTTCACCACCGAGACGGTGCTGGGCGTGATGAATTCCTTGTCCGCGCTGGGAATGATGGTGGGCAGCGTGCTGGTGAGCGTGAAAGGCTTGCCGAAATCGCTGGTTCCCTCGCTGTTTTTCTTCATGATGCTCGGAGGGCTCGGGCTGGCGGCGATGGGGTTTTGGACGCATCCGCTGCCCATCACCGTCGCCTGTTTCCTGTTCTTCTTCGCCATGCCCTTCGTCAACGCCTGTCAAGAGACCATCTGGCGGCGCAAGATCGGACTCGACATGCAGGGCCGCGTGTTCGCGTTGACCCGCATGGTCGTGGCGAGCGCCAGCACGCTGGCCTTCGTCATCGCCGGCCCCCTGGCCGACCGGGTCTTCGAGCCCCTGCTCGCGCCCGGCGGAGCGCTGGCCGATAGCGTTGGAGCCTTGATCGGCGTCGGACCCGGTCGCGGCATCGCTCTGATGCTGATTCTCTCGGGTGGCGTGATTCTGTTGGTCAGCGTCTTGGGCTACCTGTTTCCCGGGGTCCGCAGCCTGGAATCCGATTATCCGGACGTCGTCAGACCGGGCGAGGAAGCGCTCGGCACGGCCTGATTGCCCCTTCGTCTCAACCCCGACCCGTGATGGAAAAGATCATGAACGCTCAATGGGATGCGATTGTCATTGGCGCCGGCTTGGGCGGCTTGGGCGCCGCCGTCACCCTCGCCGGGGCCGGAAAAAAGGTGCTGGTTCTCGAACAATCCACCAAGCCGGGCGGTTACGCGCAGGATTTTTGGGTCAACGGGTTCCGCTTCGATGTCAGCCTCCACGCCATGGACGGCCTCGCGCCGGGAGGATGGGGGGACGTGGCGATCAAGTCTCTCGGGATCGCCGGCCGTTTGCACTTCGAGCGCATCGATCCTTTTTACCGGGCCAAGCTGGGTGGCGCGACTTTGTCCGCTCATGCCGATTCGCTCCTGTTGGAACAGGAATTGATCGCGAAGTATCCGCGCGAAAAAGCGGGAATCCGCCGGCTGATCGACGCCATGCTCCAGGTTTTTCGCGAGATGCGGCGCATTCGCGAAGATACGCGCCACGGTCCACCCGAGGGGAATATCGCGGCGCTGTTTCCGTTCCTCGTGCGCTCCATGAACTGCACTTGGGACGAGTTCATGAGCGATTACATCGCCGATCCGGAGCTGCGCGCCCTGTTCTCGGCGGAATGGACTTACTACGGGCTGCCGGGAGGGAAGCTCAGCGCCGCGACCATGGCCGCCACTTGGGCCAGCTACCACTTCTATGGCGCCTGGTATCCGCGCGGCGGCGTTGGAGCCGTAGTCGCGGCGCTCGTCGAGCGCTTGAACGAACTCGGGGGCGAATTGCGCTGCCAAGCGCGCGTGACGAAGATTCGGATCAGGGACGGCATCGCCGAGGGCGTCCGCCTGAACGATGGCGAAGAATTGTCGTCGCGGGTGGTGGTTTCCAATGTTTCGGCGCCGCAAACCCTCCTCGAATTGGTGGACGAGGACGCGCTGCCGAGCGGCTACCGCAAACGGATCCAATCCGCCGAATCCTCTCTGTCCACCTTCAACGTCTACCTCGGGTTGAACGCCCCGCCCGAAGCCTTGTCCGCCAGCCACGAACTCATTGTCTGCGACGAACCGGACAGCAACGCGCAGTACGCCGCCATCCAAGCCGGCGATTGGGACAAGGTTCCTTTCCTCGCGGTCAATTACGGCCTGGTGGACCCGTCGTGCGCGCCGCCGGGGCAGGCCGTGATCACGTTGATGACCCTCGCCCCTTGGCATTACCGCAACGTCTGGGAAACCGGGGGACAGTTGGAAAACTATGGCGCCAATCCGGCGTACCAGCAGCTCGCCGACCGAGTGGCCGATCGCTTGATCGACCGCGCCGAACAGCATATCCCCGGCCTCCGGGCCGCCATTCGCGAGAGGGTGGTTTCCACGCCGTTGACCAACCACCACTGGACCCTCAACCACCAGGGCGCGATTTTCGGCACCGCCCAGACCACCGACAACATGTATCTCGGCCGTTTGGCGCCCAAGACTTGGATTCCGAACCTGGTCCTGGCGGGAGCTTGGACCACGCCCGGCGGTGGCCAGACCGCCGCCATGATCTCCGGCATCCACGTCGGCACCCGCGTCATCGAAAATCTGTTGGGCGAGGGTTGCGCGATCACCCGGCCGGCGCCCATCGAGCGGTCTTTGGACCAGCCCGTGCCGCCTTTCGATCTGACCTCGGTCCACTTCGGGCGGCGGCTGACCCGGGAATCGATACTCGGGCGGATTCACGTCCTCCTGTTCCACACCCGGAAAACCGCGCCCGCAGCGGGAGCCCTCAACAAGAAACTCCGCGAACGCTTTCCGATGGCGGGGCAGGTCGGAATCGCCAACTGCGTTGCCATGGGGAACGTTCCGGGATTGCTGCGGGGCTTCGTCAAAAACCTGTTGGCCAAGATGATTCGGGCATCGGCCGCCAGCATTCCTCCGGTCCTCGACGCGGGCGACTACCTGGTGGTCTTGCCCGACTGGGGCAATCGCGCGACCACCGCCTTCGAAATCGCGCCGACGCAACTGGACAGCGGCGTCGTCGCCGTCGTCATCGACCGCGAGGGCCGAATTCGGCATCGGCTCGCCGACGCCTCGCCCGAGAATCTCGTCCCCATGGTCGAGTGGATGTGAGCGCATCGCCGCGATCTGTTCCGTAATCACCCATCGTCCATAAAGGATTCATCATGAACGATATGTCCGGTCAAATAGCGGGATTGTCCTCGGCGAAAAAAACCTTGCTCGGTCGATTGCTGAAGCAGAGGAGCGAGCAACGACTGGACGGCACGATTCGTTCGCGAGATCGAACGCTCGAACCGCTGGCGACCTCCTTCGTCCAGCAACGCCTGGTGTTCTTCGACGCGCTCTATCCGGGCGCCGCGATCTACAACATGGGCGGTGCGGCGCGCTTTCGCGGACGCCTGGACCCGGCGCTGTTGATGCGGAGCTTGAACGCCATCATCGCGCGCCACGAGGTGCTACGCGCGAGCTTTCCCGAGGTGGATGGCGTCGTCGCGCCAAAGATCGCCCCGCATTTTGCCTTGCCTCGGCAAGAGATCGACCTGACGGCCTTGCCCGACGAAACGCGAGAACATCGGGCGCGGGACTTGATGGTCGAGAAGTGTCGCGAACCCTACGACTTGGCGCGGGGACCGCTGTTGCGCTTCCTGCTGATTCGGCTGCGCGAGGACGAGTCGCTCGGGTTGCTGATGATGCATCACGCCGTCTCCGACGGCTGGTCCACCAAGGTGCTGTTTCGGGAGTTCGTGGCGCTGTACCAGGCGTATGCCAGCCGGAGCGAGCCGCAGTTGCCGCCGCTGTCGATCCAATATTCGGATTACGCCGCCTGGCAGCGCGAACAATTCGACCGGGGAGCGATGAGCGGACAGCGCGCTTTCTGGCGGGAACGGCTGCGCGGCGCGCCGGCGCTGCTGGATTTGCCGGCGGATTATCCGCGCCCGTCGCGGCAGGATTTTCGGGGCGGGCGAGTCGGGATCGCGATTTCCCCGGCGCTGGTCTCGCGGGTCCGGGAGCTGGCGAAACGGGAAGGCGCGACCCTGTTCATGGCGCTGATGGCCGCTTTCAAGATTCTGTTGTGCCGCTACAGCGGACAAGATGACGTGGTGGTGGGCACCCCGGTCGCGGGCCGCAATCGCCCGGAACTGGAACCCTTGATCGGGTGCTTCCTGAACATGCTGGCGATTCGGACCCGGATCGACCAAGCGCAGAATTTCTCGACGTTTCTGCAGGCGGTCAAGACGGCCGCTTTGACCGGCTTCGCCAACCAGGACGTGCCGTTCGAGAAGTTGCTCGAAGATCTCGATATCGAGCGGAACCTGGCTTACAGCCCCCTCTATCAAACCGCTTTCAGCTTCGAGGAAAACCCTCTGGCCCAAGTGCGAATGCGCGATCTGGTACTGACCTTCGAAGAGGTCGAAACTCGGACCGCGAAGGTGGACTTGGCGCTGGAATTGACCGCGGAAGGGGAAGGGCTCGGCGGCTGGTTCGAGTACCGCGCCGACCTGTTCGCGCCGTGGCGCATAGAGCGCCTGAGAGATCATTTTCTGACGCTGCTGGCGAGCATCGTCGAAAATCCCGAAGCGCCTGTCTGGGCTTTGAATCTGCTGGTCGAGGGCGAGCGTAAGGCCCTGATCGAACTGGGTGAGGGCGAGCGGCGCGACTACCCGATCGACCAGGCCATCCACCGGTTGTTCGAGCGACAGGTCGATCGGTCGCCCGAACGCATCGCCTTGATCCATCGCAACGAGACCCTGACCTACTCGCAACTGGACGAGCGGGCCAACCGGGTCGCGGCGCTGTTGCGAGATCGGGGCGCGACCGACAACGCGCTGGTCGGGATCATGGTGGACCCGTCATGCGCCATGATCGCCGGCATTTTGGGGGTCTTGAAGGCCGGAGCCGGTTACGTCTACCTCGAAAAAAATCTGCCGGACGAGCGCGTCGCATTCATTCTCGGTGACGCCAAGATCGCGGCCGTGCTGGTGGACCCCGCTGTCAAGCAGCGCGTTGCCGCGCTCGGCGTCGATGCGCTGGACCTGGGCGCGGAATCCGCAGCCTATCCCGCCACTCGTCGCGACGCCGTTAGTGACGCGCCGACCAACCGCGCTTACGCCGTTTTTACCTCGGGCTCCACGGGTGCGCCGAAAGGCGCGTGCGTGGATCACCGAGGGCTCGTCAACCACACCTGCGCCTTCATCGAGAACCACGATCTCGACGAGAACGATCGGGTCCTGCAATTCGCGTCGCCGAGTTTCGATGCCGCAGCCGCCACCCTTTTCCCGCCGCTGCTGGTCGGCGCCGCTCTGGTGCTGCCCGATGGTGACCGCGCCGATCTGGCGGGAGAGAAACTGCTGCGGTTCTGCGAACAGCGGCGCATCTCGGTGATTCACCTGCCGGTATCGCTGTGGCACGAATGGGTCGATTTCTTGCGCGAACGCGCCCTGGTGGTCGAGGCTCCCATCAAAGTTATGCTGGTTGGCGGCGATGTCCCGGACATTCACCGGTTCGAGGTCTGGCGCCAGTTGACGGCTGGACCCACGACGTTCTTGAACGCCTACGGACCCACCGAGGCGGTGATTACGACCACGCTGTTCAAGGCCCGTTGCGACAAGGCGGTAGAGCCGGTCCAGGAAATCACCCTGGGTTATCCCCTCCCGAATAAGCAGATTTACCTGATAGACGATCACCTGCAACCGGTGCCTCTGGGTGTGCCCGGCGAGATTTGCGTCGCGGGCGTCGGGCTGGCGAGCGGCTACCTGAACCGGCCGGATTTGACCGATCAGGTCTTCGTCCCAAATCCCTTCGCCGCCGGCGCCGACGAGCGGATGTACCGGACCGGCGATTTGGCTTGCTATCGCCCGGACGGCAGCTTGCGGTTCATGGGGCGGCGCGATCATCAGATCAAGCTGCGCGGCTTCCGCATCGAGCTGGGCGAAATCGAGCAGGCGCTGCGCGGACATCCTGACGTGCAGGATGCCGTGGTCGTCGCCCACGAGGGCTCCGACGGCCTCAAGCGGCTCGCCGCCTATCTGATCGCCCGGGATGGCGAGCCGACGCCCGACGCGGAATTGATCGCCCGGCTGAAAAAAAGCCTTCCCGACTACATGGTTCCCGCCAGCTTGCAATGGCTGGACCGGTTTCCGCTCACCGCCACCGGCAAGGTGGACCGCCGGGCGCTGCCGGCCCCCGGCGACAAGCGCCGCGATGCCGAGGGCTACGTCGCGCCGCGCACCCGGGAAGAAAACGCTATCGCCGCCATCTGGGCCGAGGCCCTCAAATGCGATCGGGTCGGAATCCGGGACAATTTTTTCGACTTGGGCGGCCATTCCCTGCTGGGGGCACGGGTCATCGCTCGCGTGCGGGAGTGTTTCGGCGGCGATATCCCCTTGCGCGCTCTGTTCGAACATCCCACGGTGGAAGCGCTCGCGTCTTGGATCTCCCAAAACGGGCCGGGCAATTCCAGCGATGCGGGCGCGGACGAGCTACCGCAGATTACCCCCGATCCAGAGGGCCGCTATCGGCCTTTTCCCTTGAACGACGTCCAGCAGGCGTATTGGATCGGACGCGGCGACAGCCTGGAAATGGGCAACGTTTCGTGCCACGGCTTCGTGGAATTCGATAGCGCGACCCTCGACGTGCCCCGGCTGAATCGGGCGTGGCTTCGGCTGGTGGAGCGCCACGACATGCTGCGCGCGGTCATCGATCCCGACGGGATGCAGCGGGTTCTGCAAGAGGTCCCCGCTTACGAGTTCGCCATCGTCGACCTGTCCGCCCTGTCGGATCGGGACAGAGAGCACGCTCTCGCGACGACGCGAGAACGGATGTCGCATCAAGTGCACGACGTGGAACATTGGCCTCTGTTCGAGATTTGCGTGTCGCGCATCGACGACCGCCGAGTCCGCTTGCACGTCAGCATCGATCTCTTGATCGCCGATGCGCGCAGCTTTCAGATCCTGTTGATTGAGCTCTGCAAACTCTACCAGAACCCTGGTCTGACTTTGCCGCCCTTGACTCTCGGGTTCCGCGACTACGTTCTCGCCGAAGCGGCGCTCAAGCGCACCCGTCCGTATCGGGAAGCCGAGGACTATTGGAGAAAGCGCCTGGAAACCTTGCCTCCAGCGCCGGAATTGCCTTTGGCGGTCGCGCCGAAATCCATCGTCAAACCGGTGTTTTCCCGCCGCAGTGGCCGTTTGGAGCGTCCGCACTGGGAAAGCCTGAAAGCACGGGCGCGTCAGGCGGGGATCACGCCATCGGCCATGGCTCTGGGCGTGTTCGCGACGATTTTGCACAATTGGGTCAAGGAATCGCGTTTCACCATCAACCTGACCTTGTTCAACCGCCTGCCGATTCACCCGGAAGTCAACGACATCTTCGGCGATTTCACCTCGATCACGCTGTTGGAGGCGGATTTCACCGGCGAGCGCACCTTCGAGGATCAGGTCAAGGTTTTGCAACGCCAGCTTTGGGACGATCTCGATCACCGGCTGGTGGGGGGCATCAAGGTCCAGCGCGATTTGATGCAGCAACGCGGGATCGGCGGGGCCAGGATGCCGGTGGTGTTCACCAGCACCTTGACCATGGATGCGGAGATGGAAGAAAAAATTCCCATGTCCTGGTTGGGCGAGCAGGTCTACAGCATCGGCCAGACACCACAGGTTTGGCTGGATCACCAGATCTTCGAGGAAGACGGAGCCTTGACCTTCAACTGGGACGCGGTGGAAGAGCTGTTTCCGCCCGGAATGCTGGACGACATGTTCGCCGCGTATTGCGGCCTGTTGCGGTTCCTGGCCGAAGACCCGAGCCGCTGGAACCGTCCGATACCCCCGCAGATCCCGGAATGGCAGGTCCGCCAGCGCGCCGAGATAAATGCCACCTCGGCGCCGCTCTCGACCGCGACTTTGCCGGAACTCTTCCTGGCCGGATTGGAAGCGCACGAGAACCGCCTCGCCGTCATCGCTCCCGGCAAGACGCTGACCTACGCGGAGTTGTTCGCCAGAGCCAGCCGGCTTGCCCAGTTTTTGCGGGAGCGAGGCGCCGAGCCCAACAAGCTGGTCGCCATCGTCATGGACAAGGGCTGGCAACAGATCGTCGCGGCCGTGGGCATCGTGTTGTCCGGAGCCGCCTACGTGCCCATCGCGGCGGGGCTTCCCGACGAGCGACGCGAAGGGTTGTTGGCGCAAAGCCAAGCGATGGCCGTCGTGACCACCGAAGACGCGGCGGCGGGGCTGGCATGGCACAACGCCCTGCCCCGGATCGTCGTGGCGGACGATGAGATCCCGACCGGCCCCGAGCGCGTCGCGAGTTCGCCGCAGCGTCCCGAAGACATCGCTTATCTGATCTATACCTCCGGCTCCACCGGATTTCCCAAGGGAGTCGTCATCGATCACCGGGGCGCGGTCAACACCATTCTCGACATCAACGAACGGTTCGGCGTCGGCAAGGAGGATCGGGTGCTGGCGCTGTCGGCGCTGAATTTCGACCTGTCGGTTTACGATATCTTCGGGCTGCTGGCGGTGGGTGGCGCGCTGGCCATCCCCGGTGCCGACGCCGAGAAAGATCCGGCGCATTGGGAGGCGTTGATCGAACGCCACGAGGTCACGCTCTGGAACTCGGTGCCCGCCCTGATGGCCATGCTGGTGGAACACGCCGCGTCCCGACCCGGTTCGGCGCTGAATCGCTTGCGGCTGGTCATGCTCAGCGGGGATTGGATTCCTCTCGATCTGCCCGGCAAGATCAAGGCGCAAAATCCGCGCATCGAACTGTACAGTCTCGGCGGCGCCACCGAAGCCTCCATCTGGTCGATCTACTATCCCATCCACCAGATCGATCCCACCTGGGCGAGCGTGCCCTACGGCCGTCCGCTGCGCAATCAGACGATGCACGTCCTGAACGAGCACCTCCACCCCGCGCCCGTCTGGGTTCCCGGCGATTTGTATATCGGCGGTATCGGCTTGGCCAAGGAATATTGGGGCGACGGGCAAAAGACGGCCGAAAAATTCGTCGTGCATCCCGGCACGGGCGAGCGGCTCTACAAAACGGGGGACATCGGTCGCTATTTCCCCGACGGCATGATCGAGTTCCTCGGACGCGAGGATTTTCAGGTCAAGATCAACGGCTACCGCATCGAATTGGGCGAGATCGAAACCGCCCTTTGCCGGCATCCGCAAATCCGGGCGGCGGTGGCGACGGCTCACGGCAAGAACCGGGAAGCCAAGCGACTGATCGCCTACGTGGTGGCGGTGGATGCCGACGACCGACCCCGGCCGGAAGACCTGAAAGCGTTTCTGGCCGCGAAGATTCCCGAATACATGCTTCCGGACGCCTGGATCTGGCTCGCGGAAATTCCGCTGTCGGCCAACGGCAAAGTGGATCGCAAGGCTCTGCCCGATCCGGAGCAGGGACAGAAAGATCAGGTTTTTTCCGCGCCAGAGACCGAACTGGAGCAGGAACTGGCGACGTTGTTCGCCGGCGTTCTGGAAGTCGAGCGCGTCGGGCGCCTCGATAATTTCTTCGAAATGGGCGGCAACTCGATCATGGTGGTGCGGCTCATCGCCCTGGTGCGGGAGACCTATTTGGTGGAACTGTCGCTGAGGGATTTTTTTCTGAAGCCGACCATCGCCCAATTGGCGGAGAGCATCGAAGTGTTGCGCTGGGCTTCGATGCAACGCGGGGTCGAACGCGGCGTCGATTCGGGCGACGAGAGCCGAGAGGCGGGGGAGATATGATGACGACTCTGGAATTGCTCTCGTTCCTCAAAGAACGGGGTGTCGAAGTATGGGCCGACGCCGGCGCGTTGCGGTTCTCCGCGCCCAAGGGTGCGATGACCGCCGAACTGAAGCAGCAATTGACGGACAGGAAGGCGGAACTCCTGGCGTTCCTCGGCAAATTGCGCTCGGAACAGGCGGCCGCCGACGCGATTCCTCGGGTGGAGGGCGAAGCCGAGCCGGCGCTCTCGTTCGCGCAGCAGCGGCTCTGGTTGCTGGAGCAATTCGGCACCGGGGAGCCGGCCTACAACGTCGCTATCCGCATCGAATGGCGCGGCCCGCTCCACCTCGACAACCTCAGGGAAAGCCTCATCGAGATCGTGCGCCGACACGCGGTGTTGCGCACTGCTTATCCGGATCGCAAGGGCCGACCCTACTTGCGCGTCGCCGAAGATTTCACCCTGCCGTTCGAGGTCGTCGATCT
>ERZ761602.1847-NODE-1847-length-36177-cov-50.571120_pt1 | contig 36177 bp, 34 predicted proteins | sample MGYA00512165_ERZ761602 | MGnify/ENA primary metagenome ERZ761602 (study PRJEB28899, sample SAMN02445085) | bioreactor sludge metagenome | biome: EBPR sludge; isolation source: Thorneside wastewater treatment plant | place: Australia: Brisbane, Thorneside...
CGCCGGCGGCGACCGTGCCGACGCCCACCTCGGAGACCAGCTTCACCGAAATCGAGGCCCGTGAATTCGCGTTCTTCAGGTCGTGGATCAACTGCGCCAGATCCTCGATCGAATAGATGTCGTGGTGCGGTGGCGGGGAAATCAGGCCAACACCGGGCACCGAGTGGCGCAGGAAGCCGATGTACTCGGAAACCTTGTGCCCCGGCAACTGACCGCCTTCGCCCGGCTTGGCGCCCTGCGCCATCTTGATCTGGATCTGGTCGGCATTGACCAGGTATTCGGCGGTCACGCCGAAACGGCCGGAGGCCACCTGCTTGATCGCCGAACGCAGCGAGTCACCGTCCTTCATCTCGATGTCGCGCTCGATGCGGTTCCTGCCGATCATGTCGGACAGCATGGCGCCGCCCGTGATCGGCGCGAAACGCCGGGCATCCTCGCCGCCTTCGCCGGTGTTCGACCTGCCGCCGATCCGGTTCATGGCGATCGCCAGGGTGGTATGCGCCTCGGTCGAAATCGAGCCGAGCGACATGGCTCCCGTGGCGAAGCGCTTGACGATCTCGCTTGCCGGCTCGACCTCGCCGAGTGGTATCGGGCCATCGGCCGGCCGCAGTTCGAAGAGCCCACGCAGCGTCAGGTGGCGCCTGGTCTGGTCGTTGATCAGCCTGGCATATTCCCGGTAGGTCTCGACCTTGCCGGAACGCGTCGCATGCTGCAGCTTGGCGATCGAATCCGGGGTCCACACATGCTCTTCGCCGCGGATGCGGAATGCGTACTCGCCGCCGGCATCGAGCATGGTGGCCAGCACGGGGTCATCCGAAAAGGCTTCATGGTGCAGGCGGATGGCTTCCTCGGCCACTTCGAAGACGCCGATGCCTTCAATATTGGAAGGCGTGCCGGTGAAGTACTTCTCGACGAACTCCTTCTGCAGACCGATGGCTTCAAAGATCTGCGCGCCGGTATAGGACATGTAGGTCGAGATGCCCATCTTGGACATGACCTTGTTCAGCCCTTTGCCGATGGCCTTGACGAAGTTCTTGATGTACTTTTCTGCCTTGTCGGCGTCGCCTCTGGCCAGCGCCTCGATGGTCTCGAGGGCGAGATAGGGGTGGACCGCCTCGGCGCCATAGCCGCCGAGGAGTGCGAAGTGGTGCGTCTCGCGGGCCGAGCCGGTCTCGACGACAAGACCGGTACTGGTGCGCAACCCCTTTTTGACCAGATGCTGGTGAACCACCGATGTCGCAAGCAGCGCCGGAATCGCCACGTGATCGGCGTCGACCTTGCGATCCGAGACGATCAGCACGTTGGCGCCGGAACGCACCGCATCCTCGGCGTCTGCCGCCAGCGAGGCGAGGCGGGCTTCGATGCCGGCCCGGCCCCAGGCCGCCGGGTAGCAGATGTCGAGCTCGAAGGAGCGGAACTTGCCGGAGGTGTATTTGGAGATGTGACGCAGCTTCTCCATGTCGGTGCGGGTCAGCACCGGCTGCGAAACCTCCAGGCGGATCGGCGGGTTGATGTCGGTGATGTTCAGCAGGTTGGGCTTGGGACCGACGAAGGACACCAGCGACATGACCAGTTCCTCGCGGATCGGGTCGATCGGCGGATTGGTCACCTGGGCGAACAGCTGCTTGAAATACGCGTACAGGGTCTTGTTCTTGTTCGACAGGACCGGCAGGGCCGAATCGGTGCCCATCGATCCCGTAGACTCCTCGCCGTTCTGGATCATCGGCTCGATGATGATCTTGATGTCTTCCTGCGTATAACCGAAGGCCTGCTGGCGGTCGAGCAGCGAGGCCGTGGCGGCTTCGGCCTTTTCTTCCGGCGCCGGGACGGCGTCGAGCTTGATGCGGATCTTCTCGATCCACTCGCGGTAGGGCTTGGCCGTGGCCAGCGAATCCTTGAGCTCCCTGTCGTCGATGATGCGTCCCTGGTCCATGTCGATCAGGAACATCTTGCCCGGCTGGAGGCGCCACTTCTTGACGATCTTCTTCTCGGGAATCGGCAGGACCCCGGACTCGGAGGCCATGACCACGAAATCGTCATCGGTGACGAGATAGCGCGCCGGACGCAGGCCGTTGCGGTCGAGCGTCGCGCCGATCTGACGGCCGTCGGTGAAGGCGACCGCGGCGGGGCCGTCCCACGGCTCCATCATCGCCGCGTGGTACTCGTAGAAGGCGCGACGGTTCTCATCCATCAGCGTGTGCTTTTCCCAGGCTTCGGGAATCATCAGCATGACCGCATGCGCCATTGAATAGCCGCCCATGACCAGCAGCTCGAGCGCATTGTCGAACGACGCCGAGTCGGACTGCCCGGGGTAATGCAGCGGCCAGACCTTCTTCAGGTCATCGCCGAGGATCGGTGACGAGATGGCCTGCTCACGGGCCTTGAACCAGTTGACGTTGCCGCGCAAAGTGTTGATCTCGCCGTTGTGGGCGATGTAGCGGAACGGGTGGGCGAGATCCCAGGTCGGAAAGGTGTTGGTCGAAAAGCGCTGATGCACCAGCGCCAGCGCCGACACGGTGCGCTCGTCCTGGAGATCGAGGTAGTAGACGCCAACCTGGTGCGCCAGCAGCAAGCCCTTGTAGGTGACCGTACGCGCCGAGAACGACGGAACGTAGAACTCCCGGCCATGCTTGAGGTTGAGCGACATGATGGCATTGGCGGCGCGGCGGCGGATGATGTAGAGCTTGCGCTCGAGCGCGTCGGTCACGAAGATGTCGGCGCCGCGCCCGACGAAGACCTGCCGGATCACCGGCTCCTTGACGCGCACGGTCGGCGACATGGGCATGTCGCGATTGACGGGTACATCGCGCCAGCCGAGAACGACCTGGCCCTCCGCCTTGACCGAGCGTTCGATTTCCTCGATACAGGCGTGACGCGAAGCGGCTTCCTGCGGCAGGAAGACCATGCCGACGCCGTACTCGCCGGCCGGTGGCAGGACCACACCCTGCCTGGCCATCTCCTCGCGATAGAACTGGTCGGGAAGCTGGATCAGGATACCGGCGCCGTCCCCCTGCAGCGGGTCGGAGCCAACGGCTCCGCGGTGATCCAGATTCTTGAGGATCAGCAGGCCCTGCTCGACGATACCGTGACTCTTCTGTCCCTTGACATGGGCGACAAAGCCGACGCCGCAGGCATCGTGCTCGTTGCCTGGGTCATACAATCCCTGCCGCTCGCGTACTGCTGCTTCCATCACACTATTCCTTCAAAAAACCCGGTCAAAGAATACATCCGCCGAAGGTGGAGAAGCCGGACCTCCCCTGCGCCAGGCAGCCTGCAGAAAATTCGGGCAACCTTGGAATATACCGTCAAAGGTACGCCGACTCAACATCCTGCAATGCACCAAGGTGGTTCATCCGGGGCGCGGCGCTCCCCAATCAGGTGCATCGCGCTTCGATGGCGGCGCCGATCGTCGCCTCATCCAGCCCGTCCGCAACCACCGCCATGCCGATCTCCTTCAACAGAACCAGACGCAGACCGCCGTCGCGGACCTTCTTGTCGTAGCGCATCAACTCGATATAGCGCGCCGCGCCCAGCGGCGCGCCGCGGGCCGGCAATCCAGCGCGCGAATAGAGAGACTCGATCCGCCGCACCGACTGTCCGGCAAGCCAGCCTAGCCGCTGCGACAGTTCAGCAGCAATAAGCGTGCCGGCGGCAATCGCTTCGCCATGCAGCCAGTTGCCGTAGCCGAGACCGGTCTCGATCGCGTGTCCGAAGGTGTGCCCGAGGTTGAGCAGGGCGCGCTCCCCGGTTTCGCGCTCGTCCGCGGCAACGACCTCGGCCTTGTTGGCGCAGGAGCGATGAACGGCGTAGGCCAGCGCATCGCGCTCCCGCCCCAGCAATCTTTCGATGTTCGCCTCGAGCCAGGCAAAAAAGTCCGGATCACGGATCAGCCCGTATTTGATGACTTCGGCGAGACCGGCTTTCAGCTCCCGATCGGGCAAGGTATCGAGGGTCGCAATATCGGCCAGGACCAGCTTCGGCTGATGGAAGGCGCCGATCATATTCTTGCCCAGCGGGTGGTTGATCGCGGTCTTGCCGCCGACCGACGAGTCGACCTGGGAAAGAAGGGTCGTCGGGATCTGGATGAAGGGCATGCCCCGCTGGTAACACGCCGCGGCAAAGCCCCCCATGTCACCGACGACGCCACCCCCGAGAGCGATCAGCGGGGTGTTGCGCTCGCAGTGGTCGCCAATCATGGCATCGAAAATCAGGTTGAGCATCTCCCAGGTCTTGTATTTCTCGCCATCCGGAAGGATCACCGGCAAGACGGAAATTCCCTCCTCCCGCAGCGTCGACCGCAACAACTCGAGATAGAGCGGCCCGACCGTCGTATTGGTGACGATCACCGCCTTCCTCTGGGTCAGGTGCGGCCTCAGCAATTCCGGATGCGACAGCAACCCGCTACCGATATGGATGGGGTAGGAGCGTTCGGCGAGTTCGACATTCAGGGTCTGGATCATGGCTTGCATTGGCGGTGAAATTCCCGGAGCAGATACTGGACGACGCCGGAGGCGACGAGGTGCGATCCGTCGACGACGACATGAGCGGCTTCCCGGTACAGAGGGTCGCGGACGGAATGAAGTTCCTCCAGCCGTCCCAACGGGTCGGAGACCCGCAGCAACGGGCGATTGCGGTCGTGGCGGGTTCGTTCAAAGAGGACGAGCGGCGGGACGTTCAGATAGACGACCCAGCCCGTGTCGTGCAGCCGCTTCCGGTTCTGCGGATTCAACACCACCCCCCCGCCGGTGGCGACAACGCTTTCGGACCCCGAAGTCAGCTCGCGGATCGTCTGGGCTTCACGGCGGCGGAAGCCTTCCTCGCCCTCGATTTCGAAGATGGTCGGGATGGAAACTCCGGTACGCTCGACGATTTCATGGTCGGAGTCATGAAACTGCCAGCCGAGCCGCCGGGCAAGCTGGCGGCCGATCGTCGTCTTGCCGGCTCCCATCAGGCCGACAAGGTAGATGTTGCTGCAATTGTTCACCGCGCCATTCTAGCCGACTCCGGGAGCCTGCCACAAAAGACAAGGGCCGGCAAAGCCGGCCCTCGCTGTTCCCGCACGGGCGCTCAGTTGACCTGCAGCTTGTCCGAGATGATGCGCGGCGTGATGAAGAAGAGCAGTTCGCGCCGTGTCCCGGCATCGTTCTGATACTTGAAGAGATAGCCGAGGACCGGGATGTCGCCGAGCAGCGGCACCTTTTCGGTCACGTTTTCCTTCTTGGTGACATAGACGCCGCCGATGACCACGGTTCCACCGTTGTCGACCACGACGTTGGTCTCGACCGTGGCGGTCTTGATCGGCGGATTGCCGAGGACGGCGCGCGTCCAGTCGGGCTCCTCCTTCTTGACGACCAGGAGCATGCGCACGGTTCCTTCCGGCGTGATCTGCGGCGTCGCTTCCAGCGAGAGCGCGGCGGTCTTGAACGAAACGTTCTGGGTAGCAACACCGCCGCCGGTTGCCGTCGTCACGTAGGGGATTTCGGTACCGTCCTGGATCTTCGCCTTGACGTTGTTCGCCGTGATGACCCGCGGGCTGGAGACGATCTTGCCGAGGCCATCCGATTCAAGCGCCGCGAGTTCCAATTGGAGGATTCTTGTCAGCGACGCGTTGAACAGCGAGAAGGCAAGAGCCCCTCCCTTACCCGCAACATTGACGAATCCGGGCAGGTTGACTCCTACCGCGTTGCTGGACGTCTGGGATCCGGTGCCAAAAGTCGCCTGATAGCTCTGGTTCAGGTTCGGAGTATTTCCGGTCGGCGTGACAGCCGCCGGTGAGTAGAGGCCACCGCCACCGTAGACTCCACTGCCCCCCAGCTGGCTGGCGCGGGTGCTCAGGAAATTCATCCGCACCCCAAGGTCGCGGTTGAAGCTGTCCTGCGCCTCAACCACGCGGGCCTCGATCATGACCTGGCGCGAACCCGTATCGATCGCCCGGATGAACTGGCGGATCTCCTCGAGCTTGCTCGGGATGTCGTTGACGAAGAGGATGTTGGACTGCGCGTCGGCGATCGCGTTGCCGCGCTTGCTCAGCAGGCGCTGCGACGCCCCGCCCGGGGTGCCGCCAACGCCACCGACCCCGGCGAGGAGCTTGGCGACGTCGCCGGCCTTCTGGTAATTCAGCACGAACTGCTCATGCTGGATCGGCTCGAGTTCGCTGATCTGCTGCCTGGCCTCGAAGTCCAGTTTCTCGCGGGTGGCGATTTCGTCACGCGGGGCAATCATCATGATGTTGCCCTTCTTGCGCATGTCCAGGCCCTTCTGCTGGAAGATGATGTCGATCACCTGATCGGCCGGCACGTCCTTCAGGACGAGGGTCGTCGTGCCGGTCACTGTGTCGCTGATCACCGCATTCAGGCCGAGTTCCTCAGCCATCAGTTTCAGCAGGGCGCGGACATCGCCGTTCTGGTAGTTGATGCTGACGCGCGGCCCCTGGTAACCGGTCTTCGTTCCCTGCACCAGCTTGTTCGGATCCTCGATGATGCGCTTGACCTCGACGACGAACTGATTCTCGCTCTGATAGGCGTTGTGCTCCCACAGTCCGTGCGGCGTGATGGTCATGCGCACGTTCTCGCCGAGCGGTTTCGTTTCGACAGAGGTCACGGGCGTGCCGAAATCGGTCACGTCCAGCTTGCGCCGCAGATTGTCCGGAACGCTGGTCTTCAGAAAGTCGACGATCAGACCCTTGCCCTGCTGACGGATGTCTATGCCGGTGCCGGCGTCGTTCAGGTCGACGATGATCCGCGCTTCGCCATCCTTGCCGCGGCGGAACGCGATATCCTGGAGGGCATGGCGCTTGCCGATGGAAGTCTCGGCGGTGAATTGCGTGACGCGCTCCGGCAGCGAACCCACCGCCGGGATGGGGGCAAGCACGACATAGAGCGACTTGCCGTCCAGGCGCGTCGTATAGGTCATTCCCCGCGTCAGATTGAGGACGACGCGCGTGCGACCGCCAACCTCGACGACGTTGGCGCTCTGCAGGTCGCCTTCCTTGAAGGTCACGCTATTCTTGCCCAGACCATTGGCGGTCGTTGGAAAGTCGAAGGCGATCTTGGCTGGCTTCGCCACGCTGAAACCCACGGGCGGCGAGGCCAGCGGTTCCTTGAGGTCGATCCTTACGGCCACGTTGTCGCCCTGCGGTGCGGCAACGATTGCCTCGATCGTGTTGGAGGCAGCGGTCTGCGCCGACACCGGCCCGGCCAAGGCAAGGCAGGTCGCCGCAATAGCGGCCATCGCGTATTTGATGACTTTCATTTCTTACTTCCCTCCTTGGCCTGCAGATACAAGGAACTGGTGCGTTCACTCCAGTCGCCCGCAGAATCCTGAATCAATTCACGCAGCACGACTTCGTTGTCGGTGATCCGCGTAACCATACCGAAGTCAAGGCCGACATAATCACCCACCTTGACCTGCTTGACCTTGTTATCGACCTCAATGACCGCAATCGGACGGCGGTTGATGTTCAGGTATCCGATCATCTTGAGCGACTCGACCGGATATTTTTCGAGCAGGCTGTTGCGCAGGTCACGCGCCTCGAAGTCCGGCTGGAAAGCTCCTGCCTTTCCGGCCCCCTGCTTGTTCTTGTTTTCCGGCTCGATCTTGCTGGCCCTGAACGGGTCCAGCAGGCCTTCGACATCGTAGGGCACCGCCTGATAGGGCTTGACCTCGGGCAACTTGGGAATATTGCCGCGCATGTCCTTCGTATTGTCTTCCATCCACCGCTTGAGGTCTTCGTGATCGCCACCCGAACAGGCTCCCAGTGCCCCGCAGAGTGCGACGAGGATCAGTCGCTTCACTTCTTCGCTCCTTGCGCTGCCTTCTTCTGTTTCGCGACCTCTTCCTCATCCAGATAGCGGAAGGTCTTGGTTGTCGCATCCAGCGAAAGCGTATTGTCCTTGGATGGCACGATCGCTATGTTGTTGAGCGTCACGATTCGCGGCAGCTTCGCGATATCGGCGGCGAACGCCCCGAAATCGTGGTAGCCGCCGTTGATCTTCACGGCAATCGGCAATTCGGCGTAGAAGTCCTTGACCTCTTCGGCTCCGGGCCGGAAGAGATCGAACTGGAGACCGCGCCCGAGGCCAGCCTGGTTCACCTCGATCAGCAACGCCTCGACTTCCGACTTGTTGGGAAGCTGCTTGAGCAACGCGCCAAACGAGCGATCGATTTCAGCCAGTTGTTCGAGGTAGAGATCGAGATTGACGGCCTGCTTCTTCTTTTCGAGGAACTGCTGCTTGAGCGTTGCCTCTTCCCTCTCCTTGACCTCCAGTTCGGCAAGCTGATCGCTCCAGAGGAACCACCAGCCCGCCACAACCAGCACGGCAAATATCGCCAGCAGAAAGGCGCTCTTGGGTAACGCGGGCCAGGCGCCCGGATCATTCGGATTCAGGTCACGGAATTCGTCGGCGATCGCCTGAAAGTCGATCTTTGGCAGCGAAGCGGACTTGGCTTTCATTTCTTGTCCTTCGCGATGACAGGCGGCTGGCTGCGGGTCAGCATGAAGTTCATCGCGAACTCGTTGCTGCGGCGCCCGTTCAGAATCACCGATTTGACCTCGATCAGCTGTGGATTCTCCAGCCAGGGAGACGCTTCCAGGTTACGCATCAATGCCGACACGCGGGCGTTGGACTGGGCGTAACCGGTGACATTGACCTTGGCCCCGTCCTGCTTCAGCGACTTGAGGTATACCCCTTCCGGGACCTGCTTGACCAGTTCGCTCAGCAGATAGACCGTTTCGCTGCGGTCACGCTGCAAGTCCTCGATGACCTGCTTGCGCGCCAGCAGGGCCTGGGTCTTTTCCTTCAACTGCTTGATCTCGGCGAGTTGCTTGTCGAGAACGGCGATTTCGCGCTTCAGGAAATCGTTGGCCTCGGTCTGACTGCTGATCTTCCCGTTGATGATCGTATATCCGAGGAGGACAACCAGTCCGGCAAGACAGATGGCCGCGCCCACCATCAGGTAGAAATGCTGGCGCCTTGCCTTGCGGGCTTCCTCGCGGTGGGGGAGGAGGTTGATTCTGATCATGATGGGTCAAACCTCCGCAGGGCCAGGCCACACGCCACCATCAGCGACGAGGCATCCGCAAGCAGGCTCTTGGCCCGGACCCGATCCGAAAGCACCATGTTGGCGAAGGGATTGGCAATCAGCGTGCTGACCTGGGTGCGCGTCGCGACGACCTCGTCGATGCCCGGAATCACCGCGCAGCCGCCGGCCAGGACGATGCTGTCGACGTGATTGAACTGGGTCGAGGTAAAGAAGAACTGGAGGGCGCGGGAGATTTCGAGCGCCAGATTGTCCATGAAGGGAGTCAGCAGCTCGCCCTCGTAGCCCTCGGGAAGACTGCCGGAACGCTTGGCGGCTTCCGCCTCCTCGTAGTTCATCCCGTAATGCCGGGCGATGTCCTGGGTCAGCTGCGCGCCGCCGAATGCCTGTTCGCGTGCATACACCTGCTGTCCATTGCGCAGCACCGTCAGACTCATCATCGTGGAACCGGCGTCGATCAGCGCGATGGTCTGGTTCTTGCCGCCGCCGGGCAACTGCCGCTCGATCAGCTCGAACGCCGAGAGCGCGGCCTGGGTTTCGACATCGACGACCACCGCCGTAAGCCCGGATGCATCGGCAACCGCCACGCGATCCTCGACCCGCTCCTTCTTGGAAGCGGCAATGAAGACCTCGAGTTCATCGGGCGCCGACGGCGCCGGTCCGATCACCTGAAAGTCCAGATTGACTTCGTCGATCGCGAACGGAATGTACTGATTCGCCTCGGACTCAACCTGGACTTCCAGCTGATCCTCGCGCAATCCGGCGGGCACGATGATCTTCTTGGTGATCACCGCGGATGCCGGCAACGCCATCGCGACGTTGCGCGTTGACGTACCCAGCCTCTTCCAGGCGCGCTTGACGGCGTCGACGACGCCGTCCATGTTGGCGATATTGCCATCCGACACCGCATCCTTCGGCAACACCTCGACGGTGTAGCGCTCGACACGGTAACCCTCCTTCCCGTTGGCCACCAGTTCGACCAGCTTGACCGCCGAGGAACTGATGTCGAGCCCCAATAGGGGACGCGCCTTGGGATTCAAAAACGTTGAGATATCGAAGCCCACCAGACCCCCAAAAAGTCCTTACAAAATGCGAAGTTAGCTACATAACCGATAATTCTCTTTAGATGCTAGCAACAAGCCTACGGCATGTAAAGCGTTTTCACGGGGTGTTTCAGGTACGGCGTATAATCCGCGCAACGCCAATCCGACCGAATCGCAACCTTGCCCTCCCTACCCCTGGCTGTCCGAATCGCGTTCTTCCCGATAGTCCTGCTGCTCGGCCTGGCGGCGATGGGAATCGCGTTGGCGGTAATCATCCTCGCCCTCGCCTATCCGAACCTGCCGTCACTCGAGGTTCTCACCGACTACCGGCCGAAAATCCCGCTGCGCGTCTATACCGCGGACGGCGCCCTGATCGGTGAATTCGGCGAGGAGCGAAGATCGCTGGTCGGCATACACGACGTTCCCGTCGTCATGAAGCAGGCGATTCTCGCGGCCGAGGACGATCGCTTCTATCAGCATGGCGGCGTCGACTACATCGGCATCCTGCGCGCCGCCGGGGCCAACCTGGCGGGCGGCGGCAGGCGGCAGGGGGCATCGACGATCACGCAGCAGGTCGCCAAGAACTTCTTTCTCTCGGGGGAGAAGACCTATACCCGGAAATTCTACGAGGCGCTCCTGTCGTTCAGGATCGAGAACAGCCTGAGCAAGGACCAGATCCTCGAACTCTATGTGAACCAGATATTCCTCGGCCAGCGCGCCTACGGCTTCGCCGCTGCCTCGCAGATCTACTACGGCAAACCGTTGAAGGACATCACGCTGGCCGAGGCGGCCATGCTGGCCGGCTTGCCCAAGGCGCCGTCGGCCTACAATCCGATCGCCAATCCCAAGCGCTCCAGGATGCGCCAGCAGTACGTGCTGCGCCGCATGCGCGACGTCGGCTACATCAACGATGCGCAGTACGAGTCGGCGCTGCGCGAGCCCCTCGTGGTCAAGCGCGAGCTGGCCGATTACCCGGTTCACGCCGAGCATGCCGCCGAAATGGCGCGGCAGATCGTCGCCGAGCGCTTTCCGGAAGAAGTCTATTCGCGTGGCCTCAAGGTCTACACCACCCTGATCAAGGGCGATCAGGAAGCCGCCTACGCCAGCCTGCGTCGCGGCGTCATGGACTATGACCGCCGCCACGGCTACCGGGGAGCCGAGTCCTATCTCGACATGAAGGACTTCGCCGGCGATCAGGACGAAGCGATCGACGAAGCGCTGCAGGATGTCGCCGATGCCGGCGATCTGCTTCCCGCCCTGGTGCTGGCGGCGGATGCGAAGCAGGTTCGCGCCTACCGCAAGGGAGGCGAGGCCGTCACGCTTTCCGGCGATGCCCTGAAGTTTGCCGCAAGAATGCTCGACGACAAGGCGCCGCCCAACAAGCGGATCCGGCGCGGGGCGATCATCCGCGTGCAGAAGGACGACAGGGGGGGCTGGCAGATCAGCCAGCTGCCGGAAGTCGAATCCGCGTTTGTCGCGGTCGACCCCAAGGATGGGGCGATTCGCGCCCTGGTCGGCGGCTTCGACTTCAACCGCAACAAGTTCAATCATGTCACCCAGGCCTGGCGGCAGCCCGGCTCGAGCTTCAAGCCGTTCATCTATTCGGCCGCGCTCGAGAAGGGGTTCCATCCGGGGACCGTCATCCAGGACGAGCCCATCGTGATTTCGGCCAGCCAGACCGGCGCGCAGGCCTGGGAGCCGCACAACTACGACGGCAAGTACGAAGGTCCGATGAAGATGCGCAGGGCGCTGGCCAAGTCCAAGAACATGGTCTCGATCCGCATCCTGCAAAGCATAGGCGCACGGTACGCCCAGGACTTCGCCACCCGTTTCGGCTTCGACGCCGCGAAACATCCACCCTACCTGACCATGGCGCTCGGCGCAGGTGCGGTGACACCGTGGCAAATGGTCACCGCCTACTCGGTGTTCGCCAACGGCGGCTACCGGATCGCGCCGTACATCGTCAACGAAGTCCGCAACGAGAAGGACCAGGTGCTGGCCCAGGCGGCGCCTGCCCCGGCCAACGAGACGTCGGTCCCCGCGATCGACCCGAGGAACGCCTTCGTCATGGACAGCATGCTGCGCGACGTGACGATCTACGGCACCGCCGCCAAGGCTTCGGTGGCGCTCAAGCGGCAGGATCTGGCGGGCAAGACCGGAACCACCAACGAATATGTCGATGCCTGGTTCTGCGGCTATCAGATGACGGTCTCCGCCTGCGCCTGGGTCGGCTTCGACCAGCCAAGGAAACTCGGCGACAAGGAGACCGGCGGCGCCGCAGCTTTGCCGATCTGGATCGGCTACATGGGCCGCGCGCTCAGGAATGTCCCGGTCCAGACTCCGGAAGCGCCCGAGGGACTGGTCGCCTTCGGCAGCGGCCGTGACCGGTCCTACATCTATGCCGAAAACGTCCGCCCCGAAGCGCCATCGGAGGAAGACGAGACCGACGACAGCACACTGCCCCAGCCTGACCTGAGCAAACCGCCCAGCGACTGATCAGGCTAGCCGGACGACTTCACCAGCCTGCTCGCTGGCCAGGGCGGACAACTTCTCCAGCAGCTCGGCGCCGTCCCGGGTGTCGCGCCAGCACAGACCATCCCAGCGGAAGTGAAAACCGCCGCCCCGTGCCGCGACCCACATCTCGCGGGCCGCGCCATGGCGATTGACGATGATCTTGCTGCCATCGGCGAATTCCAGTTCGAGAACCCCGCCGGCAGCCAGTTCGAAGTCGATGGCTGCGCCGCTCGCCTCCACTGCCGCCTCGACCCGTGCGAGAACCGCGGCAGCCCGGGCGTCGAATTCCTTATCATCCATCGTGTGCTAACATCCTTTCCTTTGCTGACCGGTCCGTCATTGATGTCCAGAATCGTTGCCGCGCTCGTGACACTCTGCCTCGCCGGCTGCGGCCTGAAGGGTCCACTCGTCCTGCCACCCGGCCCGGCCCCTGCGCCAATCCTCGACAGCCTGAAATCGTCGGGCCCGTCGTCAGATGCTAACACGGACCAGAAGACCACCGCCCCATGAGCCAATTCGCGTTCAGGAACGGCGTCCTGCACGCCGAATCCGTCGCCCTGCCCGCCATTGCCGAGCAATTCGGGACGCCGGCCTACGTCTACTCCCGGGCCGCGCTGCAGGGCGCGCTGCAGGAATTCCTCGATGTCCTGAACGCCCACCCTGCCGGTGACGGCGCACTGGTCTGCTACGCCGTCAAGGCCAATTCCAACCTCGCCATCCTCAACCTGTTCGCCCGCATGGGCGCCGGTTTCGACATCGTTTCCGGCGGTGAATTGCAGCGCGTGCTGGCCGCCGGGGCCGACCCCGCCAAGGTCGTCTTTTCCGGTGTCGGCAAGACGGCCGACGAAATGGAGCAAGCGCTTACTGCCGGCATCTTCTGTTTCAACGTGGAGTCGGTTCCCGAACTGGAGCGCCTGAACGAGGTCGCCGGCCGGTGCGGCAGACCGGCGCCGGTCAGCCTGCGCGTCAATCCGAACGTTGATCCGAAAACCCACCCCTACATTTCCACCGGCCTCAAGGAAGCCAAGTTCGGCGTCGCCTACGACGACGCGCTGGCCCTCTACCGCCGCGCCGCCGCCCTGCCCAACATCGAGGTCGCCGGCATTGACTGCCACATCGGCTCGCAACTGCTTGACCCGTCGCCCTTCGTCGAGGCGCTCGAACGCATTTTGGCCCTCGTGGACCAGTTGACCGCAACCGGCATCCGCATCCGCCACATCGACCTCGGCGGCGGCCTCGGCATCCAGTACAAGGACGACCAGGCGCAGCCGACGGTCGCTTCCTACCTCGCGCCGCTGCTCGACAAGCTGGCCGGGCGCGGCCTCAAGGTCGTCCTCGAACCGGGCCGCCGCCTGGTCGGCAACGCCGGCCTGCTATTAGCCAGGGTCGAGTTCCTGAAGCCGGGCGAGGGCAAAAGTTTCGCCATCGTCGACGCGGCGATGAATGACCTGATGCGGCCGGCGCTCTACGAAGCCTGGCACGACATCCTGCCGGTGACGCCGCACGCCGGCGAGACCCGTGTCTATGACGTGGTCGGCCCGGTCTGCGAGACCGGCGACTTCCTCGGCCTGGCGCGCCCGCTGTGCCTCGCCGCCAGCGACCTGCTGGCGGTGATGTCGGCCGGCGCCTACGGCATGGCGATGGCCTCCAATTACAATACGCGGCCGCGCGCGGTCGAGGTCATGGTCGACGGCGACACGGTGCACCGGATCCGCCGCCGCGAAACCGTGGCCGAACTCTACGCCGGCGAGCAGATCCTGCCGGCATGAGACGCGCCGCCCTGCTGGTCGCCGCCGCGCTGCTCGCCGCCTGCGGCGACAAGCCGGCCGAGAAGAAGGGCGCGCCGCCGACCCTGATCACGACCACCCAGGCGCAGGTCATGCCGCTGGAAATCGGCGAGCGGACACTGGGCACGCTGGAAGCGGTCAACGACCCGAAGATCGGCGCCGAAATCGCCGGCAAGGTCGTCAAGGTCACCGCCCGCGCCGGGGAAGCGGTCGTCAAGGGACAGTTGCTGGCGCAGATCGACCCGACCGACGCCGGGCATCAGGTCAATGCCGACAGCGGCGAAGTCGCCCGTCTCGAAGCCCTGCTCCTCCAGCAGGAACGGGTGCTGGCCCGGCAGAGCGAGCTGGTGCAGAAGAATTTCATCTCGAAGAACGCCCTCGACGAGGCCACCGCCCAGCGCGACGCGCTGAAGAACCAGCTGGCCAGCGCCCGGGCCCGCGCCAACCTCTCGCGCAACGCCCTCGACAAGACGCGCGTCGTCGCTCCCCTGGCCGGAATCATCGAAACCCAGGTGGTCGCCCCCGGCGACTACGTCAAGGTCGGCGACCCGCTGTTCCGGATGGTCTCCAACGCCCGCCTGCGCGCCAACCTGCCGTTCCCGGAAAGCGCCGCGGCGCGCCTCAAGATCGGCCAGCCGGTGCGCCTCTCCAGCCCCCTGTCGCCCGGGGAAGCCATCTCGGCGGTCGTCGAGGACATCCGCCCGACCGTCGGCGACGGCAACCGCGCGCTCGAAGTCATCGCCCGGCTCGACAATCCCGGCCCGCTGAAGGGCGGCGGCTCGGTCGATGCCGTCGTCGTCACCGGCGCGCGCGAGCAGGCGGTGGTCGTTCCCGAGCAGGCGGTCGTGCTGCGTCCGGCCGGCAAGGTCGTCTACCGGATCGCCGGCGGCAAGGCGGCGCAGCAGGTGGTCGAGGTCGGCAGCAAGCAGCGCGGCCTGATCGAAATCACCAGCGGCCTGCGCGGCGGTGAAACGCTCGCGCTCGACGGCGCCGGCTTTCTCAGCGACGGTGCCGCGGTCAACGTCAAGGAAATGCCGAAAACCGCCGCACCGCCGGCAGCGCCGAAGCCGCAATGACCCTGCCCGAGCTGTCGATCAAGCGCCACGTGCTGGCGTGGATGTTGAGCGCGGTGCTCGTCCTGTTCGGCGTCATCAGCTTCGACCGGATCGGCATGGACCGCTATCCGTACATCGAATTCCCGGTCGTCTCGATCACGACGACGCTCAAGGGCGCCAACCCGGACATCGTCGACGCCTCGGTGACCAACATCATCGAAAGCTCGGTCAATTCGACGCCGGGCATCGAGCACATCCAGTCCACGTCGTCGCCCGGCGTCTCGGTGATCGCCATCACCTTCAACCTGGAAAAGAAGATCGACGTCGCCTTCAACGAGGTCCAGGCCAAGGTCAACCAGGTGCTGCGCCGCCTGCCCAGAGACGCCGACCCGCCGGTCGTCGCCAAGGTCGAAACCAACGCCCAGCCGATCATGTGGCTGGCCCTGCAGGGCGACCGCACACAGCAGCAATTGAACCAATACGCCGTCAACGTGCTGAAAAAACGCCTGGAAACCATCGACGGGGTCGGCGAGGTACGGCTCGGCGGGCGCCGCGACCGCACCATCCGCGCCGAGCTGTGGCCGGCGCGCATGGCGGCGTTCGGCGTCACCGCCCAGGACATCAACGACGCCTTCGCCCGCGAGCACGTCCAGATGGCCGGCGGCTTCGTCGTCGGCGAAAAGACCGAGAGCCTGGTCAAGCTCGACCTCGAATTCCATTCGATCGACGCGCTCAAGCAGATGGTGATCGGCTGGAAGGCCGGCGCGCCGGTCCGCCTGCAGGACGTCGCCGAAGTCATCGACGGTCTCACCGACAACCGCCAGCTCGCCCGCTTCAACGGCGAGACGACGATCGGGCTGGGCATCGTCAAGGTGACCAACACCAACACCGTCGCCATCGTCGACAAGGTCAAGGACAAGCTGGAGAACGAGCTGCGCCCGCAGCTGCCGCCCGGCCTGCAGCTGCACGTCGTGTCCAACGACGCGGTGTTCATCCTCGAAATCGTCAATGCGTTGAAGGAGCACCTGGTCGAGGGCACGCTGCTCGCCGCGCTGGTCGTCTGGCTCTTCCTGCAGTCGGTGCGGGCGACGATCATCGTCGCGCTGGCCATCCCGGTGTCGCTGATGGGCGCCATCGCCGTCATCTACTTCTTCGGCTACACGCTCAATTCGCTGACCCTGCTCGGCCTGTTGCTGCTGATCGGCGTCGTCGTCGATGACGCCATCGTCGTCCTCGAAAACATCTTCCGCCACCGCGAGGAACTCGACGCCGACCCGGTGTCGGCCGCGGTCAACGGCGCCAACGAGGTCGTTTTCGCGGTCATCGCCGCGACCCTGGCGCTGGTCTCGATCTTCGCCCCGGTCATCTTCATGAGCGGCATCATCGGCCAGTTCTTCCGCTCCTTCGCCGTCGTCGTCACCTTCGGCGTGCTCGTCTCGCTGTTCGTCTCGCTGACCCTGACGCCGATGCTCTGCTCGCGCTTCCTCACCGTCCGCGAACACGGCCAGCACCACAACCGCTTCCAAGCCGCCGTCGAGCGCGGCTTCCGGCGTCTCGACGCCTTCTACCGCCGCCTGCTCGCCCGCGCCCTGGCGCGGCGCTGGACGGTGGTGCTGCTGACCGTGCTCACCGTGGCCTCCAGCGCCTACTTCTTCGCCAGCGTCGGCAAGACCTTCGCGCCCGACCAGGACGAGGGCCGTTTCCTCGTCTACCTGCGCGCACCGCTCGGCGCATCGATCGACTACACCGACTCGCGCCTGCGGATGGTCGAGGCCGTGCTCAACGAGCATGAGGAAATCGTCACCGAATTCGCCCTGATCGGCCTCGGCAGCGCCGGCCAGGTCAATCAGGGCACGGTCGTCGCCCGCATGGCGCCGCGCAACGAACGGCAAGTCAGCCAGCAGCAGCTGTTGCCCATCCTGCGCGAAAAGCTGGCGCAGATTCCGGGCGCGCGCGTCTTTGCCGCCCCCTACCCGATGGTCCAGGGCCAGCGTGGCGAGCCGCTGCAATTCGTGCTGAGCGGCGAAAACCTCGCCGAAGTCGGCCGCCTCGGCCGCGAGCTGCAAGGCAAGCTGGCCGCCGAACCGGGCCTCGGCGGGCGCATCGACAGCGACCTCCAGCTTGACCTGCCGCAACTCGTCTTCCAGCCCGACCGCCTGCGCATCGCTTCGGCCGGGCTGACCACCGGCGACGTCGCGGCCGCCATCAACATGCTGACCGGCGGCATCGACATCGCCAAATACAACGACGAACCGGGCGACGGCCAGCGTTACGACATCCGCGTCAAGGGCCGCGAGGGCGAATTCACCCAGCCGGCCGACCTGGCGAAAATCTACCTGCGTAACAAGGAAGGCAAGCTGGTGCGCCTCGATTCGGTCGCCAGCTTCAAGGAAACACTCGGCCCCGCCGTGATCGGCCGCTTCGACCTGCAATACGCGGCCACCTTCTTCGCCACGCCGACCCTTCCGCTCGGCGAAGCGGTGCAGAAGGTGCGCGCTTTCGCCGACGACCTGCCGCCCGGCTACCAGATCAAGCTGATCGGCCAGGCCGAGGAATTCGCCAAGACGACCAAGTACATGACCTTCGCCTTCGTGCTGGCGATGGTGCTGCTCTACATGGTGCTGGCCAGCCAGTTCGACTCCTTCCTGCAGCCGCTGATCGTCATGCTCGCCCAGCCGCTGGCCATCATCGGCGGCGTCGCCGCGCTGTGGGCGACCGGGCAGACGCTCAACATCTACTCGATGATCGGCCTCGTGCTGCTGATCGGGCTGGTCGCCAAGAACTCGATCCTGCTCGTCGACCTGACCAACCAGCGCCGGGCCGGCGGCATGGGCATCGACGACGCCCTGAACGACGCCTGCCCGATCCGCATGCGCCCGGTGCTGATGACCTCGGCCACCGTCATCCTCGCCCTCGCCCCCGCCGCGCTCGGTTTCGGCGCCGGCGCCGAGACCAACCAGCCGCTGTCGCTCGCCGTCATCGGCGGCATGATTTCCTCGACGCTGCTGACCCTGGTCGTCGTGCCGGCCGTCTATTCGCTGGTCGAGAACGCGCTGAGCCGGCGGCAACGCAATTGACCGTCACACCCCGGGCGTACTTCCCGCGGGGCGCGGTCGACCGTTTCCTTGAGGCAGGAATCATGGCCCGGATCGCCATGCGGCCCGGCGCCAGGCTGACCAGGACGGTGCTGCGCCCCGGCGTCAGAAACCCGAAAGGGATGCTGCCCTTCCCGGGTTTTCCACTGTGCGGGAAGACGATTCCCTTGCGGTCGCAAGCGCCCCGCGTCTCGACGCCGCGCGCTTCGACCAGGTGCCGGTTTCGCGCATCGTCCCGCCCGGCGAGGTCGACTGCCAAGAACGCCCTCGACAAGTGGCCGCTGCGGGTTGCCCGGCGCTTCGCCGAACTGCGCCGGGTGACGCCGCCGGCGCGGCGCGCCGACAGCAAACGGCCGGGCCTCCCCGGCCAGTTCTGGAGCCGCGTGCGAAACGGAATGCCGGCTGCCTTGTGAGCGGCGCCCGGCCCGCTGGCGCGCAGGGGGTTGCGGTCAACCGCCCGCCGGGGCCGTTTTCCATCTTTGCCGGGGACTCGGACGCCTGCCGCATCTCAGGTTTGCGATGGTGGCGTGCCGTTGACCCGCCGGCGCCAGGTGGCGGGCGGAAGTCCTTCCCATTGTGCGAAGGCCCGATTGAAGGCGGTGCTTCCGGAGAAACCGAGAAGTGAGGCGATGGATGCGATGCTGCTCCGCGTGTCGCGCAGCAGATGGCAGGCGAGGTTGCGCCGCGCTGCCCGCTGCAGTTCCCTGAAACTCGTCCCGCACGCCTCGAGCCGGCGCGCCAGGGTGCGCGGGTGCATGGCCAGCTCGCTGGCCAGTTCGGGCAAAGAGCAGCGCCTGGCGCCGATCAGGCGGCTCAGGGAATGGGTCGCGTGTTCCACGAAGTCCTTGGTCGCCACCTCGCGGAGTTCGGCGATGTGGCCGCGGAAATGGCGGTGCAGTAGCGGGTCGGCGGTCTGTACTTTGGCGGCGAGCCAGCGGGCGTCGAACAGCATGCCGTTACGCTCGGAATCGAAGATGACCGGCGCCCGAAAAAAATGGCGATAGGGAGCGATGTCCCCGGGCCGCCGCCGGCGCAGGCGAATCTCCAGGGGCTGCCAGTCCGGCCCGCTCAAGCCGCGCATGATGTTCCGGGTGATCCCCAGCCCGCAGTCGTGGATCTGTTCGGCCCCGATGATGCCGGGGCGGCAAAGCTCATAGCAGAGCAGGACATGATTGCCGATGAACTCCGCGGTCGGGACGCCCCCGCGGTCGTGCAGGTCGAGGTTGTCGATGATCGCCTGCAGCGCGCTGCGGACATCGGGGGCGCTGTGCGCCAGGAAGCCGACCGCCCCCAGGGTCGCAACGCCGCTGCGCTCCCCGAGCAGCAGCCCGAAATGCGGACAGGCGGTCGCTACCGCACAGTCGGCCAGGAGGCGGCCGGCGGCCTCGAACGCGATCGGCCGTTCGGGATCGTCGAGTGCCGTTTCGGAAAGGCCGTTCCGGCGCAGGACGCCGCCGGGTTCGCTGCCAAGCTCGCTCAGCAGCGCGGGAAGCGGGGTCAACGGCCCGCTACGGATCATGCCCCGCTGCGGCAGGGGCCTACGCCAGATGTCGATGGATGGGTTCATTGTCGCGCGCCGAGACGGTTGGTGGCAGAAAATGTTAATTCAATGTCCGTTTTTGTCAAACAACGGTCAGAGCGCTCCGCTAGCATGAACTGGCCACGATCGGCGAGCGATCATTTGAACCATCGAAAGAAGGGATAGTGTCCGGAAAAATGTTGTCAAATGACGATTACGCCGCTCCGCTGGCATGAGCTGGCCACGATCGCCAAGCGATCACTCGAACGATCGAAGGAAGGGATAATGTCCAGAAAAACGCTGATTGCACTCGCCATGGCCGCGCTCGCCGCGCCGCTGCCGGTCGCCGCGCAGACGAGCGGCGGTGGCTGGAGTTTTTCGGTCATGCCCTACCTGTGGCTGCCCAGCATCGACGGCGCCTTGCGCTTCGGGCCGCCGCCGCCGGGCGGGGTGTCGGCCAATGTCGGCACGGATCCCGACTCCTACCTCGACAGCCTCGACTTCGCGCTGATGCTCACGGGTACGGCACGCAAGGATCGCTGGGTACTCGGTAGCGACCTCATCTACCTGCACTTCTCGAACACCGACGCCAAGGTGAAGAGCGTTGACCACAACCTCGGCCCGGGCCCGTTCGCCGTGTCGTCCACGACCAACGCGTCGGTCGGCATGGACCTGAAGGGCCTCGTCTGGCAGCTGGCCGGCGGCTATGCCGTGGCGCAGGAGAAAACGGCGACGGTCGATGTGTTCGGCGGCGTGCGCTACCTCGGCCTCGATGCCTCGACCAATGCCAACCTCACGGTCCAGGTCAACGGGGCCGGCGGGCGGGAGGTTGCGGTCAGCCGCGGGCGCGGCATCGACAGGAGCGACAACATCTGGGCCGGCATCGTCGGCGCCCGGGGGCGCTTCGGCCTCGGTGACAGCCCGTGGTTCGCCAATGCCTACGTCGACCTCGGTGGAGGCTCTTCGACCTTCACCTGGCAGGGTATCGCCGGGCTCGGTTACGCGTTCAAGTGGGGCGACGTCATCCTCGACTACCGCTACCTTTCCTACAACGTGAGCGGGAGCAGCAAGCTGATCGACGAGGTCAGCTTCGGCGGCCTGGCGCTCGGTGCCAATTTCCGCTTCTGATCCGCCTGCCGGGTACCACGGCACCCTCGGGCCAGTCTTGTTCCATGGGAAAGCCGCCGCATCGAAATCGTCCTGACCGACATGAAGTTCTGATCCATCCTGACCAGCAAGCCGAGGAGTTCATCATGACCAAACCCAGCATCCTGTTTGCCGCGGCGGCCGCGACGCTTGTCGCCGGCGCCGCGCACGCCCAGTACCCGATCCTCGATGCGGTTGCCAGCCGGGTCGTCCAGAAATACGAGTCGGCGACTTGCGAGGAACTGTGGAAGAAGAAAAGCGAGCCGAAATCGGCGGAAGAGCAGCGTGTCATGCAGTTCCTGCGCGACGATCCGCAGATGCGCACGGCCTTCTTCAACAAGGTTTCCGGCCCCATTGTCAACAAGATGTTCGAATGCGGGATGATTCCATGACTGCGCGCCATCACCCTCTCTTCCGGGCGCTGGCGCCCGCCCGCCTCGGCCGCGCCTGCGCCCTGGCGCTTGGCCTGATCGCCGCGGCCGGGGTCGCGGCGCAGACGCCGGCCAGCGCCGGCAAGCCCGCCAAACCGGCCGCCAGAAAACCGGCGGCGGCGGTCGACAAGCCGGCCCTGGAAGCGCGCGCCGTCGACCTGCTCAAGGCGACGAGCGCCCGCCTGGCGGCGGCCAGGGCGATGGCGTTCACGGCGACCGTGAGCTACGAGTATCCGAGCCGGCTCGGCCCGGCCATCGTCTATACCTCGCGCTACGACGTGACGATGCAGCGCCCCGATCGCCTGCGGGTGGTCAATCCGGGCGACGGCCCGGCTTCCGAGTTCTATCTCGACGGCAAGACGATGGTGGCCTTCGCGCCGGCCGAGAACCTGGCCGCCGTCGCCGAGGCGCCGCCGACCATCGAGGCGGCGCTCAAGCAGGCGTTCGAGAAGGCGGCCATCTTCTTCCCGTTCACCGACCTGCTGCTGCCCGACCCCTACGCCGCGCTGGCGGACGGGACCAAGCTCGCCTTCTCCATCGGGCCATCCGCGCTGGTGGGCGGCGTCAGGACCGACATGATCGCCTGGGCCGACGACGACGTCTTCCTGCAGATGTGGATCGGCGCCGACGACAAGCTGCCGCGCCGCATCCGCGCCATCTACCGCGCCGACCCGCTGCGCCTGCGTCATGACATGGCGCTCTCCGACTGGCAGCTCGATCCGGCCGTCGCCGCCGACGCCTTCGCGTCACCGAAGGTGCAGGCGGCCCAGCGCATGGAATTCGCCCACCCGGTCACGGCGCCGCCGCCGGGCGTCAAGCCCGTGGCCAGGCCGCTCAAATCCACCAAACCCCAATGAACGAGGGGAGCGCGATGAAGAAGATCCTGATCGGCATGTCGGTCCTGCTGGCCGGCATGCTCTGTGCATCGCAGGCCATGGCCTGGCGCGGCGCCAACCGTTTCGGCGGCGCCACGCAGCATACCTGGGGCGCGACCGCTCACGAAAATCGCTGGGGCGGCAGCAGCGAGCACGTCGCGGGCGAGGGGACCGAGCATACCAACGCCTGGGGCGGCGACACCGCGCACGCCTGGGGCGGCGGGACCGAGCACACCAACGTCTATGGCGGCAAGACCTACGGCGCCGCGGGCGAAGGCGTGGCGCATACCTACCCCGGCGGCGCGACGGCTTATCGGCCGCCGGGCTATCCGGCTTATCCCGTCTATCATCCGCCGGTCGCGGTGCCGGTCTATGCCAGCGGCTGTTACGGTTGCGCCGCGGCGGCCGGCGCGGTGGTCGGCGTGGCGGCCGGGGCCGCCATCGCCTCGGCCAATACCGCGGCGGCGACCTCGAACGCCTATGCCGTCGGCGTGGCGGCCGGCGCCTCCGCCAGCGCGCCGCCGCCACCTCGTCCGCCCGCCCGCTATGCCTTGGGCGCCAATTACGCGACGCTGCCGGCCGGCTGCACCAACGCGACCGTCGGCGGGACGGTCTACTACCTGTGCGGAAACACCTGGTTCAAGCCCATGTACGGCGCCAACGGCGTCTATTACCGCGTGGTGCCGACGCCATAGAAAGATTCCAGCAGCCGGATCGAAACGGAGGAAAGTCACGGAGATGCGACAAGCGATGTATGCCGCCGCCCCTTGCCTGACCACACTGCCGGCGACATTCGCCGTCTGGGGCACCAAATTCTTCAAGGACGCCGACCTCAGCTGAGGGCTGTTGCGGTCGACGGCGATTTTCGGGCAAATCCGGCGGTGGGACCGCTGTTGGTTCCGCGCGCAGGAAAAACCCGCAGAAAAAGCCCTATGGCAGCCGTCGGCCCTCCGGGTGAGCGAAGTGAAGTGAGTTGGTTGAAGTGAAGAGTGTTTCTTAATTACAAAGGAGTTCACAATGAAACGCATTGCCCTGACACGTAACACCCTGGCGCTGGGATTGTCCGCGCTGCTTGCCGGCACCGCGATTACCGCGCAGGCTGCGACCCCCAGCGCCGACGAGGCCCAGAAGATCGCTCTGGAAGCCTATATCTACGGCTACTCGCTCGTGACCACCGATGTGACGCGCGTGCAGATGTCGAATGTGCCCGCGGTCGAGGCGCTGAAGGCGCCGCTGAACCAGTTCGTCAACGTCAAGCGCTATCCGCCGGGCGACTACCGCGGCGTCTCGGCGCCCAATGCCGACACGCTGTATTCGCTGGCCTGGCTCGACCTGAAGGAGCCGCAGGTCTTCAGTCATCCCGACATGGGCAAGCGCTTCTTCCTGTTCCCGATGGTCGACCTGTGGATGACCATCTTCAACAGCCCCGGCTCGCGCACCACCGGCCAGAAGGCGGGCAACTACCTGATCACCGGCCCCGGCTGGAAGGGCGAGGTGCCCAAGGGCATGACGCACATCGCGTCGGCCACGCGCTACATGGTGATCCTCGGCCGCACCTACGCCGACGGCACCGAGGCCGACTACAAGGCGGCCAACGCGCTGCAGGCGCAGTACAAGATCACGCCGCTCGCTGCCTGGGGCAAGCCGTTCACGCCGAAGGCGCCGCCGGTCGACGCGAACCCCGGCATCTCGATGACCGACGCGCCGCAGGACGTGATCCTGGCGATGAGCACCGAGGCCTACTTCAACTGGCTGAGCAAGCGCATGTGCGGCGACTCGCCGGCCTATGCAGCCGATGCGCCGGCGCTGGCGAGCTTCGCCAAGATCGGCTTCGAGCCGTGCAAGCCGTTCGAGATGGCCAAGCTCGACCCGGCGGCGCAGGCCGCGCTGAAGGATCTGCCGAAGACGGCGCTCGCGAAGATCGAAGCCAACCGCGAAGCCAGCATGGGCAAGCTGGTCGACGGCTGGTCGATCACCAAGGGCCTGGGCGTCTACGGCACCGACTACATGAAGCGCGCCGTCGTCGCCGCCTTCGGCTGGCCGGCGAATCTGCAGGAAGACGCGGTCTATCCGTACACGCTGGTCGACAGCACGGGCGCCAAGCTGACCGGCGCCAACAAGTACACGCTGACCTGGGCCAAGGGTGAGGCGCCGCCGGTCAACGCCTTCTGGTCGATCACGATGTACATGATCGACAAGGGCTGGTGGTTCGTGCCGAACAAGCTGAACAAGTTCACCGTCAGCCCGCGCAACAACCTGAAGGCCAACGCCGACGGCTCGATCACGCTGTACTTCCAGAAGGACTCGCCGGGCAAGGACAAGGAGTCCAACTGGCTGCCCGCGCCCGAAGGCGAGTTCATCCCGATGCTGCGCATGTACTGGCCCAAGGACAAGGCGCCTTCCATCCTCGACGGAACGTGGACGCCGCCGAAAGTGCAAAAGGTGCAATGAGTGTTTTACGGCGGGGCGTCTCACACGCGCCCGCCGGCAAATTTTTCAAGGAGATGAACCATGATGATGAAGACCCGCGCCTTGGCCTGGGCTTTGCCGACCGTGCTGTGCGGGTCTTTTCTGCTCGGCGCCCCGGCCCACGCCGAACTCGGTGCCGAGGAACTGGCCAAGCTGGCGCAGAACCCGGTCGGCAACCTGGTCAGCGTGCCGTTCCAGAACAACACCAACCTGAACTTCGGGCCGGACAGGCGGACGCAGAACATCCTCAACATCCAGCCGGTGATTCCGGTCTCGGTGAGTGACGACTGGAACATCATCACCCGCACCATCGTCCCGGTCATCTCGCAGCCGCTCCCGGATGGCGAGCGGACCAACGGCATCGGCGACACGGTGTTCACCGCCTTCCTGTCGCCGGCCAAGCCGGGGCATTTCATCTGGGGCGCCGGGCCGGTGGTGCAGATGCCGACCAACAGCAATTCGGACCTCGGCAACCGCAACTGGGGCCTCGGCCCCTCGCTCGTCGTCCTGCGCCTGGAAAAGGGCGATCCCTGGGTCTATGGCGCCTTGGTCAACAACATCTGGTCGCTCTCCGACAGCGGAACCGGCGGGTCGTACAACAACGCGACGATCCAGCCCTTCATCAACTACAACTTCGCCGGCGGCCTCTATCTGACCAGTTCGCCGGTCATCACCGCCAACTGGAAGGCCGAGAGCAGCCAGCGGTGGACGGTGCCGGTCGGCGGCGGCATCGGCAAGATCTTCCACCTCGGCAAGCTGCCGGTGAATGCGCAGTTGTCCGCCTACTACAACGTGGTGGCGCCGGACGACGGCCCCAACTGGCAGATTCGCGCCCAGGTGCAGTTCATGTTCCCGAAATAGGCGGGGTGCGCGCCGTGGCGCCGGCCGGTTGCGGTCGACGGCGTTTTTCCGGCAAAAACCCGGGATCCGGGCAGCCTGAGCGGATTTCCCGGCGACCGGACGACCATCGCCCGCACCGCCGGGGCGGCGCGGTTGCGCGTTTGGGCCGGCGCGGGTCTGGCCGGTGCGCCGAGCGACCGGCGGCAAGACCAGCCCTGAACGGCTACGACTTTGCCGGCCGGCGCCAGCCGAGCACGGTATAGACGAGGATCGCCGTTCCGGCCAGGCCGAGGCCGAAGACCAGCGCGATCAGAAACCAGTCGGCCGGGCCGCCGGCATCGGTGAAGCCCGACGACGAGACCCTGGCCATCAGCACCAGCGCCAGCACGCCGCCCAGCAGGCCGGCGAATTCGGCGCGCACCAGGCGTTTCGAGTTGATCGTGCGCTCCTTCAGCAGCAGCGCGACGAAGGCCGCGGTGCCGACGACGATGACCGCGATCATCAGCCACAGCAGGGGCCCGAGCATTTCCTGGAAGACGACCAGGAAGACCAGCGGATCGAGTTCTTTCATTTGTCCATTCCTCCGGAATCAGGCGCGGCCGCGCAACATGCTGACGTAGGTCGGCTTCAGCGCCATCGTCTTCATCACCCAGCTGATCCACAGCTCTTCCAGCGGCGCGATGACGCCGGGGAAAGACGGGACCAGGTTGTCCCGGTAGTCGAACTCGACCAGCATCGCCTGACCGAGCCGGGTGATCAGCGGGCACGAGGTGTAGCCGCCGTAATGCGCGGTCGATTCCTTGCCCTCGATCGTCGCCAGCAGGTGATCGACGGCGACCGGCACCTGCCATTTGACGCTGGCCGCCGTCTTGCCCTTGGGCACGCCGGCGACGTCGCCGACCGCAAAGATGTTGGCGAAACGCTTGTGCCGCAGATTGTGCTTGTCCACCTCGATCCAGCCGTCGTTGGCCCAGGCGCCTTCCATCCAGCGCAACGGGCTGTTGCGCACCGGATCCGGCGCGCGCATCGGCGGAATCACGTTGATGAAGTCGTACTGCAGCTCGACCGGGCCGACCGGCGTCCTGAAGACGGCCAGCTTCCTGCCGGGATCGATGGATTGCAGCACGCGTTCATAGTTCATCTTGACGCCGCGATCCTCGAACAGCATGCGGACCTTTTCATGGACGATGGGCACGCTGAACAGCACCTTGTTGTTGGCGTTGTAGACCAGCTCGGCCTTGCCGCGATTGCCGCGGCGGCGCAGGTAGTCGTCGGTGACGAAGGTGTACTTCAACGGCGCCCCGGCGCACTTCATCTCGGTGTCCGGACGCAGGAAGACGCCGACGCCGCCGTTATCGGCGAAATTCGACATCGCCCGCCAGGTGGCCTCGGCCTTGGCCGGGCTGTGGTAGATGCTGCCCAGGCCGTTGTTGCCGATCTGCTCGACGTCCATGCCGGCAATCGCCGCGTAGTCGAGCTTGAGGCCGGTGGCGACGACCAGGAAATCGTATGGCACCGCCTTGCCGCTGGCGGTGACCAGCTTGTTGCCTTCCGGGTCGAACTCGGCGACCGCCTCCTCGATCAGCTCGACGCCGCCCGGCAGGTATTCGCGCGTCGTCGACACGACGTAGGACAGCGGCTTGATGCCGGAAGCGACCAGCGTGAAGCCGGGCTGGTAGAAATGCTCCTTGCGCGCGTCGATCAGGGTGATGCTGGCGCCGTCGAGGCGCGCGGCCAGGTGCGAGGCGGCGGCCAGGCCGGCCGCGCCGGCGCCGGCGATGACGATGCGCGCCGGCGACTTGAGCCTCGCCGCCGCCCGCGCCGTCGCCGGCGTCAGCAGCAGGCCGCCGGCCCCGGCAGCGCCGAGGCGCAGGAACGAACGCCGGCTCAGCCCCTGGCGGCCGGCGTCGTCGAGAATTCTTGCGAATGTCTCGTGATCCATGACTTTCCCCCTCAAGATTGCGCCGGGGACAGAATTGCCGGCCAGCGTATTACAAAATTAGCACATACTGAATTAAAGGGCGAGAAAAAGCGGCCTCGCGGCCGCCTTCACTCGGCCCTCAATGGGGGAAGTACATCTTCGCCTTGTCCAGCTTGTAGGTCCACGGCAAACCGGCATTCTTCCAGCCGTTGACCGTGCGCTGGCCAACCTTGGCGCCGTCTTTCGCCGCATCGCCCTCGAAACCCTCGGTGATGCTGTAGACGCGCGTAAAGCCGGCCATCTGCAGGCGGTCCTGCGCCTTCGAGCTGCGGTCGCCGGAGCGGCAGATCAGGATTACCGGTGCATCCTTGCCGAGCCCCATTTCCTTCATCCGGCGCTCGATTTCCGGAACGAAATCCTGGTTGGGCGCGAGCTTGTACATGAAGCGCTTGTCGTCCCAGTCGCTCATGACCTCCGGATGCTCGGCGAAAGGCACGAGGGCGTCGGCATCGCCCGGCCAGCCGACGTACATCGCTTCGGCCCGCGTGCGGATGTCGAAGAAGCCGACACCCCCGGGATCGCTCTTCTTCATGTCGTACGCCTGCTGCGGCGTCAGGTAGAGCGCCAGCTTGCTGCGCTTGACTTCCGGCAGGGCGGACCAGCCGGTGCTGCCCGGCGCCCAGTCGGCGGCGTTGGCGAAGGTGGCGGCGAGCACGAGGCCACCGGCCAGCAGCAGCTTGCAAAAGACATTTTTCATCAGGCGATCCCCAAGTTGTTGTCGACACCCTTGCGCTTGGGCAAGTTGAGGCTGACCGGCTTGACGGTCTCGATTTCACGCAGGCAGCCGGCGACCTTCCACCTCTTCGCCGAGCGGGCCGGCTGTCCCTTGCGCATCATGTTCCGGATGCGGACGCCCCCATCCTGGCGATCCGCTCAAACACATGCTACAGGATCATCGGCCGCCCAGGCAACGGCGACGCACTCCAGCCGAAGCCGGGCGTGCTCGCGATCCGGCGTCCGTGACCCGGGCCGGCGCCTCGCTCGATCTCCGGATCGATCGTGACGCGAAGACCGGCCGCCGGCCGAGCCAGTGGCGCGGCTGGATTCGCGAGCGAATCAGGCGATCTTCGTCTCGTCGGTTCGCGTTTCGCCCTTGTTGTCCTTCCACGTCAAGCTGATCCGGTCACCTGCCGCCCCCCCCTTGAACCGGAAGGCGAGGTAGGGATTCTTCGACACGGCCGTGCCGAAGTCGGCAGCCAGAACCACCCGGTCGTTGTGCCTGGCGGTGACTTCGGTGATGAACCACGCCGGAAAGACGGCTCCGGCGGCATCCTTGCGCTGGCCGGATTCCATTTCGTGGCTGATCAGCACCTTGACTTCAGTAACGCCATCCTTGGCGGTGGCACGGATTTTCGTCGGACTTGTTGCCATCGATAACTCCTTGAACTCGCGAAACGCACTGACCGGTCATCCGCCGCAGCCGCCGAGCGTGACCCTGATTTCCTTGTCGGCCATGAAGAACCTGTCGCCCGCCTTGACCAGGACGTAGACATTGGAACTCTGCGCCATCTTGACCCGGGTCTGCACATTGGCCTGCGTGCCTTCCGGCAATCGGAACGCCACCGCGAGCGGATTCGGATTCTTTTCGACGAGGATGGCGATCATGGTCACGTTGGGCAGCGTCGAACTGATCCCGAGGTGCACCGCGGCGCCGTTCTCGGCGATGTCCGGGCCGCTGAGCTGGACCTCCGTGCTGTCGACCAGCGATGCCGCCCCGATCGCCTTGAGCGTCGCGGCCATGCTCCTGGCCTCGAAGGCCGTCCTGTTCGATTCCGCCAGCGCCATGCCCGGCCGGATGACGCCGGCCGTTGCGAGCAGGCCCAGGAGTGCGGCTCCGGACCCGGACTTGAGTACCTTGCGGCGTTGCTTTTCCATGATCTTTCCCAGAATGTGTTTACCGTGCGCCCTGTGCGAAAACGCCTTTCCCGCGATCCCGGCCTGATCCAGGAGAACCCGGCCAGGTAACGCCAGCGCCCGGACCATCCAGGCGACTTCCGGCTTCATCCAGGCCGGCGGATCGCACGGAAGAAGCCAGAACCCGTCATTGTGCATCGCAGCATGCAATTTCGTCAAAAGCGCTATACCCTCCGCCGAGCGCGGTTCGCCCCGTCCCGGGCGAATCAGCCCGCCTACCCATCCAACCCACAGGAAATGTCCCCATGAACCCACCCACTGCCATCGCCGCACTGTCCCTGCTCGCGCTCACCGGCGCCGCTCAGGCCAGCGACCCCAATCTGGCCCGCAACCTGGCGGCGACCTGCGCCAACTGTCACGGCACCAACGGCAGGGCGGTCCCGGGGGCCGGGATGGATGCGCTGGCCGGCGTGGAGAAGGCCAAAACCCTGCAGAAGCTCGCCGACTTCAAGAGCGGCGCCAAGCCGGCAACGATCATGCATCAGATCTCCAGGGGCTATAGCGACGAGCAGCTCGACCTGATCGCCGGCTATTTCGCCGCGCAGAAATAGGGGGAACGAACCATGATGCCGATGAAGAGACGCGATTTCCTGAAGGCCGGCGCGGCAGCCGGCGCGATGGCTTCCCTCTATGGCTGCGCCGGCGGCGGCGGCAAGGCCAGCGGCCATGTCGTCGTGGTCGGCGGCGGCTACGGCGGCGCCACCGTCGCCAAGTACCTGCGCATGTGGAGCGAAGGGAGCGTCCAGGTGACGCTGATCGAGCGCAACCCGGCCTTCATCTCCTGCCCGATCTCGAACCTGGTCATCGGCGGCACCAAGACCATGGCGGACATCACGGTGAGCTACGACGGCCTGAAGAACAAGTGGGGCGTCCGCCTCATCCAGGACGAGGTGGTTGCGGTCGACGCCGGCAAACGCACGATTTCGCTGAAGGCCGGCGGCGCCATGGCCTACGACCGGCTGGTGCTGTCGCCCGGCGTCGATTTCCTGTGGGACCAGGTTCCCGGCCTCAACAACCCCGAAGCCCAGGGCAAGATCCTGCACGCCTGGAAGGCCGGCCCGCAGACCGTCGCCCTGCGCAAGCAGCTGGAAGACATGAAGGACGGCGGCACTTACGCCATCGCCATCCCCAGGGCGCCCTATCGCTGCCCGCCCGGCCCGTACGAACGCGCCTGCCTGGTCGCCGATTACTTCAAGAAGAGCAAGCCGAAGTCCAAGGTCGTCATCCTCGACGCCAACGAGGATGTAGTGTCCAAGAAGGGCCTGTTCGTCAAGGCCTGGGATGAGCTCTACAAGGGCGTCCTCGAGTATCGCCCGAACAGCGAGGTCAAGGATGTCGACGTCAGGACCGGCACCGCCGTCCTCGAATTCGACAAGTTCAAGGCCGACGTGTTGAACGTGATTCCCCCGCACCGTGCCGGCGACATCGCCGCCAGGTCGGGACTCAGGCTGATCAACAACCGCTGGGTGGACATCAACTGGTTGAGCATGGAATCGAACAACACGCCGGGGATCCACGTCCTCGGCGACGCCATCTTCCCGGCGCCGACCATGCCCAAATCCGGCCACATCGCCAACCAGCACGGCAAGCTGGCCGCGGCGGCAATCCTCAACCTCCTTTCCGGGCAGGAGCCCAACCCCGACCCTCTCGTCATGAACACCTGCTACAGCTTCGTCGATTCGAAAAGCGCGATTCATGTCAGTTCCGTACACCGCTACGACCCGGCAACCCGGGTCGTGCAACCGGTCAAGGGGGCGGGCGGCGTCTCGGCCGCGCGCAACGAGATGGAAGGCGTGTTCGCGCTCGGCTGGGCGAAGAACGTCTGGGCCGACATGCTGGCCTGAGAATCTCGCGCGCAGTCGGGAAAAGGCCGCAGTCGCGGCCTTTTTCTTGTCCCCTCGCAATCCGCCCCCGATCTGAAAATCGGCCTTCCGCAACCGTCGACCGCAACGACCGTCAGCGCAGCACCAGCGCCAGCGCCAGCGGCAGAAAGACGAGCGCGGCGAGGTTGCCGATCAGCACGATCGAGGCCACCCGCTGCGGTTCCTGCCGGTAGCGTTCGGCGAAAAGGAAGTTGAGCACCGCCGGCGGCAGCGCGCCGAAGACCAGCAGCATCGCCGCATCGCGGCCCTGCAGGCCGAGCAGCTCGATGACCCCGGCGGCGATCGCCATGCCGGCCAGTGGGCGCAGGATGGCGCTGCCGGTCGCCACCTTCCACTCCTTGAAGGAAACGTCGGTCATGCGCACGCCGAGCGAGAACAGCAGCAGCGGCACCGAGACGTCGCCGAGCATCTTGATGGCGATGACCAGCGGCTGCCAGACGGGGATTTTGAGGAGCGCCACGGCCAGTCCGGCGAGCGCGGCGGCCACCACCGGCACGCGCCAGAGCGTCAGCAGGCGGGCGCGCGGGTCGAGCAGGCGGGCGCCGAACGAGAAGTGCAGCGTGTTCTCGACCATGAACAGGATCACCGCGGCCGCCAGCGCCTCCTCGCCCCAGGCCAGCACGGCGAGCGGCAGGCCGATGTTGCCGGAGTTGTTGAACATCATCGGCGGCGCCAGCGTCTTCGGCTGGCAGCCGATCAGCCGGGCGATCGGCCAGGCGAGCAGGCCGCAGGCGGCGAGGACGAGGAAGCCGCCGAGCGCCAGCGGGGCATAGGCGGCGAGATCGAAGGACTTGCCGGCCATCGCCGCGAAGACCAGCGCCGGAACGAAGACGTCCATGTTCAGCCGGTTGGCCACCGCCATTTCCGGCTTGTGCTGGCGGGCGTAGAAATAGCCGGCGGCGACGATCCCGAAGATCGGGAAGAGGATGCCCGGGAGCCGAAAGGCGAGGCCGTCGCCGCTCACAGCACGTAGCGCGACAGATCCTCGTCGGCGGCAAGTTCGCCCAGCCGCTGATTTACGTAGCCGGCGTCGATGGCGACTGCTTGCAGACCGGCCTTGCCGGCGTCGAAGGACACCTCCTCGAGCAGCTTTTCCATCACTGTGTGCAGACGGCGGGCGCCGATGTTCTCGGTCTTCTCGTTGACCTGGAAGGCGATTTCGGCCAGCCGCCTGATGCCGCCCGCGGAGAATTCGAGGCGCACTCCCTCGGTGTCGAGCAGGGCCTCGTACTGCCGCGTGAGACAGGCGTCGGTCTGGGTCAGGATCGACTCGAAGTCGCTGACCGACAGCGAATCGAGCTCGACGCGGATCGGAAAGCGGCCCTGCAGTTCGGGGATCAGGTCGGACGGCTTCGCCAGATGGAAGGCGCCGGAGGCGATGAACAGGATGTGGTCGGTCTTGATCATCCCGTACTTGGTCGACACCGTGGTGCCCTCGACCAGCGGCAGCAGGTCGCGCTGCACGCCCTGGCGCGAGACGTCGGCGCCCTGCATTTCCGAACGGCTGGCGATCTTGTCGAGTTCGTCGAGGAAGACGATGCCGTTCTGCTCGACCGCCCGGACCGCTTCCAGCTTGACCTCCTCGTCGTTGACCAGGCGCGCGGCCTCTTCGTCGGCGAGCAGCTTCAGCGCCTCGCTGATCTTCAGCTTGCGCGACTTCTTCTTGCCGCCGCCGAGGTTCTGGAACATGCCCTGGATCTGCTGCGTCAGCTCCTCCATGCCGGGCGGCGCGAAAATCTCGGCCTGCATTCCCGGCGAAGCGACCTCGATCTCGATTTCCTTGTCGTCGAGATCACCCTCGCGCAGCTTCTTGCGGAATTTCTGGCGGGTGGCGCCGTCTGTCGCGGTCGACTCGCCGTCTCCGGCCAAAAAGCCGGGGCCGCGCGCCGGCGGCAGCAGCACGTCGAGAACACGATCCTCGGCGGCATCCTCGGCGCGCGTGCGCATCTGCTTCATCGCCCGCTCACGCTGCGACTTGATGGCCATGTCGACCAGATCGCGGATGATCGTCTCGACATCGCGCCCGACATAACCGACCTCGGTGAATTTGGTGGCCTCGATCTTGATGAACGGGGCGTCGGCGAGCCGCGCCAGGCGGCGGGCGATCTCGGTCTTGCCGACGCCGGTCGGGCCGATCATCAGGATGTTCTTCGGGGTGATTTCCTGGCGCAGCGGCTCGGCCACCTGCGCCCGCCGCCAGCGGTTGCGCAGCGCGATCGCGACCGCCTTCTTGGCATTCTTCTGGCCGACGATATGCTTGTCCAGCTCGTGGACGATTTCCTGCGGGGTCATCCCGGCGCCGCCACTCATTCCAGCACCTCGATCGTGAAATTGCGGTTGGTATAGATGCAGACGTCGCCGGCGATTTCCAGCGACCTGGTGACGATGTCGCGCGCTGCGAGTTCCGTGTTTTCGAGCAGGGCGCGCGCCGCGCTCTGGGCGTAGGAACCGCCGGAACCGATGGCGACAATGCCCTGCTCCGGTTCCAGGACGTCGCCGTTGCCGGTGATGATCAGCGAGACTTCCCTGTCGGCGACCGAGAGCATCGCCTCGAGGCGGCGCAGCGCGCGGTCGGAGCGCCAGTCCTTGGCCAGCTCGACCGCCGAGCGCAGCAGATTTCCCTGATGCTTTTCCAGCTTGGCCTCGAAACGCTCGAACAGCGTGAAGGCATCGGCGGTGCCGCCGGCGAACCCGGCGAGGATGCGCCCCTGGTACAGCCGCCGGACTTTCCGGGCGGTCGCCTTGATGACGATGTTGCCGAGCGTGACCTGGCCGTCGCCGCCCATGGCGACAGAATTGCCGCGGCGCACCGACAGGATCGTCGTGCCGTGATATTGCTCCATTTTTCTTCCTGATCTTAGGACTTGGGGACGATGATGCGGGCAAACTTGTTGAGGCCGACCACGGCCATCAGTTCGGCCACCAGATGATTCGGGCTGCGCAGGATCACTTCCTTCCCGCTGGCCTTGAAGGGCGACAGGCGGTTGACCAGTTGCCCGGCGGAAAAGAAGTCGAGCCGGCGCACCTCCGAAAAGTCGATCACGACGTGGTCCGTCACACCGAGGACGTGAATCAGGTCGTCGAAGCGGCTGTTCCTGATCTCGCCGCTCAGGTAATGCGCGTTGTCCGCGCGCTTGGCCGGCTTCGCCACAGGGAGGGTCGGCGCCCGGACGGCCTCCCAGGACGGCGGCGAACGTTCGAAGGTGACGGCGAAGTCGATGGCGCACTGCTCGAAGTCTTCCTGCGTCCCGTTGCGCTGCAGCAACTCCAGCACCAGCAGCCAGGTCCGCGCATTCTGGGCCTCGCCCACCGTCAGGCGACGGCGCAGGCGCGGCATGACGCCCTCGACCTGGTCGAGCGCGATGACCGCGCCCTGCCGGCGGGCGCTCATCAGCAGGTCGGCCAGGCGGCCGGCGATTTCGTCATCGAGGCCAACCAGCCGGCTGCAATCCACCCGCAACGGACGCTTGTCCCTGAGCGCATCGGCCAGCGGCGTCAGTACGCTGACATCGTCCGCGGTGAGCAAGCCCTGCAGCTCGCCAACCGCGACGGCGGTTCCGGCCGCAGCCGCCTTGGGCGCCGCCCGCAGGTCGACCCAAGGCGGCGGCGACATTTCACAGGCGTCCACGAATTCCACGGTCAGCTTGTCGAAAGCATCCCGATCGCCCTTCAGCACCAGGAAATCGAACAACATCTGCCACAGCCGCAGACCCTCCGTACCGGGATACGCCCCGAGCAGCGATTCCAGCAGCGGACGGACGACGGCATCCTGGCCGTTGGCATACAACACGGCGACCTGCTCGATGTCGGCCTGGATCGAGTCGGCGCCATGGTCGACATTGATCCCCATGACGCTCGAATCGGTGAACTCGCGGTCGAACTCCGAAAGCATGCGGTCCATCTCGGCCTGCGTCTTCGGCGCCGGCGACTGCTTCGCGCCGGAAACGGGCTGGGCTGCGGGAGTGAATTCAAGGTCGGGAAGCGGCTCCCGCGCCTTCGCGGTCTCTTCCGCCGTCTCTTCCGGCGCCCCCGGGAGCACGGAATGCCCCCCCGGGGCGGGAGCCGTAGCCGGCTTCGGGCGCATGATCTCGCCCTGCGGCACCTTCTGGGCCTTCTTCTTGAATAGCAAAAAAACCATGCTCACCTCGAATGCAGAACCTCTCTTTTAGCACGCCGCAACGCGTCACGCAATGACCCGTCCCAACGCGATGGGCGGCAATGCCCGCAGCGGCGCGAACGGCTGGTCCGGCCCGGGGGCCGGCAGGCAGTCCAGCCAGCGCAACCGCCCGGTCACCAGACTGCGGCCTGTCTGTTTCGACACGAGCAGAACCGTCCTTGGCAAGCGAGATGAGTCGATCCAGGATCATTTGCTGCTCGCGAGGCTGCCGGCGTGACGGAATCCGGGACGATCCAGAGGCGGGAGGAGGGAACGATGATGATGGCTACAGAGGTCGAAACCGTCGAAGCGCCGGTCCGCTCGCTCGCTTCAATCGGCTACGGCGAGGACAGTTGGGGGGGCGGCGTCTTCGGCGTCGTCGAGAATCCCTCCCCGTTCCCCCGAATCAACGGGTTGCGCAACCGGTTCC
>ERZ761602.1848-NODE-1848-length-36115-cov-7.299612_pt1 | contig 36115 bp, 28 predicted proteins | sample MGYA00512165_ERZ761602 | MGnify/ENA primary metagenome ERZ761602 (study PRJEB28899, sample SAMN02445085) | bioreactor sludge metagenome | biome: EBPR sludge; isolation source: Thorneside wastewater treatment plant | place: Australia: Brisbane, Thorneside...
ACAACGGCCGGGCTTCGACAGAGCCTGGACCAAGCAGGGCCGCTACAGCGGCCGGGAACCACCGTCTCTGACCTGAGCAGGAGTGCTACAGCGGCCGGATTTCCACGGCGCCAGCGCCGAGCAGGGCCGTCAACTTCTCGGCCAGTTCGTCGCAGTAGCGCGTGCTGTGGTTGGGGAAACGCAGCTGATAGCGGGCCTGGTCCGTCTCGTGGACGACAAACTCGAACACGTCAGCGCCGTGATAGGAGGTGAGCAGGCCGTGCACGCGCCGGACCAGCCGGGCGTCGCGCTCCTTGTCGCCGGAGGCGCGCAGGGTCACGCTGACGCGCTGCGGCGGCCGATCGGCGGCCGGGGGGTCACGCCGGGCGGGCGCCGGCGCCTGGGCCAGGCGGCTGCCGTGGCCGTTCCCGCCGTTGCCATTGCCGCCATTCTTGACGGTGGCCGGCGGGGCGGTCCGGGCCGCCGGCGCCTGGGCGGCCTTGACCGCGGCGGTCACGGGCGGATCGTCCGGCGGCAGCCAGTCATCGTCCGGCGGCGGCGGGACGAAGTTGGCGGGCAGCGGCGCCTCGTCAGCGGCGGGCAGCGCGGGCACCTCGTCGTCCGCCCAGATGATGGACTGCACCGGCGCAGGCCGCGGCGTCGGCCCGTTCGCCTGGCCGGCGGCCAGCTTGAAGTCCTGCTTCAACACATCCACCAGGATCTTGGCGCTGCCGGCGCCCTGGGCGTCGACCTTGCCGTAGATGACGACGATCTGCTCCACGGCCAGCCAGGTGTTGACCTCACGCCAGGTCTTGGGAAAGATCACCAGGTCCAGCGAACCCTGCAGGTCTTCCACCGTGACGAACCCCATCGAGTCGCCCTTCTTGGTGACGTGCGTGCGCAGGCTGGTGACCACGCCCGCCATCACCACCGGCTTGCCGTGGTCGTCTTCGGTGAGCTGGCCGCTGTAGTGGGTGACGAACTGGCCGAGCTGTTCCATGATCGGCTGGAGCGGGTGATCGCTGACGTACAGGCCGATCAGCTCCTTCTCCCAGCGGAGCAGCTCGCGGCGCGACACCTCGACTTTCACCTTGGGCAGCTGGACGCCCGCGAAGCCGCCGCCGGCGCCGAAGAGTGACAGCTGGCCGGCCTCCTGGGCGCGGAAATGGGCGGCGCTGGCGTTGACGATCTGGTCCAGCCCCTCCAGCAGCCCGCCGCGCGCGCCGAAGCGGTCGAGTGCGCCGACCTTGATCAGGCACTCCAGCGCGCGCTTGCCGACGTGGCGCAGGTCCACGCGCTGGCAGAAATCGTCCAGCGAGCCGAAGGGGCCGCCGGCCTGGCGCGCGTCCAAGATCACCTGCACGGCGCTCTCGCCGACGTTCTTGATGGCGGCCAGGCCGAAGCGGATGGCCGGCTGCGGCTTCTGCTTCTTGCCGCCCGGCAGCGGCTTGGCGCCGACCGGGGCATCCTCGATGGCGAAGTCGATCAGGCTGTAGTTGACGTCCGGGGGCAGCACCTGGATGCCCAGGCTGCGGCAGTCTTCGCTGTAGAGCGCGACGTTCTCGGTGTCGTGCTTGTAGGCCGAGAGCACGGCGGTCATGTACTCGGCCGGATAGTGCGTCTTCAGATAGCCGGTCTGGACCGAGATGACGCCGTAGACGGCGGCATGGCTATTGTGGACCAGCACATCGTTAGCGACGAAATTGTGCGTGCCGGGCACATCCAGATCGTATGTCTGCTTCTCGCCAACGGGCTCGATCGCCAGGATCTCGTCCCAATAAATGTCGCTGTGGGCCAAGCGGCGCAGCGCCGGGTCATCGAAGTACGCGGCCAGTCGGCCGATCGTTTGGCGTGTGAAGCCATTTTTGGCGGCGGCGCCGGTGGGATAGAACTCACGTGGGGCGACACCGCAGGCCGCGCGCAGGTCGGTCCAGGTAACGCCGGCGCGCGCTTTGGCCGCCCGCACCAACCCCTTGACGCTGACCGGCACCACATCTTGTGTGCCGACGACCAGAGCCGGCCGCAGCGCCGTCAGACGCTGCAGGCTGCGGCGCCGCGCCGGGCTGACGAAGTGCACGGCGATCTGGTCGCGAAACGCGTCCAAATTGTCGGCGCCGGTGATGAACAACTGATAGCCGGTCCGGCCGCCTTTGTACGGAAAGACGACGCGCCGGAGGCGGCTGATGAGGCCCAGCCGCAGCAACAGGTGTTGAAGCTGGCGCGCCAGGCGCTCCGAAGCGGTGGCGTAGAACAAGCTGCGCCCGCGCACATTGATGTGGCCGTCCCCTTCCCACAGGCGGCTGATCAGCAAGCCGATCTGCCGGTTGTTCAGCTCAAAAACCTCCGCCGGGATTGCCTTCGTGCGCGCGTTTTTGCCCCAGATCCCTAACGCCTGGGCCCAAGTCACGATCCCCGGCGGCTGCGTCCGATCGACCCTCCGGGCGTACACCGAGAAAGTCCCCTTGTGCCGGGCGAGCGAGCACGCCACGTTGGAGAACTGCTGGGCGGCCCGGACGAAGTCGTCTACCTGAGCGCGGTCCTGGCTATAGAAGTAAACGGAGTGCGGATGGCACAGGTTGCCTTCCGCCAACAGATGTCCCAGCGCAATGACGGCATGATCCGGCCAGGTCGCGCGGCCTTCCACCGGCAGCCGGCGCGGCACCGCCACCCGGTCGCCGGGCGTCAGTTCGGCGAGCCAGCGCCAGCCTTCGGCCGTCAGAAACGGATGGTTGGCGGTCGCCTCGAGCGTGCGCCCGAGCCGGGTCGTCAGGCGGAACACCGGCTTGACGCCGTTATCCATCACGGCCGCCACCCGTCCAGCCTGTAGCTGCAAGCCAGACGGGTCGCACGTCACTGTGCGCGCCAACCGGGCCGTGCCGCGATACAGGTCCTCCACGCGCACCAAGCGGCCCGTGTCGGCATCGACGACTTCGACGTCACCGGGCAGGCACTTGTTGAAGCCGTAACGCGCGAACTCCTCCCACTCGGCGAAGATGGCCTCGGCCGCCGGCTGCGGCATGCCCTTGTCCGTGGCGCCCTGGATGAACTTGGTCTGGTGCTTCTGCAGGGCTTCTTTCTGCTTCTTGGCGATGGCCTTACGCAGCTCGTCCGACTCGGACATGGAGTAGCCGGCCAGGTCCACGGCCGCGCGCATGATCTGCTCCTGGTAGACCGGGATGCCAAAGGTCTCCTGGAAGATCGGCTCCAGCGACGGGTGTTTGTACTCCACCGCCTCCTCGCCGTGCATGCGCCGGATGTAGCTGGGGATGAACTCCAGCGGCCCGGGCCGGTAGAGCGAGATCATGGCGATGATGTTGTCCAGGTTCCTGGGCTTCATCTGCGTCAGATAGCGCTTCATGCCCGTGCCTTCCACCTGGAAGACGCCGGCCACCTGCCCGCGCCCGAGGAGTTCAAAGGTCGCCGGGTCGTCCAGCGGGATGTTGCTCAGGTCGAAGCGCCGCCCGTGCCGGGCCGCGATCATGTCGCAGGCGCGCTGCATAATCGTCAGCGTGATCAGGCCGAGGAAGTCCACCTTGAGCATCCCGAGCTTCTCCAGGATGCCCATCTCGAACTGGGTCACGGTCTTGATCGGCGTCTCGTCCGAGCCGCCGGTCGGCCGGTGCAGCGGCAGATACTCGCTGACGGGCTTGTCGGCGATGACCACGCCGGCGGCGTGCGTGCCCACGCTGCGCACCACGCCTTCCATCTGCGCGGCTGTGTCGATCAGCTCCTTGAGGTAGGCCTTCTCCGGGTCGGCGGCGGCCTCGTCGTAGATCTGTTTGAGTTCGGCCACTTCCTCCAGCGCGCCGGCGATCGTCACCGGCTTGCCGGGGATGTTGGGGATGGTCTTGGCCACCCGGTCCACCTCCGGCAGCGGGATGTCCATCACGCGGCCGACGTCGCGGATGGCCGCGCGCGCGCCGAGCGTGCCGAAGGTGATGATCTGCGCCACCTTGTCGCCGCCGTATTTGCGCACGCAGTACTCGAGCATGCGCTGGCGCCGGTCGTCCTGGAAGTCCAGGTCGATGTCGGGCATGGAGATCCGGCCCGGGTTGAGAAAGCGCTCGAAGATCAGGCCGTGGTCCACTGGCTCCACCAGCGTGATGTCCAGCACATAGGCCACCATCGAGCCGGCCGCCGAGCCGCGGGCCGTGTACCAGATGCTCTGCGCGCGGGCTTCGCGGCACAGGTCGGAGACGATCAGGAAGTACGCGGCGAAGCCCATCTTGACGATGACGCCCAGTTCGTACTCCAGGCGGGCGCGGGTCTCGGCCTGGTCGGCGCGCGCGCCGTAACGGCGGCGCAGACCCGCCTCGCACAACTCGCGCAGATAGGTCTCGGCGGTGTGGCCCTCCGGCACCGGGAACTCCGGCAAATGGTAGCCCTTGCTCTTCAGGTCCACCTGGCAGCGCTCGGCCACCAGCAGTGTGTTGCTCAGCGCGCCGGGGACCTCCCCGAAGAGCGCGGCCATCTCGTCGGCGGTGCGCAGATAGTAGGAGTTATCGGACATGCGCATCCGGTTCGGGTCTTTGAGCACGCACCCCGTCTGGATGGCGAGCAGGACGTCCTGCAGGCGGGCGTCGGACTGCCGGATGTAGTGGACGTCGTTGGTGGCCAGGAAGCGGGCCTGGTAACGGCCGCCCAGCTCCAGCAGGGTCTTGTTGAGCTCGAGCAGCTCCGGGATGGCGTGATGCTGCAGCTCGATGAAGAAGCGCTCCGGGCCGAAGACCTCGTAATACCAGTCCAGCCGGCGCCGGGCTTCGTCCAGGTTGCCCTCCTGCAGGGCGCGCGGCGCCTCAGCCGACATGCAGCCGGAGGTGCAGATCAGGCCCTCGCTGTGCGCGGCCAGGAAATCGTGGTCGATGCGCGGGTTATAGTAGAAGCCCTGCAGCTGCGCGGCGCTGGCGATCTTGAGCAGGTTCTGGTAGCCGGTCTGGTTCTCGGCCAGCAGCAGCAGGTGGAAGGCGCGCTTGTCCAGCTTGGGGTCGCGGTCCCCCATCCCGCGCGGCGCCAGGTAGGCCTCCAGGCCGACGATCGGCTTGACGCCCTGCTCCACGGCCTGGTTGAAGAACTCGATCGTCCCGTGCATCGTGCCGTGGTCGGTCAGCGCCAGGGCCGGCATCCCCAGCTCCTGGGCGCGCTTCACCATCCGCTTGATGTTGCTGAAGCCGTCCAGCAGAGAGTATTCAGAGTGGCAGTGCAGATGGACGAAGGACATAGCGGGGGATTGGCGATTAGTGATCAGCGGCCAGTAGTTGGTGAATAACGGTTAGTGATTAGTGATGAAGCAACTGGCAAGGAATAATTCTCTAGCCGCCGGCAGCAATCAATTCTTGATCAACAAGACGGTCACGACGGGGGACAACCGGCTTGCCTGCCATTCCTTCGAGCAGGCTAGTCTCAAAAGATTATAGCATCGGCCCATCGCCTCAATTGCCAATCCCGGCTTGCTGATCGCCGCTCACCCCTCCCATCACTCATCATTTCTCGCCCGGCTTGTAGACCTCGTCCGGGTCCATCCCGTACGAGCCGCCCTTGTACCAGCGTTCGTCCACGGGGTGGAGCGCCCGGACCTGGGCCGGCGTGAGCACCCGGTAACTCTGGATCTCGCCCAGCTTCACGCCGATGTCGTCCAGGCGCGCGTCGCTCCACAGCCAGCCGACCCGGTCATAAGCGGCCAGGTTGAGCGGGCGGGTATAACCGCGCAGGGTGCGGTCGCCGTGGAAGTTGAAGTAGCCGTCGAAGTAGCTCATCACCAGCTCACGCAGGCTGCGGTAGACGGGCTCGCGGTAGCGCAAGGCGGCGTAGTTGCTCTTGGCCACCGCCCCCCACCACCGGCCACGCTTGAAGAGGGCCAGCACATGGTCGTCGTCGTCGCCGGGCAGCAGGTCCACGATCAGGGGCGGGTGGCCCAGCCGGCGCAAGGCCGCGGCCGCGAACAAAGCCCCGTCGAAACAGTGGCCGGCCCGCTCGCGCAGAAACGTGAGCGGACAGCGGTAGCGCTCCTCGCCGCTGTAGGGCACCGCGTCCAGGAAGGCCTGGATCTGGACCGGGCTGCGCAGGCCGCGCCACAGCGCCCGCTCCGCCGCCGTCAGCTGCTTTTCAAAATACCGCATCGATTCCATGGGTGATCCCGCCTTTCGAAGCCCGCCCGCGCGCGATTATAGCGGCAACCCGGCTTTCCGTAATCGCGCGCGCGAGGGTGATTCCCGGAGAGGTATAATCGCGGCCATGCCGGAACTGCCCGAAGTCGAGACCGTGGCGCGCGAGCTGCGCGAAGGCGGACGCACGCGCGGCCCGAGCGTGGTCGGCCGCACCATCGCGCGCGTCACCGTGCGCTGGCCGCGCCATATCGCGCGCCCGGCGCCGCGCGAGGTTCAGGCGCGCCTGCCCGGCCAGAGTGTGCAGGCGGTCGGCCGGCGCGGCAAGTACCTCGTCTTTCAGCTCAGCCGCGACGTGCTGCTCATCCACCTCAAGATGAGCGGCGACCTGGAGATGAAGCCGGCCGGGGCCCCGCCCGACAAGCACGCCCACACCATCTTCCAGTTCGACGACGGCTGGGAACTGCGCTTCACGGACACGCGCAAGTTCGGCAAGGTCTTCGTCGCCGCGCGCGCCGAGGACGTCACCGGCGCGCTCGGCCCGGAGCCGCTCGACCCGGCCTTCACGGCCGGCCAGTTCGCGGCCCGGCTGGCCGCGAAGAGCCGGCCGCTCAAGCCGCTGCTGCTGGACCAGACCTTTCTGGCCGGCGTCGGCAACATCTATGCGGACGAATCCCTGTTCCTGGCCGGGCTGCACCCGCTGCGGCGCAGCGACGGCCTGCGGCCAGACGAAGCGCACGCGTTGTGGCGGGCCGTCCGACGCGCGCTGCGGGCGGGCCTGCGCCACAACGGCGCCAGCATAGACTGGGCCTACCGCGGCGGCGGCTTTCAGAACCACTTCCACGTGTATGGTCGCGCCGGCGAGCCCTGCCACCGCTGCGGCACGCCCATCCGGCGCATCGTCGTCGGCCAGCGCAGCACGCACTTCTGCCCGCACTGCCAGCCGCTCAAGCGACGGTAGCCACAAGGACAGCCGGTATGGACGCAGAAGCCCTGATTAAGAATGCCCCTCTGATTTTCGGGATCAGCATCGTCGGCGTGCTCGGCTTTCTGATCCTGCTCGCCGTCGGCCTGAACATGTGGCGCGAGGAGCGCAAGCCCAACGACGCGCCGGGCGACCCGGCCGAGCCGCCCCGGCGCGGCCTCCAGCTGCCGGCCTTCCTGACCAACCTGACCGCGCGTCTGCCGCGGGCCGCCGCCCCGGCGCCGGCGCCGGCGCCCACCGACGCGCACGAGGTGCTGCGCGTGCTGCGCCAGGCCCTGACCGGACGCGTGCAGGTGGAAATCGGCGGCCGCCGCTTCAGCCAGCTGAGCGACGTGGACGATGCGGCCGTGCGGCAGGGTCTGCTGGTGACGCTGCGCGACCTGCAGGAGTTTGCGGGGCTGAGCGCGCTCCCGGCTGGGGCGGCCAACCCGCCCCTGAGCGCGCCGGCCCCAGCCGTGGACGCGGCCACGCCGGCCGCCGACCCGGCCGCGGCGCCCAGCCTGAACGCGCTGCCGCTGCCGCCCAAGCCGGCGGCGCCGGCCAACCCGCCGCCGCTGCGGATACCGACGATGAATCCGTTTAAGCAGATGCAGGTGCTGCGCGAGATCGGCGAGCCGCCGGCGCCCCAGTCGATCGCCGACCAGATCGACGAGGTCCTGCAGCACCTCACCGCCGGCACGCCGTTCGCGGCCCGCAATTTGCGCGTCAGCTCCGGCCCGCGCGGCAACGTGGTCTTCGAGGCCGACGGCCAGACCTGCAACGCCATCGACGACCTGCCCGACCCCGCCGTGCAGTCCGTCTTCCGCGAAGCCATCCGCCAGTGGGAACAGAATAACTGAGCGGCCTGGCCGCCAACGCAAACGAGGTGGGCGGCCTGCGGGCCGCCCACCTCGTTTCAGTTTAAAGACACGCCGGCGGAGCAGCTATTCGGCCAGGGCCAGCGCCTCCTGGAAGTGCGCGACGATGCGGTCTTTTTCGTGCGGCGGCAGAAAAGCCGCCTGGGCCGCCGTCAGGATCGCGCGCTTGACCTGCTCCGGCGTCATCCCGAGCGCGTCCACGGCGGTGGCGTACTCGTCCGTCAGCGTGATCGCGGAGACGGCCGGGTCGTCGGTGTTAATGGTGGCGCGCAGCCCATCCGCGAACATCGCGCGCAGGCTGTGGTCGGCCAGCTGCCGGATCACGCCGCTCTGCAGGTTCGAGGTGACGCACACTTCGAAGACGGTGCCGCGCTCGCGGGCCAGCGCCACCACGGCGCTGTCCTCGACGATGCGTACGCCGTGGCCGATGCGCTGAGCGCCCAGCCGCTCGATGGCGTGCCGAACCGTGGCCGAGCCGCTCCACTCGCCGGCGTGCGCGGTGATGCCCAGGCCGGAGCGCCGGGCCTCCTGGAACAGCGCCGCGAACGGCTCGGCCGGGAAATTGGCCTCGTCGCCGGCCAGGTCCAGGCCGACGATGTCCTCTTTGTGGTCCACGGCGATCTGGGTGACCTTCTCCGCGATCTCGAGCGACTCGTGGCGGTTGACGCTGGCGATCAGCTCGACGTGCATCTGCGGGAAGGCGCGGCGCGCTTCTTCCACCGCCACCAGGACCCAGTGGGTCACCTCGTGCAGGGGATAACCGCGCGTCTTGGAGAGCGCCATCGGCGTGAAGCGCAGCTCGAAGTAATGGATGTTGTCGCGCGCCGCGTCTTCGATGACTTCGTAGGTCAGGCGCCGGATGATCTCGGGCGACTGGTAGAAGTGGCGCAGGACCGTGAATTTGCTGAGGAAGGCGCTGGACGTGGTCTGGTCCGACGGCGTTATCTGCACCAGCGGCCGCAGCGCATCCGGCTCACTGGGCAGGTCCAGCTTGAAGGCGCGGACGATCTCGCCCAGGGTTTCGAGTCGCAGCGATCCTTCCAGGTGGCGGTGGAGTTCCACCTTGGGAAGCGCCGTCAGTGTGGTGCGGAGGGAGGCGTAGCCCGCTGCCTGTGCCATTGACCGGTAAGGATACCCTGAATGCTGAAAGACGACAAACCCCCGTGGCCCACCGCCTCAGCGCCGGCGCCGACGCCGACGCCCGCCGCCGCTGGCCGGCTGGCCGTCGTCGCCCGTGGTCCCCGCGGCCTCGCTCTCGCCGGCGGGCGGCTCGGCCGCGCCCTCCTCAGCGGGCGGCGTTGACCCGCTCGGCCGGGCCGCCGCTTCGGGGGCGGCGGCCGGCGCCACGACGTTGCGCGGGCGCAGATTGAAGGCGCGCGCCACCACGCCGGAGCGGATGTTGGCCAGCAAGTCCTGGAACATCTCGGTCGCCCGGGATTTGTAAGCCACCAGCGGGTCACGCTGGGCGTAGGCCTCCAGGCCGATGGACGTGCGCAGGGCTTCGACCGAAGTCAGGTAATCCACCCACAGGCTGCCCACCACCTGCAGCATGATCTGCCGATAAATGGTGCTCATCATCTGGCGTCCGAGCGCGGCGGGATCGCCGGCGTCCTGGCCGGCCGCCTGACGGCCGCGGCTTTCCGCCTCGCCGAAGAGCTGTTGCAGCGCTTCGGCCGCGGTGCGCAGGTGCGGCAAGACCTCGTCTTTGAGCTCGGCCGGCGTCCAGTCGTCGGTCATCTCCGCCGCCAGGTAGACGTAGTGCAGGCGCTGCACGGCCACTTCCAGGCGGCGGTGCTGGCGGTCAAACGCCACGGCGCGGCCCACGGACGTCCCCTGCAAGGCGCGTACCAGCTGGGCCGGGTTGGGCGCGTCCAGGACCGGGTTGGACTTCAGCTCCCGCTCGACCTCGGTCAGCACCCGTTCGACCTTGGCGTCGAAGGTCTTCTCGGCGCTCTGGAGCAACTGCTGCCGGACGGTGTCCCAGGGCTCGTCGCTGCGCAGTGTCTGGCTCAGCCCGAGCGAGGCGCCCAGGCGCCGCTCGATGGCCGCGATCAGGCCGGCACGGGTGCGCGCCGACACGCTGGCCTCCGCCCAATCGGCCAGGCGGCGCTTGAACCCGCCCAACTCGAACTCGCGCACCTCGGCCGCCGACGGCTGCAGGTTCAGGCCCAGCGCCTCGCTGACAACGCGGTAAGCCGTGCGCGCGTCCAGGGCGCGTTCGGTCTCGCGGGCCTCGTTCTCCAGGCCCTCCAGGGCGTCCTCGGCCGCGCGCCGGCGCTCTTTGATCTGGTCGTCCAGGCGCTCCTCGGCCCGCTCCACCTGGCTCTCGACCACGCCGAGCAGATGTTCGCGCTCGGCCCGGAGCGCGTCGCGGGCCAGGTCCAGCAGCGCCGCGCGCTTGTCGGCGGCCGACTCGACTTCGCGCAGCAGCACGGCCTGTGTGTAGGTCGGGTGGATCGTCTCCGCGCCGGCCGCGGCCGGCAGCACCACCGGCGGCTGGATTTCGTCCAGCCACGCGAACAGCTTCCAGCGGTCGGCCTCGGCCGCGTTCAGGTCCACGCGCCGCTGCACCTCGGCCACCAGCATCTCGTCGAAGTCCTCGATCAGGTCTTCTTTGACGAAGATGCGGTCACGCTGGGCGTAGATCGAATTGCGCTGGGCGTTGAGGACGTCGTCGTACTCCAGCAGGTGTTTGCGGATGTCGAAGTTGGCGCCCTCGACGCGGGTCTGGGCCTGCTCGATGGTGCGGTTGACGATGCCGGCCGCGATCGGCATGCTGTCGTCGATCTTCAGGCGCTGCATCAGGTCGGAGACGCCCTGCCCGCCGAAGCGGCGCATAAGCTCGTCCTCCAGCGACAAGAAGAACTGCGACGAGCCGGGATCGCCCTGGCGGGCGGCGCGGCCGCGCAGCTGGTTGTCGATGCGCCGGGCCTCGTGCCGCTCCGAGCCGACCACGTGCAGGCCGCCCACCACGCGCACGCGCTCGGCGTCGTCGATCATCTGCAGGAAGAGCTGGCACTCGGCCTCGTAGATGCCCCACTCGCTGGCCGGCAGGGCCTGCAGCTTGGCCTTGCGCTCGGCGTGGGTCAGGTCATACGGGTCCTGGACCCCGGCGCGCCGCAGGACGCGGTTGACGGAGGTCAGGACCTCTTCGGCCATCTCGCCGCCCAGCTTGATGTCGACGCCGCGGCCGGCCATGTTGGTGGCAATGGTCACGGCACCCAGCGCGCCGGCGTCGGCGATGATGCGGCTCTCCTCGTCGTGCTTCTTGGCGTTCAAGACGTTGTGCTTGATGCCGCCCTGCAGCACCTTCACCAGGGTCGGCCCGGCCTCGGCCGGCACGTCCAGCAGCTGCAGCAGGCGCGCCACGTTGTCGTCGCCGGCCGGGTTGGTGGACAGGCCGTAGCCCTTGAGCTGGCGGGCCAGCTCGGCGCGGTCCAGCTTCTCCAGGGGCTCGTCCAGCGGCTTCAGGTCCGCCACCAGCATGCCGTCTTCTTCTTTGTTGTTCTTCTTGAACCAGGCGTCGCGCAGCAGCAGCACCATCACCAGGCGCTGCAGCGGGTCTGGGCGCAGGCGCTCGGAGACATGCTCAGACATCTCCACCGAGGTGGTACCGATGAGCAGCGGCTGGCCGTGCAGGTGCCGGCGCAGGATTTCGTGCACCACGGCGCGCAGTTTGGACTCCTCGGTGCGGTAGACCAGGTCCGGGTAGTCCTTGCGGCGCCAGAAGATCGGGCGCTTCTCGGCGTCGTCCTTGCGCGCGAAGTAGGTAAACTTCTGGCCGTCCTCCTTGACCTCTACCGGCGTCAGCGCCGAGTCCGGGCGGCCGGCCAGGTACTCCAGGTTCATCGGCACGGACACGACCGCCAAGCTGTAGATGCGGTCGAATTCCTCGGCCTCGGTCAGGGCCGTGCCGGTCATGCCGGCCAGCTTCTGGTACAGGCGGAAGTAGTTCTGGAGCGTGATGGTGGCGTAGGTGACGTTGTCCTGCTGGACCGCGACGCCCTCCTTGGCTTCCACGGCCTGGTGCAGGCCGTCCGACCAGCGCCGGCCGGGCATCATGCGGCCGGTGAACTCGTCCACGATGATGACCTTGCCGGCCTGGACCAGGTAGTCCTTGTTCTTCTTGAACAGGAACTCGGCGCGCAGGGCCTGCTCGATGTGGCCGAGCAGGCGGGCCTGGTCCGGCGTCAGCTCTTCGGGGCGGTCGGGGTCGCGCAGCGGCTGGTTGAACAGGCGCTCCAGGGCGGCCTCGCCGGCTTCGGTCAGGGAGATGCCGCGGTTGCGCTCGTCGATCTCGTAGTGCTCGGGCTTGAGCTGGCGGACGACGCGCGCGCACTCGGTGTAGAGCTTGGGATCCTCCTGCGACGGGCCGGAGATGATCAGGGGCGTGCGCGCCTCGTCGATCAGGATGTTGTCCACCTCGTCGACGATGGCGAAGTAGCGCTCGCGCTGCACGCGCGCCTCCAGGCTGAGCGCCATGTTGTCGCGCAGATAGTCGAACCCGAACTCATTGTTGGTGCCGTAGACAATGTCGGCGGCGTAGGATTCCCGGCGCGGCACCATGCGCAGCTGGTGCTGATCCTCCTGGGTGGCCTCCTTCTCGGGGTCGAAGAGGAAGGCCTTCTGCGCGCCGTCGGTGCGGTGGGCGTCCTGCAGCACGCCCACGGTCAACCCCAGGAAGCGGTAGATCGCGCCCATCCAGCGGGCGTCGCGGCGGGCCAGGTAGTCGTTGACGGTGATGACGTGCACGCCGCGCCCGGTGAGCGCGTTCAGGTAGGTGGGCAGCGTGCCGACCAGCGTCTTGCCTTCGCCGGTGCGCATCTCGGCGATCTTGCCTTCGTGCAGAACCATGCCGCCGATGAGCTGGACGTCGTAGTGACGCTGGCCGAGGGTGCGCATGGCGGCCTCGCGCACGGTGGCGAAGGCCTCCGGCAGCAGTTCGGCCAGCACGGCCTGTTCCACCTGGCGGCGTTCCTTGGCGTCGCTGACGCCGTTCAGCTCGTTGGCCAGGCGGGCGCGGAACGCGTCGGTCTTGGCGCGCAGCTCGCCGTCCTCCAGGGCGCGGAACTGCGGCTCCAGGGCGTTGATCTGGGCGACGACCTTGGAATACCGCTCGATATCCTTTTTGTTCGGGTCGCCCGCAATGAACTTGATTAAGTTGCGGAACATTCGGGGAGTACCTCTTTGAGCGGGAGGATTATAGCATGGGGAAAGTGGGAGATTCGCGCGGCAAAACAAATGAGCCACGCCCGCGGCGCGGCCCATTCATCCGCAGCGGCCGGCCGCCGCCGGCCAGGCTCACTCGTTGAACATCTCGCCGACGCTGCGGCCCTCGTGCGCGCGCTTGATGACCTCGCCCAGCAGCGCCGCCACCGACAGGATGCGCAGGTTGGGCAGCATCTTCTCCGGCGGGATCGGCACGGTGTTGGTGGTGATGATCTCTTTCACCGGCAGGCCGCGCAGGCGCTCGACGGCCGGGTGCGAAAGCACGGCGTGCACAAAGGACAGGTAGATGTCGCGCGCGCCGTGCTGTTTGACGATATTGACGGCCTGCGAGACCGAGCCGGCCGTGTCCACTTCGTCGTCGACGATGATCACGTCGCGGTCGGCGACATCGCCGATCACGGTCAGGGCATGGGCGTTGGCGTCGTTGCCGGTGCGGCGCTTCTCCACAAACGCCATGGTGCAGCCGATGCGGGCGGCGAAGTTGCGGCCCTTCTTGGCGAACCCCAGGTCGGCGGTGACGATGACCGGGTCCTTGAGCTGGCTGCGGATGCCCACAAAGTAATCGCTCAGGATGTGGAAGGCCGTCAGCACGTCGCCGGGGATGGAGAAGAAGCCCTGGATCTGGCCGGCGTGCAGGTCCATGCAGATGTAGCGGTCGGCGCCGGCCACCTGGATCAGGTCGGCCACCAGCCGGGCGGTGATGGGCACGCGCGGCTGGTCCTTCTTGTCGGAGCGCGCGTAGGCCAGGTACGGGATGACCACGGTGATGCGCGCGGCCGAATCCAGGCGCAGCGTCTGCACCGCGATCAGCAGCTCCAGCAGGTTGTCGCTGACCGGCGGCGACGTGGTCTGGATGATGTAGCAGTCCTGGCCGCGCACGCTGGTGTGCAGGCGCACGAAGATGTTCTCGTTCGGGAACTTGATGATGTCGCGCCCGCTCAGCGGCAGCCCCAGGTAGGCCGCGATCTCATCGGCCAGGCCCCGGCACGAGGTCCCGGCGAAAAGCTTGATCTGCCCGTACATCTGCGAATCGCGTACGTGCGGCATAGCGGCGGCTCAGCCGGCCTTGGCGTCGACCAGAGCCTGCGCCCAGTCCTCGCGCAGCACGCCCATGTAGAGCACGTCGCGGTAGGCGCCGTTGGCGTAGTTCCCCTGGCGCAGCCGGCCCTCCAGCTGGAAGCCGACCTTCTGGTAGCTGCGCAGGGCGCGCTCGTTGTCGGCGAAGACGCGCAGCTGCACGCGGTTGAGGTTGAGCGTGTAGAAGCCCCAGGCCACCAGCGTCTGCAGCGCATCCGTGCCGTAGCCGCGCCCCCAGTAGTCTCGCGGGCCGAGCATGATCCCGACCTCGCCCACCCGGTTGCGCCAGTCGACGTCGTGGTAGCCGCACGAGCCGATGTGCACCCACGGCCCGACCGTGTCCGGCGGCTGGGCGTCGATCGACCAGACCTGCTCGTTGCCGGCGCTCAGGTTGCGCTCAAACCAACGCTCTTCCTGCACCTGGCTGTAGGGCAGGTGCGAGTCGAGATAGCCGCGCAATTCCGGCTCGGCCAGCCACTTCACGAAGCGGGCCAGGTCGTCTTTCTCCACCGGGCGCAGGCGGACACGTTTACCAGGAATCACGGCGGCTTTCCCTTCTCAGGCTAGGCGGGTCGCGCGGCGTCCAGCAGCTGGGCCACGGCCCCGGCCGGATCAACGGCGCGCCTCATTAGTTTATCCACGGTCTGGCGGAACTGTCCAGAGTCCAGGCGGGCCAGCAAGTGCGCCAGCAGGGCTTCGCGCAAACGGCCTTCTAATTCTGCGGTCAAGCGGGCCCGCTCGCGCTCCCGGTCCAGGCCGGTTTCGCGCAGATAAGCGCGGTGCCGGTCGATGGCCTCCGCCAGTTCGGCGACACCCTGGCCCTGCACGGCCACCGTCGGCAGGATCGGCGGCAGCCAGGCGGCCCGGCCGGCCGTCGGGTGCGGCCCGGCCGCCCGCCCGATCTCCTGGGAGGCGCGCAGGGCGCGTTGGGCGCCTTCCGCGCCCGGCTGGTCCGCCTTGTTGAGCACCAGCACGTCGGCGATCTCCAGGATGCCGGCCTTGATGCCCTGCACCTCGTCGCCCAGGCCGGGCGCCTCCACCACCAGCGTGGTGTGCGCGGTCTGGGCGATATCCACTTCGGATTGGCCGGCGCCGACCGTCTCGATGATGAGCTTGTCGAAGCCGGCTGCGTCCAGCACCTTGACGACATCGGCGGTGGCGCGCGCCAGACCGCCCAGGGCGCCCCGGCTGGCCATCGACCGGATGAAGACGCCGGCGTCGCCGGCCAGGTCGCGCATGCGGATGCGGTCGCCCAGAATGGCCCCGCCCGTGAACGGGCTGGTCGGGTCGACGGCTACCACCGCCACGGTCCGGTTCTGGCGCCGGTAGGTTTTGGCCAGTTCGTTGACCAGGCTGCTCTTGCCGGTGCCGGGTGCGCCGGTGACGCCGATCAGATGGGCGCGGCCGGTGTGCGGGAATAACGCCGCCAAGGCCGCCTCGGCCAAGGGGCTGCCGTTTTCCACCTGGGTCAACAGGCGCGCCACAGCCCGCCGGTCGCCGGCCAGGATCGGGGCCGGATCGAAGGCGGCCGCGGACGGGGAGGGCGTGGTCATCCGGCGCCGGGCGGGTCGGCCTGCCACTTGCGCCGGGCTGCCGCCTGCACGGCGGCCACCACCGTCTCGGTGCTGGTGCCGGGGCCGAAGGCGTCGGCGATGCCCAGCGCCTTGAGTGGCGGCACATCATCGTCCGGGATGATGCCGCCGATCAGCACGGGCACATCGCCCTGGCCATTGGCGCGCAGCAATTCCAGGATGCGCGGCGCCAGGGCCAGGTGCGCGCCGGAAAGGATCGACAGGCCGATCACGTCGACGTCTTCCTGCAGCGCGGCCTCGGCGATCATCTCGGGCGTCTGGCGCAGGCCGGTGTAGATGACGTCCATGCCGGCATCCCGCAGGGCGCGCGCAATTACCTTGGCGCCGCGGTCGTGGCCGTCCAAGCCGGGCTTGGCGACTAGCACGCGAATCTTCCGCTGGTCCATGGGCTGTGGGGATCCTTGGTTGTGGCTGGAGCAACTGACAACTGGGGTCTGGGCGGCATTATACCCCAAGTCTAACTTTGAGCTTTCGCCGCAGTGCTTGCCTGTCGTTAACGGACCACATACAATTCAGCCATGTCGCGAGCCCTGAGCGCCGTGGACGCCCCGCCAGCTGTGGCCGGCCGCACCGACGCCGTCGACCGGGTCCTGGAATGGGTGGTGCTGGCCGTCCTGGTCAGCACCGTCATCATCTATGCCTTCGCGCCTTTCCTGGCGCTGAGCTGGGCCCAGCGCCCGTTCCTCGGCGCTTTCGTCGAGAAGACCTTCATCTTTAATGGCATCGGCAACCTGGGCGACCCGCACTGGCCCGCGCGCGATCTGATCCCGGACGGCAGCCACCTGTTGGCCGTGGACGGCCAGCCGGTGGCCACCAGCGGCGCGCTGGGCGCCGTCCTGGTTCAGCACCAGGTCGGCGAGACCGTGGACGTCGCCTACCGCACGCGCGCCGGCGAAGCCGGGGCGGCCGCGGTGCCGCTCGTCGCCTTCCCGCTCACCGAACTGGTCCGCTTCTTCATCCTGCCGTACTTCATCGGGTTGATCTACCTGGTGATCGGCGCCTGGGTCTTCCGCCTGCGGCGCGGCGAGGCGGCCGGGCGGGCCTTCGCGCTCACCTGCGCCCTGACCGCCATCGCCGTCGGCACGCTGTTCGACCTGTACACCACCCACGCCTTCACCTGGGCCTGGACGATCGCCGTGCCCAACATCGGGGCGGCCACGTTCGCGCTGGCCATGGTCTTCCCCAAGACGGCCAGTTTCGTGCTGCGCCGGCCGATCATCCGGCTGATCGCCTTCGTGCCCGGCCTGGTGCTGGCCGTCTACGCCCTGCTGACGCTGTACGTCCCCGGTCTCGACCCCTATGCCTACGTCCTGGCCTGGCGGCTCGGGTACTACGGCCTGGGTGCCGGGCTGGCGGCGCTCATCGGCATGATGCTCTACCGTTGGCGCGCCAACCCGTCGCCCATCGTCAGCGCGCAGAGCCGCGTCATCTTCTTCGGCACCGTCTTCGGCTTCACGCCCCTGCTCATCTGGGTGATCCAGGCCCTGGTGTTCGGGCTGACGCCGACCTTCAACGTGCTCTTCAACCTGGCGCCGCTGCTGCTCTTCCCGGCCGCGGTCGCCTATGCCATCCTGCGCTACCGCCTGCTGGACGCCGACATCGTGGTCGGCCAGGCCCTGGTCTACGCCATCATCGGCGTCATCACCCTGGTCGGCTACAGCCTGATCATCGCCGGCCTGAGCCTGCTGGCCGGCACGGCCGTGAGCGCCACCGATCCGCTGGCCGTCGGCCTGATCGTGTTCCTGCTGGTGGCCAGCTTCAACCGGCTGCGCGACTGGCTGCAGCGGCTGATCAACCAGACCTTCTTCCGCGGCTCGCGCGCCTACGCCCAGCGTCTGGAGCAGTTCGGGCGCGCGCTGACGGAGGCCCCCGGCCTGACCGCGATCGCGCGCGCGCTGACCGCGCCGCTCCAGGACGTGATCCGCCCGGCCCACGTGCACGTCTTCCTGCGGGATCCCGCCAGCGACGAATTCGCGGCCTACCCGGACGAAAGCGGCCGGCCGACCACCGACCTGCGCTACGCCGCCGACGGCCCGCTGGCCAGCTATCTGGCCACCGAGCGCAACGCCTTGCTGCTCTCGCCGGACCAGCCGCTGCCGCAGCGCTTGCTCCGCGACCGGGCCCGCCTGGCCGTGCAGGGCTCGGCCGTGTTCGTGCCGCTGTCCGGCAAGAGCAGCCTGACCGGCTGGCTGGCCGTCGGCCCCAAGCTGTCCGGCGAGCCGTTCCGCACCGACGACCTGCGCTTCGTCGAGTCGCTGGCCGACCAGGCCGCCCTGGCCATCGAACGCGCGTCCGTGCTCACCGACCTGGAGCGGCGCGTCAAAGAGCTCGACGTCGTCAGCCAGATGTCGCAGGCGGTCAGCTTCACGCGCGCCTACGACGACGTCCTGGAGCTGATCTACGCCCAGGCCAGCAAGATCGTGGACGCGCGCAACTTCTACCTGTTGCTCAAAGACCCGCGCGGGCTGGTGCGCTACAGCCTGTTCATCGAAAACGACGAGCGCCTGGGCGAGGCCGAAGGGCAGCTGGTGCCGCGCGAACGCGGCCTGGAGAACGAAGTCCTGCGCGTCGGCCAGCCGATCCGCGTGGACGACTACACCGAGGAATGCCACCGCCGCGGCCTGGTGCCGGGCGCCAAGCTGTACCGCGCCTGGCTGGGCGTGCCGCTCAACGCCGGCTCCGAGACCCTCGGCGCCATGATCGTGGCGGCCTCCGATCCGACCGTGACGTATAGTGAGGACCAGGCCAAGGTCATCGCCACCATCGCGGACCAGGCCGCCTCGGCCATCACCCGCGCCCGGCTGCTGCAGCAGGCCGAGCAGCGCGCCCGCCAGCTGGCCACCCTCAACGAGGTCAGCCTGACGATCGCGTCTACCCTCGAGCTCGACCCCCTGCTCCAGAAGATCGTGCAGAGCGCGGCCACCATCTTGAACTGCGAGGCCGGCAGCCTGTTCCTGACCGACGCCGAGACGGGCGAGTACGTCTTCCGCGTGGCGGTCGGCCCGGTGGGCCAGAACCTGGTGGGGATGCGCCTCGCGCCCGGCAAGGGCATCGTCGGCGAGGCCATCGAGAGCGGGCGGGCCGTCATCGTCAACGATGTCGAGAACGACCCGCGCTGGTACCGCGGCACGGCCGAGGCCACCGGCTTTGTCACCCATGCCCTGATCACGGTGCCGCTGCGCCTGAAGGCCCAGCCCATCGGGGCCATCCAGCTCATCAACAAGCGCGACGGCGCGCCTTACAGCGAGGACGACCAGAGCCTGCTGACCGCCTTCGCCACCCCGGCCGCCATCGCCATCGAGAACGCCCGGCTGTTCACGCAGACCGACCAGGCCCTGGCCGCCCGGGTGGAAGAGCTCTCGGTCATGCAGCGCATCAGCCGCGAGCTCAACACCACCCTGGACACGGCCCTGGTGGCCAACATCACCCTGAGCTGGGCGCTGAAGAACACCGGCGCGACGGCCGGCTGGGTGGGGCTAGTGGAGGAGCCCGGCGTGATCGTCATCGAGACCGAGGGCTACGGCGAGGCCGCCGCCCGGCTGCAGGCCGGACCGCTGCCAGCCGACCGCGGCCCGCTGGCGCGCGTCCTGCGCACCGGCGAGATCGGCCTGGTCCGCGAGGTGCGGGCCGAGCCGGATTACCAGCCCGTCTTGGAATCGACGCGCTCGCAGCTGACCGTCCCGATCCGGCGCGAGGCCCAGGTGGTGGGCCTGGTGACCCTGGAGAGCATCCACCCAGACAGCTTCTCCACCGAGCACGCCGCCTTCGTCACGCGCCTGCTGGACCTGACCTCGATCGCGCTGACCAACTCGCGCCTGTACGCCGAGGTCGAAGCCGCCAACAACGCCAAGAGCGACCTGATGTCGTTTGTGGCGCACGAGCTCAAGACGCCCATGACGCCCATCAAGGGCTACGCCGACCTGCTGTCGAGCGGCTCGGTGGGGGCCGTCAACGACATGCAGAAGCAGTTCCTGGAGACCATCCGCAAGAACATCGAGCGCATGAACGTGATCGTCAACGACCTGAACGACTCGGCCAAGATCGAGGCCGGCAAGCTCAAGGTCTACCCCAAGGCGATCTCGCTGCCGGCCCTGGTCGAAGATGTGCTGCGCACGATCAAGTCCGTAGCCGACGCCAAGAACCAGACCATCACCACCGACTTCCCGCCCGACCTCGAGCCAGCCTGGGCCGACCCGTACCGCGTCACCCAGGTGCTCAACAACCTGGTCTCCAACGCCCACAAGTACACGCCCGAGGGCGGGCACCTCCATGTCCGCGTCGCCAAGACCGCCAACCACCAGGACCCGGCCGGCCCGCCGCAGGTGTTGCAGGTCTCGGTCCAGGACAACGGGCTGGGCATCGCGCCGGACGAGCAAAAGCGCATCTTCCAGAAGTTCTTCCGCTCCGAAGACCGCCAGGCGCGGGAGATGGCGCCCGGCACCGGCCTGGGGCTGAGCATCGTCAAGAGCCTGGTGGAGCTGCAGGGCGGGCAGATCTGGTTCGACAGCGAGTTCCGCAAGGGCAGCACGTTCCATTTCACCGTGCCGCTCAGCGCCGAGCCGGAAGGCCAGCCGGCCGTCTGACGACCCTATCCAGCCGACCGAGAGTCCTTTATACTCAGACGGACCCACCTGTCCGGCCGACGTCACCCGAAAGGCAAGCATCCGCGTGACCCACGCCGCCGCGCCCGCCATCAACAAGATCGCGATCCTGAGCCAGACCTTCACCGGCCTGAGCGACGACGAGCTCGAGGACATGGCGCGCGTCACCCGCGCCCAGGCCTACCCGCCCGGCCACTACCTGTGCCGCGAAGGCGCCTACGAGGAAGTCTTCTATATCATCGCCGCCGGCGAGGCCGCCATCACCAAGAAGGTCGGCGAGATGGAGGGCGAGCGCAAGCTGCGCGACGTGGGCGAGGGCGACTTTGTGGGCGAGATGGCCCTGATCCAGAACGCCCCGCGCGCGGCCAGCGTCCGCACCACCACGCCCTGCACGGTGCTGGAGATGGCCAAGGCCGATTTCGAGGCCATGCTCAGCCGCAGCCCGCACATGGCCATCAGCATCATCCGCACCACCCTCAACCGGATGCGCCAGAACGACCAGATGCTGATCCAGGACCTGCGCCGCACCAACCAGATCCTGCAGCAGCTGGACCGCAACAAGCTCGAGTTCATCCAGGTGGCCGCCCACGAATTGCGCACCCCGCTGACCGTGATGAAGGGCTACATCAACGTGATGAAGCTCGACCAGGCCGTGCGCGGCAACCCGATGCTGATGGAAGTGCTGGACGGCCTGAGCAAGGGCACCGACCGGCTGCACGAGATCGTCAACACCATGCTGGACGTCAGCCGCATCGACAGCGACAAGCTGCGGCTGGCGCCGGTCCCCGTGCCGCTGCGCAGCGTCGTCAACGATATCGCCCACCGCGTCGAGAAAGAGGCCGTCGGCCGCACGCTCAAGCTGGTGGTGGAGCATGATCCGGCCACGCCGCTGATCATGGCCGACCCGACGCTGATCCAGAAGGCGCTCTACCACATCATCTTGAACGCCTTCAAGTACACGCCGGACGGCGGCGCCATCACCATCCGCACGCGGCCGGTGACGCTCGACCAGAACGGGCCCGGTGCCGAGATCTCGGTAGCCGATACCGGCATCGGCCTGAGCGCCGAGCACCGCGAGTTGGTCTTCGAGAAGTTCTATCAGGTGGGGGCGGTCGCCCTGCATTCCTCGAGCAAGACCGCGTTCAAGGGCGGCGGGCCGGGCCTGGGGCTGGCCATCGCCAAGGGCGTGGCCCGCGCCCACGGCGGCCGGATCTGGGTGGAGAGCCCCGGCCACGACGAGCAGACTTTCCCGGGCAGCACGTTCTTTCTGCAGCTGCCCGTGACGCCGCCCACCAACGGCACCAGCGGTTGAACCGGTTCGGCCCAGACAACACACACGCCCGCCAATGCCGGCGGGCGTGTGTTATTTAGCCGGCCCGGGAGTGCCCGGGCCGGTTCAGGGGAGGCCGGTCACTCAGCGGGTTGGAACTCCTTCAGCAGCCAGGTGTGCCGATCTGGCCGGTAGATCACGCGGGCGTAGCCGGTGTCGCCGAAGGCGAACCACACACCCTGCCCGTTGACGGGCGGCGGCGCGCCCAGGATGTGGCGCAGCGCCGCATTCAGGATGCCGCCGTGGGCGGCCACCAGGTACAACCCGGGGCCGCGCCGGACGAGTCGCTGGACGGCGCGGCCCGCCCGCTGGGCGAAATCCCACTCGCTCTCGCCGGTCCCCCAAAAGGCGTCATAAGGATTGCGAAACGCCGGCGGCGGGAAGCGGCGCTCAGCCTCGGCCACAGGCACACCTGCCAAGGGGCCGTTGTCGAACTCCAGCCAATCCGGGTCGGCCTCGCACGGGGCGGCCAGGGCTTCGGCCAGGATCTGGCCGGTCTCCCGGGCGCGGCTGAGCGGGCTCGTGATAATGCCCTCCGGCTTCTGCCCCTGCGCCAGAAAAGCTGCGGCCCGCGCCCGGACCTGGGCGCGGCCGACATCGGTCAACGGGGAATCGTAGCGCCCTTCGTGGACGCCCTCGTCGTCAGCGCGCGAGCGGCCATGCCGCAGCAAGACGAGGGTAATCGCCGGAGACATCGGCGAGTTCGGCGGCTGATTAAGAGAGGTGGCGGCTGAGCTTGGCCAGGAGGCGCTCGCGCGGCACGTAACCGGCGACGCGTTCGACGGGCTGGCCGCCCTTAAACAGGATCAGGGTGGGGACGCTCATCACGCCGAAGCGCATCGTGACGGCGGTGTGCTGGTCGATATCGAGCTTGCCCACCTTCACGGCGCCGTTCCACTCTTCGTTGAGCTTCTCCACCACCGGCGCCAGCATCCGGCACGGCCCGCACCAGGCCGCCGTGAAATCGACCAGGACTGGCGCAGCATTCCCGAGCACTTCGCCGGCAAAGTTCTCGTCTGTGAATTCGTGCATGACGGCCATCAGCCTGTCTCCTGCTGTGAGAGTAGCTCGATCGTAACTTTCAGAGGCGGTGTCGTCAAGCGCGGGCGGGGAGCCCACGCGGCGCCGAGGCGGCCGGCCCGGACGGGGTCCTAGCTTTCCTTCGTCACCGAGGCCGCCCGGGCCGGGTAGAGGGCAGCGGCGTGGCGGATGCGGTCGATCAGGAGCGACGAATCGATCTCTTTGAGGAGGTAATTCACGGCGCCGGCGCGATGGGCCGACCAGCGTTCCCATTCGCTCGGGTAGGACGTCAACACCACCACCAGGCTGCCCAGGCCGCTTTCGGCGACCCAACTGATCAATTCCAGGCCACGCCCGTCGGCGCGCTTTGACTCAATCAGGACCACGTCCGGGTGGAGGTCACGGACCATGGCGATCGCCGTTTCGGCATCCGCGACCTCGCCGACCACGGCCATATCCGGCGCGGAGCTCAGGCGGTACTTGAGGGCCTCGCGCACTTCGGCATGGTCATCAACGATCAACAGGCGGATGGGCCGCGACATGCTGCCAATATAGCCAGCGCCCAGAAGCCTCCTCAGTATCAGCCGTCCTATCCTGTCTGATAAATGTCATATGGATTTGGTGATCATTGTCCTGGTACTTAATACGTAGCCTGTGTTTGGTCAGCCGGCTTGACTAGCCTGTGTCCACCAAATCCGGTCCAAAGCAACATCTTTGGACTGAGTTTATCCAAAGAGATACTCCTTATCACATATTAAACAGGGGAAGATTGTCACTTTTCTAGGTCAACCGCCCTTCCTACGATGTAGTCGGACTTGAAGCGCCAACACACCGGCGATCGGCTGGTGTGCTCAGGGAGGTGTCGCATGCAGATCACTCGTCAGGCGGACTACGCCGTCCGCGCCGTTCTGTACCTCGCACAGCAGGGCACCCGTGCGCGCGTTTCAACCGCGCAGGTGGCCCAAGAACAGCATATTCCTCCGACTTTCCTGGCCAAGATCATCTCGCAGCTCTCAACGGCCGGCGTGGTGCGGGCCACCCGCGGCGCGCGCGGCGGGATCACGCTCGCCCGGCCGCCGGAGGAGATCAGCCTGCTGGAGATCGTGGAGGCCATCGATGGGCCTGTGGCCCTCAATGAGTGCACGCACGATCCGGGGCTGTGCATTATGGGTGAAACGTGCAGCGTACGTGAGGTGTGGTGCGATGTGCGCGCCGACCTGGTCAGCCGGCTGAAGAAGACGACGTTCGAGCAGTTGTCCCGGCCGGCCGCGGTACCGGCGCTGGCCGAAGTCGAGTTAAGCTGAGCCGCGCGGGCGGGTCTCAGGCGGAGGGCGCGCGGCGCTTCGGCACGCGCACGCGGACTTCTGTACCCGTGCCCGGCCGGCTCTCCACCGAACAGCTGCCGCCGACGGCCGAGACCCGGTCGCGCATGTTCATCAGCCCGTGACCGACCCGGCGTTCGGCCCGGTTCACTTCAAAGCCCTGGCCATTGTCCTTGAGCACCAGCTCGATATCGTGCTCGTACTCGGCCAGATGAATCTCCACCAGCGTGGCCCGGCTATGCCGGGCCGCGTTACTTAACGCCTCCTGGGCGATGTGGAAGAGCGCGCGGCGGGCCTCCGGCGGCAGCACCCGGTCGGCGCCTGGGCCGGCGCGCAGTTCCACGTTCATCAGGGTGTTGCCGCGGAACTCGCTGAGCAGCTGGCGCAGGGCCGGCACCAATTCGTCCCCTTCGAAGCGGCGCGGCCGCAGGTCCAAAATGTAGGCGCGGATGTCGCGGATCACGGCGTTGAGCGAGTCGATCGCGCTGCGAACGCGTTCACTTGCCAAGCTCACGTCGCCGTCGTCCAGCAGGCTGTTGACCAGCTCCAGGTTGAGGCCGACCGCATAAATCGACTGGATGACGCCGTCATGCAGGTCCATGCCGATGCGCTGGCGCTCTTCCAGCACGCGCAGCTGCTGGACCTTCTCGTACAGGCGCGCATTTTCGATGGCGATGGCCGCATGGGCGGCCAGTTGCTCAATGAGATTCTGATCCTGCTCAGAGAACTCGGCCGCGCCGCGCTTATTGGTCAAGTACAGGTTGCCCAGCGACTTGCCCTTGTAGCGGATCGGGACCCCCAAGAAGCTGATCATGGCGGGGTGATGGGCCGGGAACCCGGCGGCGGCCAGGTGCTGGCGCATGTCTGCGACGCGCACGGTCTTGCCGTCGCGCAGGACGATCCCCAGCAGGCCGTGGCCGCGCGGGCGGTGGCTGATGCGGGCTTCGGCCTCGGCGCTCATCCCGGTGGTGACGAATTCCACCAGGTATTCACCACTTTCGTCCGGGACACCGAGCGCCCCGAACTGAGCGTCCGCCAGCGTCACCGCCGCCGCGACGATGCGCTTCAGGGTCTCGCCCAGCGACAAATCCGCCGAAATGGCCAAGACGGCCATGTCTAGGGCCACAAGGCGGCGATTCAGGATTTCGGGCAGCGCCGGCGGCAGGAAGGTTTGCGCGTCCATCTAACGCGATTTTAAGCGACTATGCCGATCCCGGCAATCCGCTTGCGGGACGGGGCGCGGCGAAGGTAAAATGCACTCCATGCACAAGCAACGCATCATGCTCGTGGACGACCACGAAGTCGTCCGCCTCGGGCTCAAGGCCCTGATCGACCGCCGGCAGGACATGGAGGTGGTGGCGGAGGCCGCCAGCGCCACGGAGGCGGTTACCAAGAGCCAGGCGCACAAGCCGGACGTCATCATCATGGATATCCGGCTGGGCGGCTCCAGCGGCATCGACGCCTGCGGCGCGATCAGTCAGCAGCTGCCCGATGCCAAAATCATTATGCTGACCTCTTACGCCGAGGACGAAATGCTGTTCGCGGCCATCCGCGCCGGCGCGTCCGGCTACGTCCTGAAACAGGCCGGCGGCCAGGAGGTGATCCGCGCCATCGAGACCGTGAGCCAGGGCCATTCGTTGCTGGACCCGTCGCTCACCGAGCGCGTCTTCGCCGAAGTGCGCCGCGCCGCCCGCGCCCAGGAATCGGCGGCGTTTTCCCAGCTCACCGAGCAGGAGCGCCGGGTGCTGCTTCTGGTGGCCGACGGCCGAACCAACCGCGAAATCGCCCAGGAGCTTCACCTCGGGCAAGGCACCGTCCGCAATTACGTCAGCAATATCCTGAGCAAACTGGGCCTCTCCAATCGCGCGGAAGCGGCCGCCTACGCCACCAAGCACAACCTGCGCGAATCGTTGTAGCGCTCTCCGCCCAGACTGCCCGCCCTCGCGCCCGCGGTGCCATTCGGCCGCGGGCGTTTTATTTCGTCAGCCGCTGCCGCCGGCGGAGCACGGCCCCGCTCGGCTGCGCCCAAGCGCTGCGCTCAATGCCGCCTGTCCGCGCCAATAGCAATCCTGGACGATAGCGGTTGACGCCAAGCGGGGCTACAATCAAGGCTCAGGAGCTTCATATGCGCCGCCGCTTACTACTGACCTGTTTGGCCCTCTGTCTGACCGCTTGCCAGCCGCTGCAATGGCCGTTCGGCGCCACCGCCACGCCCGAACCAGCCTCTCCCACGCCGCCGATCCTGCAATGCACCCCGCCCCCGTGCGCCCAGGGCGAGGTGTTCGCCTGCCCCAACGGCAACTGCCCCGGCGGCTGCGGCACCATCTGCGCCACGCCCACGCCGTCGGCTGATTCAGCGACGCCCACCTACCCGCCGCCGATGTGCACGCCGCCGCCGTGTTGGTCCAATGAGACCTATTTCTGCGCCGGCAATTGCCCGGGCGGCTGCGGCACCACCTGCGCCACCCACACCCCCGGACCGGACGCCAGCCCAACGCCGATCTTTCCGGCCGCGGAGGCCGTCTGCGCCCTGCCGGCCGCCAACTCAACCGACCCGGCCATAGCGGTCTGCGCCAGCGCCCTCACCGTCAAGGTCGGTGAGACGGTCCAGCTTCTGGCCGAGGTCCGCAACACGACCGAGCGGCCCGAATTCCGCGTGGACGGCCGGGACGCCGAGGGTTTTGGCGCCTTCGGGGTGCTGGCCCGCGCCGAAAACCAGACCCGCGATCTCTTCAATAGCAGCGCCACGCTGAGCCTGGTCACCGTGCAGGCCAGCGGGGCGCGCCTGTACCTGGTCCTGGAGGCGACCGCGCCCGGCAGCCTGAACGTCACCGTGAGCGCGGCGCCGCCCTATCCGGCGGTGGCCGCGGAGCCGCTGACGATCGTCGTCACCGCCCCGTGAGGCCGGCATGCCCCGGTATTGGTCAACCCTGCTGGCGCTCCTGCTGGTCCTGCCGACGCTGGCCTGCAGCACCCTGCTGCCGCCGCGTCCGGAAGTCAGCTGGGACACTCAGGCTGACGCCATGATCATCCAGGGCACGTATTGCTGCGGCCTGGTCCCGGAGATGGTGGCGCTCAACTACATCCCTGATGTCACAGTCTGGGGGGACGGACGCGTGGTGTGGACGGCCTACGACGCGGAGCAACGGCTGGTGCTGGAGGGGCGCCTGACGCGCGAAGCCTTGCGCGCGCTGCTGCAAGGCGCCGTCGACGACGGGTTCTTCGGCTGGAAGAACAGCTACGCCGATTACAGCGTCACCGACCTGGCCAGCCAGTGCCTGACAATCCGGCTGACCAGCGAGGCCAAGACCGTGTGCGAGTATTACCAGGGCGCGCCCAGGGCCTTCCACCAACTGTACGCCCAGCTGGCCGGCGGGGCGGGCGCCGTCGGCGCCGAGTATCAGCCCACCCGCGGCTACCTGACGGCGCGCCGGCTCGACAACTTCAACCCGGCCCAGACGCCCGTGACCGCGCAGTGGCCGGCGGAGGCCGGCCTCTCCCTGGCGGACGTGCAGGGCGGACGCTGGGTGGATGACGCGGCCCTGGCCGCAGCCTGGCAGGTCGTTAACCAGGATCGCTGGGGCGCCCTGGTGCAGGACGGCGACGTTTACTACGCCCTGATCGTGCAGGTGCCGGGCCTGCATCAGAACACGCCCACGGACAGGTAACCGCCCGCTCTGGCCGCCTCCGGACCGGGGTATCCTGACTGTCAGGCCGTGGCCCTCGGAGGCGGGCTTCACTCTGGCCGAGGCGCAGGGCGCGGCGCGGCTCGCGGCCTGGGAGGCCGTCAACGCCCGGTATGGGAGCCGCGCTTTTCCAGACGGTGAGACGGATTGCCGCCTGACCGTCCGGGTTCTGAGCCAGAGCTTGCCCCGGAAGAATGACCGGCGCCGGCTGCCGTCAGCTGGTCTCGACGGCTGCTTTGAGCCGCGCCAGGTGATCGCCGTCCTCCCTCTTCAACACCGCAACCACCATCGGCACCATCAGTTTCTTGAGGCCGGCGGCGCTGACCACGCACTCCAGGGTTGCGCGCGTGCCGTCGCGCTCCGGCTGGAAACGATAGGTGTAAACCGTCTCGATGCCATCGGTGACGTTACGGACTGCGTAGCGCTCCGGCGGCTCGAAACCCGTGACCTCCAGCTCGGCCTGGGCCTCCTGGCCGTTGACCAGCCGCGTCTCCCGGTAGCGCGTCCCCGCCCCAACCGGCCCGTCGGTCACCGCCTCCAGCCTCTGGACAGACGGCATGATCCGGGGCGCGTTGCCGGTATCGGTGATGAACTGGAACACGGCTGCGGGCGGGCGCGCGATCCACTCGGTTTGTTCAAAGCCTGCCATGTTGACCTCCTGTAGGTGCGCGTCCGGAACGGCTGAGCGGCGCCGGACCCGTCACGGTCTGGGCTGCCCAGCGGCTGGCTCGATGGGCAGAAACACGTCGGTGTAATCAATGCGCAGGTCATCGTTGACACGCGTATGCCCGTAGACCTCGAAGGGCGGGGCCACGCGGAGCTGGTGCGCGCCGTTCAGGACGCAGGTGTCGTAGACGTGGGCGTAGGTCGCCGCCAGGTTCTCAAACGAGCCATAATGCCGCCCAACCCCGTACAGGCCGGGGCCCAGCGTCTGGGCCCAGATGCCGCCAGCCGGGCGCCGGAATTCCGGCACCTGGATACAGACGTCGAAGCGCTGCTTCTCGAGCGGCGTGACGGACGGGTCATCCTGAGGGACGCCGATCAGGAGCGAATCCGGGCCGACCAGGCCCTGCGCACGGCCCCAGGCGAACAGCGCCTCCCACAGCGAGGCGAGGGACGAACCCGGCTCCAGGACGCCAGCATAAGGGCCGACGTGGCGGATGAAGGCCACCAGCAGCGGCCGGACACGCTCCAGGCGAACGCGGGCCTCGGTGGCGCCGTTGGGCAGCAGCGCCGCGTCGGCGGCGAAGACTTGCGGCGGGCGCCGCTCCAGTTGCAGACGCCGCTGGCGGTCCCGGGCCGCGCTCAGAAAGTCCTCCCGGTAGGCGCTGGGCGGCAGGCCGAAGCGGCGCGCGAAGGCCCGCGTGAAGGTCTCGTGCGTCTTGAAGCCGGCCTCCAGCGCGATCTCAAGCACCGGGGCCTGGCTGATCTTGAGCCGGTACGCGCTGCGCTCCAGCCGCAGCCGGCGGACGTATTCCTTGACCGGCTCGCCCACGTAGCCGGTGAACAGGCGGTGGAAATGGTAGGGCGAGAAGCCGGCGCGCTCGGCCAGGACCGGCAGCGACAGGTCGCCGTCCAGGTGAGTCTGGATGTGGACCAGCGCCGCCAGCAGCGCGGTCTGGTATTTCTCGTCGGCCTTGAATTGCATCACGTCCTCGTGCCGCTGACTCTACCTCACCGGCCCGGTCGCTTCTTGACATTTCTTGCGCTTCCCGGGCGCGGTGCAGCGGGCGCGAGTCTCCTTTATAATCGCCGCAGCCCAGACAACCAGGAGGCCGGAGCTCATGTTCGACAAAGCCAAGCTCGAGGCGTTGCGCCTAGCCCAGGCGCAGTGGGAAGCAGTGACCTTGCCGAAGACCCTGGCCCGGCTGCCGGAGCGGCAGGCGCAGTTCATCACCACTTCGTCTGAGACCGTGGAGCGGCTGTACACGCCGCGGGACGTGGCCGACCTGGATTACCAGCGCGACCTGGGCTTCCCGGGCGAGTACCCGTACACGCGCGGCATCCACGCCAGCGGCCACCGCGGGCGGCTGTGGACCATGCGCCTGTTCGCGGGCTTCGGCTCGGCCGAGGAGACCAACGCCCGCTTCAAATACCTGCTCGAGCAGGGCGGCGGCGGCCTGTCCATCGCCTTCGACCTGGCCACGCTGATGGGCTACGACACCGACGCACCCGAGGCGCTGGGCGAGTTCGGGAAGTGCGGCGTGGCCATCAGCTCGCTCAAAGACATGGAGGTCCTGCTGGCCGGCATCCCGCTGGACCAGGTCTCCACGTCCATGACCATCAACTCGCCGGCCGCCATCATCTGGGCCATGTACCTGGCGGTGGCCGAGCAGCAGGGCGTGCGCTTCGACCAACTGCGCGGCACCACCCAGAACGACATCCTGAAGGAATATATCGCCCAGAAGGAGTATATCTTCCCGCCCGAGCCGTCCATGCGGCTGGTGGTGGACACGTTCGAGTTCGGCGCGCAGCGCGTGCCGCAGTGGAACCCGATCTCGGTCTCCGGTTACCACATCCGTGAGGCCGGCAGCACGGCCGCGCAGGAGTTGGCCTTCACCCTGGCCGACGGCCTGGAGTATGTGCGTTGGGGCGTGGCGCGCGGGCTGGCCGTGGACGACTTCGCGCCGCGCATCTCGTTCTTCTTCAACGCCCACAACGACTTCTTCGAGGAGATCGCCAAATACCGGGCCGCGCGCCGGATCTGGGCGCGCGAGATGCGCGAGACGTTTGGCGCCCAGGACCCGCGCTCCTGGCTGCTGCGTTTCCACACCCAGACGGCCGGCGTCTCGCTCACGGCCCAGCAGCCGGAGAACAACATCGTGCGCGTGGCCCTGCAGGCGCTGGCGGCCGTGCTGGGCGGCACGCAGTCCCTGCACACCAACAGCATGGACGAGGCGCTGGCGCTGCCGTCCGAGCAGGCTGTCACCGTCGCCCTGCGTACCCAGCAGATCATCGCCCACGAGTCCGGCGCCGCCAACACCGTGGACCCGCTCGGCGGCGCCTTCTTTGTGGAGGCGCAGACCGACAAGCTCGAGGCCCAGGCGCGCGCCTATTTCCAGCGCATCGCCGACCTGGGCGGCGTGCTGCCGGCCATCCACAAGGGCTTCTTCCAGCAGGAGATCGCCGACGCCGCGTATCAGTATCAGCGCGAGATCGACACCCGGGCGCGCACCATCGTGGGCGTCAACGACTACGTGGACGACAAGCCGATTGCGATCCCGCTCCTGCAGATGGACCCGCAGGGTTACTCGCGCCAGCTCGAGCGGCTGCAGACGCTGCGCCGCGAGCGCGACAGCGGACGCGTGGGCCAGGCGCTGGATCGGCTGCGGATCGCGTGCCAGGGCACCGAGAACACCCTGCCCTACATCCTGGACGCGGTGCGCGCCTACGCCACGCTGGGCGAGATCGTAGACGTGATGAAAGTGGTCTTCGGGACGTACGCGGAACCGGTGTGGGTGTGACCGGGGCGCTGGCGCAGCATGGATTGGTTCCAGGTCCGCTTTGACGAGGCCGGCTTCACGCGGGCCGCACAGCCGCCGGGCCGCCCGGCCTGGCAGGACGCCGTGGCCTGGGCCGCCATCGTCCGCGTCTGCTTGAAAAGGGAAGGGTTCCTGGGATCGGACGGCCTGTACATGTTCACGCGTGAGCGCCCGGAGAGTTACGCCGTGCCGCTGGAGGCTGAAGGCGCGCAGGCGCTGCTGGCCGAGCTCATCCGGCGCGGCCTGTTCGACGCCGAACTCGCCATCCAGGCCGCCACCGCGGACGAGGGCATGTTCTGCTGGGAGACGCCCGGCCCGGGAACGAGCAGCGGCGCGCCGACGGGGTGAGCCGCCGAGCGCGCCGCCGCCAAACCGGCGCGGGCCGCGCCGCTTAGAACAGGGCCGCCAGGATCAGGAACAGGCCGAACAGCGCCAGCGGCACGCCGACGATGGCGCCCACCACCGTCAGGCTGATCAGCACGCCGACCGCCAGCAGGACCAGGCCCAGCACGGCGGCGATGACGCGCCCGACCAGGCCGACCAGCGCAAAGAGCAGGCCGAACAGCAGACGGAACGGCAGGAACAGCAGGCCCCACAGGCCCCAGCCGCCGTGATGAGGCTCGCGCCGGAAGCTGCGCCGCAGGCTGTGGCGAAGACCGTGGCGAATACGGTGACGTAACATATGCGACAGCGTGTGGGACATCTCAGACATGCTAACCTTCCTCTCAGCACTGAAGCGTTGTACAGTTCTCTACGCGCGCCCGCTGCGCCTGTTGCGGCCGTCAGCGCCTGCGCCGCGTGATGTAAGCCACGCGTCACCCAGCCCGCCCCACGGGGCCTGAAAGCTATGGATATCTCTCAAATCACGGATGATCTTTACGTCGGCGGCCAGCCGAGCGCCCATGACACCGCCGGGCTGCGCGACAGGGGCGTGCGCCTGGTGATCGCGATGCGGGCCTTGCGCCGCCCGGCCGAGGCCTTCGCCGAGCCGCCGCTGCAGGTGCTGTGGCTGCGCACCCTCGATTCACCGCTGACGCCGATCCCCACCCGCACCTTCGTGCGCGGCGTGGAGGCCGCCCTGGCCGTGATCCGCGCCGGCGGCCGCGTCTTCGTCCACTGCAAGCACGGCCGGCACCGCAGTGTGGCCATGGCCGCCGCGATCCTGATCGCGCAGGGCGACACGGCTGAGGACGCCATGCAGCGCCTGCGCCAGGGCCGCAAACGCGCCGACCCGCACATCTGGTACATCCGCCAACAGATCGAACGCTTCGAAAAGCACTGGCGCAAGCTGAACCCCCAACTCAGCTGACGCCTGGCCCGATGCCGCCGCTCACCGACCGTGCGCGCGTGCGCGCACTGCTTGAAACCGACCGGCCGTGGGCCGTCTATGCGCTGGGCGACCTGGCGCCGCCGCACGCTGACTTCGCCGAGTGGCGGGCGACGCCGGACGGCGCGGCTCTGGTGTTGGTCTACCGTGCCTTCGGTCAGCCGGTGCTGTACGCGCAGGGCGCCCTAGCCGGTCTGGCCGAGCTTCTGGACGAACTCACGGCCGAGCCGGAGCTGTATCTGCTGGTGCGGCCGGAGGCGCTGCCGCTGCTGGAGGCGCGCTACGCCATCAGCCACCGCCAGTTGATGTGGCGCATGCTGCTGGACCCGGCGCGCTTTCCGCGCGCGGACACGGACCTGGCCGGCGCGGCCGCTTTGACCGCGAACGACTGCGCCGCGCTGGAGGCGTTGTACGCGGACGGAGCGGCGGCGGGCGAAGCGCCGGATTTCTACAGTCGGGTGCAGGTGGCCGAAGGGGTGTTTTGCGGGATCTGGGAGGAGGGCCGCCTGAGCGCGGCGGCCGGCACGCATCTGAGCGCGCCGGACCTGAACGTGGCCGCCCTCGGCAACGTGTACGTGCGCCGCGACCGGCGCGGCCGCGGCCTGGGACGGGCCGTGACCGCGGCGGTGACCGCGGCGCTATTAGAGCGCGGCCTCGGGACGATCGCCCTGAACGTGAACCAGGGCAACGCCGCCGCGCTGAGCGTCTACGCGGGTTTGGGCTTCACGCGCTACTGCGCGTTCTGGGAAGGCGTGGCGCGGCGCCGGAGTACCGGCGCGTCAGCGGACATCGTCTAGGTTCAGGCGGTAGCCAAAGCCGCGCACGGTCAGGACGCGCGTGGGGCTGGCCGGGTCCGGCTCGATCTTTTGGCGCAGCAGCCACACGTAGCGGCGCACGCCGCCGGCCTCCGGCTGCTTGTAATCGCCCCAGACTTCCTGCGTCAGCGTCTCTTCAGACACAGCCTGGCCCTCGCGCTGCAGCAGCGCCTCCAGCAGACGAAACTCGGTCGGCGTGAGCGGCACCACCTGGCCGGCCCGCTCCACGGTGCGCCGGTCCAGGTCGATGGCCAGATCGCCGAGCGTGTGCACGCGCCGGACCGCAGCGCGGGCCGCGCGGCTGCGCGCCAGGACGGCGCGGATGCGCGCCCCCAGTTCGGCGAAACTGAACGGCTTGGTGACGTAGTCGTCGACGCCGAGCCGGAAGCCGCGCAGCTTATCGGCCTCGGCGCTCTTGGCCGTCAACAGGATGATGGGCAGGTCGGCCATCTCGCGCAGGCGGGCCGCCGTCTCCCAGCCGTCCATGCCCGGCATCATCACGTCCAGCACCACCAAATCCGGGCGGCTGCGATAGCACTCGCGCACGGCCTCCTGGCCGTTGGCGGCCTGGGCCACGTCGAAAGTCTCCGTCTGCAGGAACTCGCTCAGCAGCCGGCGCAGGGTCGGGTCGTCGTCCACAATCAGGATTTTGTCCGCCATCAGGCGTCATCCTCCGCCAGGCGCAAGGCGAAAGTAAAGCGTGCCCCGCCGCCGGGCGCGTCGTCCACGGCAATGTCGCTGCCCTGGGCGCGCAGCAGCTGCTGGACCATGTACAGGCCCAGCCCGTGCCCGTACACGGCCTGGGCGTCGCCGGCGTTGAGGCGCTGGAAGCGCTCGAATATCGCCGCGCGCTGCTCGCGCGGGATGCCGGGGCCCTGATCCGAGACCGAGACGCGCACCTGGCCGGCCTCGGCTTCAGCTCTGATGAGCACCGCGCCCTCGGGCGCGTACTTGAGCGCATTGTCCACCAGGTGAAAGAGCACGCTGGCCAGCGCGCGCTCGTCGGCCAGCACCGGCGGCAGACCGGCCGGAAGGTCCAGGCGCAGGCGGGGGCCGGACGGCGTATCGGCCAGCTGCGCCTGCAGGGAGCGGGCCAGCTGCGTGACCGAAGCCGGCGCGATAGTCAGCGGCAGGCGGCCGGCTTCCAGCGCGGACAGGTCCAGGATCGTCTCGACGAAACGCCCCAGCCGGCGCACCTCGGTCTGCACCAGACCCAGGCGCTCGCGTGTGCGCGGCCCGAGGTCTGACCCGAGCGCCAGCACCAGCTCCATGCCGCCGGCGATGTTGGTGAGCGGCGCGCGCAGCTCGTGCGAGACCAGCGCCACAAACTCAGACTTGAGCCGGTCCAGCTCTTTCAATTCCTCGTTCTGGCGGGCGAGCTGCGCGTACGCGTCGCTCAGGCTGCGCGTCTTCTCCGCCACCTTGATCTCTAACTGCGCGTTGAGCTCTTCCACCCCGCGCCGCGCGGCCGCGGCTGACTCGTAGGCCGCCACCAGGGCCTCCTGCTGGCGCTTCTGCACGCTCAGATCGTGGGCCGTGCCGGCCAGCATCGGCCGGGTGCCCGGGTCGCCGGCCACCGGCCGCAGAGAGAGATAGACCGGGAAGTCGGAGCCGTCGGCGCGGCGCAGGCGCACCTCGCCGGACCAGCCGCTTTCCAGCACCAGCGGCGACAGGCCGCGCGGGATGCGCAGGTCGCCGGGCAGGCTCTCCGGCGTGATCAGGGCCAGCAGCGATTGGCCGAGCGGATCGTCGCCGTGGTTGCGGCCCAGGGCGGCCGCCAGGGCCGGGTTGGCCAGGCGCAGTCGGCCCTGGGCGTCACAGATGAAGGCCGGGTCGGCGGCGCCCTCCACCAGCTGCGCGTATTGCCCTAATTCCACCTCGCCCGCGATCACGCCCTGGCGCGCCACCAGGGCCAGCCCCAGCACGGCCGTCGTCCAGGCCGCCACCGGGTTCAACTGGCCCGTGGTCTGCCAATCCAGGACTGTGTACCAGCCCAGGGCGATGCCGGCCGCCAGCGGCAGGCTGAGCTGCAGGCGTTTGCGCCAGCGCGCCGGCCCGGCCGCCGCGGCGGACACGACTTCGCCGGCGGGGAGCGCGCCTAAGCCCAACAGGGCGTAGCCTACGAGCCGCCCGAGGTCGAAGACGGCGTCGTTGTCGGCCAGGCCGCGCAGTCCCAGATAGGTGTAGCCCAGGTCGGCGACGACGACGGCCATCAGGCCGGCGGCCACAAAACCGAATGACTCGTTCGCCCCGCCCGGCTCCCACAGCATGAGCAGATTGACGAGCAGGACGAGCAGCGCCAAATCGAGCACCGGGTAGACGGCCGTCCACAGGGCCTCGGCCGGGCGCAAGACCACGCCCGAGAGCACCGGCTGCAGCAGCAGGACCCAGCCGAGCGCCAGGCTGACGCCGGACAAGGTCACCACATCCAGGAACACGCGGAAGCGCCCGAAGGCGCCGCGCGGCCGGGCGGCGCCGCTGAGCAGGGCCGCCAGCGCCAGCAGATGGCCGGCCATGTAGACGGGGTCGGCCAGCGACGGCAGCGGCGCGCGCGCGCCGGCCTGCAGGTGGTAGGCGAGCCAGACCACGGCCGCGGCCAGCCACAGCGCCAGCGCCAGCCCCAGGAACATCCACCGCCGGTTGGCGCGCGGGCGCGCCAGGGCGGCGCGGGCCGCCAGCAGGCCGGGCGGCAGCACCGCCAGGTGGCCGGCC
>ERZ761602.1849-NODE-1849-length-36111-cov-7.726481_pt1 | contig 36111 bp, 34 predicted proteins | sample MGYA00512165_ERZ761602 | MGnify/ENA primary metagenome ERZ761602 (study PRJEB28899, sample SAMN02445085) | bioreactor sludge metagenome | biome: EBPR sludge; isolation source: Thorneside wastewater treatment plant | place: Australia: Brisbane, Thorneside...
GTCCCCCACCGCCCCCACCACCTGCCATGCCCCAACGCCGCCGCGTCTTCTTCGTCTCGGACCGCACCGGCCTCACCGTCGAGGCCCTCGGTTCGTCCCTCATCACCCAGTTCGACGGGTTCGACTTCCTGCGCCTCACGGTGCCGTTCATCGACTCGGTCGACAAGGCCCGCGAGGTGGTCGCCCAGGTGAACGCCGCCCACGCCGACACGGGCAAGCGCCCCCTGGTCTTCAGCTCCCTCGTCGACGACGCGGTCCGCGCCGAGATCGACAAGTGCGAGGGCCTGGTGCTCGACGTCTTCGAGCGCTTCATCGTCCCGCTGGAGCAGGAGCTCGGCCAGAAGTCCATGCACGCCGTGGGCAAGAGCCACAGCGCCGGCAACGCCAAGGACTACAACCACCGCATCGAGGCGATCAACTACTCCCTGTCCCACGATGACGGCGTCACTCACCGGGGCCTGGAGGAGGCGGACCTCGTGCTGGTGGGCGTGTCGCGAAGCGGCAAGACGCCCACCTCGCTCTACATGGCCATGCAGTTCGGCATCAAGGCGGCCAACTACCCGCTGATCCCCGAGGACCTGGAGGCGAACCGCCTGCCGCCCTCGCTGATCCCGCTCAAGCACAAGGTCTGGGGCCTCACCATCCAGCCTGACCGCCTGCACCAGATCCGCAGCGAGCGCCGGCCGGACTCCAAGTACGCCTCGCTCGACAACTGCCGCTACGAGGTCGCCGCGGCCGAGAAGCTCATGCGGCAGGCGGACATCCCCTTCCTCGATTCGACCACCAAGTCCATCGAGGAGATCGCCACCACGATGCTCCACGAGGCGAAGCTCGTCCGCCGCGTGTATTGACGCGGCCGTTCGTGCGACACTAGCCGGCGATTTTCGGAGGGCGGCCCCGCCGCCCCGCCCCAGAACAGACCAAGACCGCTCCCGGAGGAGACCCATGAAAGCCGCCCGCCTCGCCCTGCCCGTCCTCGTGGCCGCCGCCCTCGGCACGCTGCCCGCCCAGGCCGCCACGTTCTCCAACGTCGTCGTCTTCGGCGACAGCCTCTCGGACGCGGGCTACTACCGCCCGTTCCTCGCGGGCCTCGGCCTGCCGGCCAACGTGGTCGCGGGCATGGGCCGCTTCACGACGAACCCCGGCCCGGTGTGGTCGGAGCTCGTCTCCCAGTACTACGGCGTGGCCGCCGGCCCGTCCAACGCCTCGGGCAGCATCTTCGCCCAGGGCGGTGCGCGCGTCGCGGACGCCTCGCCCCTCACGCCCCCGGGCCAGGCCCAGCGCTCGGTCCAGACCCAGATCGGCGAATACCTCGCCCGCGGCGGCAGCGTGGCCGATCCCAACGCGCTTCACGCGGTGTGGGCCGGCGCCAACGACCTCTTCGTGAACCTCGGGGCCTTCCAGGCCGGCGCCATCAGCCAGGCGCAGCTGCAGACCAACGTGCTCGGGGCCGCCGCCGCCGAGATCGCGCAGGTGGCGCGCCTGCGCGCCGCCGGGGCCCGCTACATCATGGTCTTCGCGCTGCCGGACGTGGGCGCGACGCCCCAGTTCGCCGCGGCCGGCGCCGCCACGGCCGGCGCCGTCACGGCGCTGTCGGCCGGCTACAACACGACGCTCTTCACGGGCCTCGCGCAGAACGGCATCCGCGCCATCCCCGTGGACACCTTCTCGCTGCTCGCCGAGATCCGCGCCAATCCCGCGCCCTACGGCTTCACCAACATCACGGGCATCGCCTGCGGCCCCTTCCCGCCCATCACCACCTCGGGCAGCTCGCAGTTCTGCCTGACGGGCACGAACCTCGTGGCCCCGGGCGCCGAGAACAGCTACCTCTTCGCCGACGGCGTGCACCCGACCACGGGCGCGCACCGCATCGTCGCGAACTTCGTGACCTCCCTGCTCGAAGGCCCGACTACCCTCTCCACGCTGGCCGAGGTGCCGCTTCGCACCCGCGCCGGCCATGTGGCCGTGCTCGATTCCGGCCTGCAATCGGGCCAGCGCGCCGAGACGGGCAAGCTCACCGCGTTCGCGGGCGCCTCCAACGGCGACTACGACCTGGACGGCGGCGGCGCCTCGCTCGGCAGCACCAACAACGCCGTGGCGATCGGCGTCACGATGCGGGCCACCGAGGCCGTCACCATCGGCGCCGCGTTCGGCAAGAGCAAGGGCGAGGCCACCTTCGGCTCGGGCGGCGGCTTCCGCACCGTGGAAGAGGCGATGTCCCTGTTCGCCGGCGTGAAGATGGGCGGCTTCCACGCGAGCGGCACGGCCACGATCGCCGACGTGGACTTCAACGACGTGCGCCGCCACGTGCAACTCGGCAACGTGCTGCGCGTCGCCGAATCGCGTCCCCAGGGCACGAACGCCTCGTTCTTCCTGAACGGCGGCTACGACTTCACCTTCGGCAAGTTCTCCGTCGGCCCCGTGGCGGCGTGGACCTCCCAGAACGTGGAGATCAACAGCTTCGACGAGGCGGGCGCCGGCAGCGCCAACCTGCGCATCGGCCAGCAGAAGCGCCGCTCGGACGTGGGCAGCTTCGGCGTGCGCGCCTCGCTCGACCTCGGGACCGTCGTGCCCTACGCGAAGTTCACGGCGGACAAGGAGCGCAAGAACGACGAGCGCTTCGTGACGGCCACGCCGCTCACGCTGGTCGCCTCGGGCAACGCCTACGACCTGCCGGCCTTCCAGTCGGACGCGAGCTTCAACACCGTCGCCCTCGGCGTGCGGGGCGTGTTCGGCGGCTGGCTCGGCTACGGGCTGCAGTACACCAAGGTGAGCGGCCGCAGCGGCGTGAAGGAGGACCTGTTCTCCGGTTCGCTGTCGGTGAAGTTCTGACCGGCACCGTCCGCGATCCGGGGCCGCCTTCGGGCGGCCCTTTTCGTTCGTGAAGCGCCTCCTCGACTGCGCCAACCTGCCCGAAGCCCACCTGCTCGCCGAGGCGCTGGCGGGCCAGGGCATCCGCGTGCGCCTGCTGAACAGCCACGCGGCGGGCGCGTTGGGGGAGCTGCCGGCCGACGCCGCCTCGCCGCAACTCTGGCTCGACGACGAGCGGGACGAAACCCGTGCGCGGCAGGCGATCGACGCGATCCGCGCGAGGGCGGCGGGCCCGGTGCGGGCGTGCCCGGGCTGCGGCGAGGAAAACCCGCCCGCCTTCGACCTGTGCTGGTCCTGCGGCCGGGCGCTTCCGCCCTGACCGCGGTCGATCAGGGCGTGCCGAGGAAGAGGTAGAAGCGGCCCTTGCCATCGGGCGAATCGGCGAAGCCCAGGTAGGCCGGGCCGATCGGCGTGTTGGCCGCGAGGTAGGCGCCGAAGGACGTGAGGCGCTTGTCCAGGCCCGGCTCCGTCACCAGGCCGCGCATCCGCCCCGTCTCCACCGTGAGGCCCGCGATCGCCATGAGGCCGATCACCGGCACCGGCTTGTTCAGGCGGTACTGGAACTGGAAGGACCCGAGGGCGTACTCGTTGCCCAGGATCTGCCCCGGCGCGAAGGACGACAGGCGCCCCTGGCCGCCCAGCGCGAAGACGTCCGCGAGGGGCAGCTCGCCCGTGAAGGTCTTGCCGCCCGAGACGGCCCCGAGGAAGATCAGGTCGCCCACGCTCGCGGCGGCGCCCAGACGCGCCTCGGCGAACGAATAGCGCGGCAGGTCACCGCGGGCGCGGATCGCGTCGAAGTACCGGGCGTCCACCTTGAAGCCCTTCGTGGGGAAGAACGCGTAGTCGTGGGTGTCGAGCGCGAGGTTCGCGTTCACGCCGCCGATGCGCTCCTGGCCGTCCGGCAGCAGCGTCGAGCCCGTGTCGCGCTTGGCGGTCAAGCGCCGCTCGAGCCAGCCGAGCTTCGCCTGGCCGTAGGTGCCGAGGTTCGCGCCGGCCTCCAGGCCGAGCGCTTCCTGCCGGACGAAGTATTCCGCGAGGCGATCGCCGTCGAAGAACAGGCCCGCCTTGCTGGTGCGCACGTAGGCCGAGGGCTGCACGAAGAAGCGCTGGCGGAAGTCGAGGGGCTGGTAGAACTCCGTGCCCAGGGCCTGGTCGCTGCCGACCTGCATCACCGTGAGCCATTCCGCGCCGTAGCTGTTGAGCCAGGTGCGCCGGTACAGGCCCCGCAGGTTGTAGCTGGACTCGCCCCGGAAGTCGGAGGCGATGTTCAGGCCGAAGCGCAGGTAGTCCGGTCCCCAGGTCTTCTCGACCGGCGTGATGCGAAGGACGGTCTTGTCGCGCTCGCGCAGCACCGCGTAGTCGAGCGTCTGCAGGTCGCCCTGGCTGTAGATGAGGACCAGGTCCTCGGCGAGGCGCTTCGCGTCGAGCGGCTCGCCCGTCTTCTGGGCGATGTTCTCGCGCAGGTCCCGCGGGTTCACGAAGCGCGTGGCGGCCACCTGCACCTCGTCGATGACGGGCGGCGTGGGGCCCGGCAGGAGCTGGACGCGGCGCTTCCAGCGCTGGTACTCGGCGTGGGGGACCGAGAGGCGCGCGAGCCTTTCGCTCTGGGCGAGGGCCGCGGCGCGGCCGATGTCCGCCGCCTGGAGCTGCTTGCCGAAATCGGCCGCGGTGATGGCCCCCAGTTCCGGGCGCATGTAGATGTCGGCCGGGCCGAGCAGCGACAGGGACTTGGCGACGTTCTGCTCCGTGAGCAGGTTCACCATCTGCCCCACCACGCTCAGCACGCCCGTGACTTCCTCGGGCTTCATCAGGGGCGAGCCGACGTTCACCGCGATGACGACCTCGGCGCCGCACAGGTCGCGCACCTCCTGCACGGGCACGTTGTCCACGAGGCCGCCGTCCACGAGCTTGCGCCCGTCGCGGTGCACCGGGGCGATCACGCCCGGCACCGACATGCTCGCGCGCATCGCGGTGGTGAGGTTGCCGCTTCGCATCGCGACGCGCTCGCCCGTGCCGATGTCCGTCGCGAGCAGGGAGAGGGGCAGCGGCAGGTGCTCGATGTTGCGCTCGCCCAGGTCCGCGCGCACCAGGTGGTTGAAGAAGAGCTTGATCTTCTCGCCGGCCACGGCGCCTTCGCGGTAGCGCAGGCCGTCCTTCGTCACGCCGAATTCCAGGCCGGAGTAGAAGCGGTCGTCCACGCCCTTGCGCCGGGCGTTGACGGCATCGCGCCCCGCGCTGTCGTCGAAGATCGTGTCCCAGTCGGTGCGGCCGATCGTCTCGCGCATCTGGGCCGGGGACACCCCGGCGACGAAGGCGCCGCCCACGAGCGCGCCCATGCTGGTGCCGGCCACGCAGTCGACGGGAATGCGCAGCTCGTCGAGGACCTCGAGCACGCCCAGGTGCGCGCCGCCGCGGGCCCCGCCCCCGCCCAGCACGAGCCCCACCTTCGGCCGGGGCACGGCGCCGGACTGCGCGTGGGCCGCCGGCGGCGGGACGAGGGCGCCGGCGGCGACGAGGACGAGCGCGGCGAGAAGGGGACGGGACGACATGGGGGCTCCGGCAGGGCGATCGCGATGAAGCCGCTATTTTGCCCGAGCGCGGGCCCGCGGACGTCCCGCCAGCGCCGCGCCGCTCAGACCTTCACGGAAAAGGGCGTGAAGTCCGTGTCCCGGTCGTAGTGGTCCACGCCTTCGGCGCGCTTGAGCCAGCCCACGACGAGGTACGTGACCGGCGTGAAGGCCGCCTCCACGAGGACCTTCGCGACGAACTGCGCGGCCATCACGGCGGGCAGCTTGTCGTCGGGGATGATGCCCGTGCCCCAGAACGCGAGGGGGTAGAAGAGCAGCGAGTCGACGCCCTCGCCCACCACGGTCGAGCCCATCGTGCGGGTCCAGAGCCAGCGCCCCTTCGTCGCGATCTTCATCTTGGCGAGCGTGAAGGAATTGACGAACTCCCCGCAGGCGTAGGCGATCATCGACGCGAGCGCGATGCGCCAGGCCTGGCCGAAGGCCACCTCGTAGGCCGCCTGGTTCTTCCAGAACGGCGCCGGCGGCAGCGCGACCACCACCCAGGCCATGAAGGACGCGAAGGCGAGGCAGGCGAAGCCCGTCCAGATCACGCGCCGCGACCGGGCGTAGCCGTAGACCTCGGTCAGGATGTCGCCGAAGACGTAGGAGATCGGGAAGAACAGCACGCCCGCGCCGAAGGTGACGAGGCCCGCGAGGGGCAGTTCGACCTGGGAGATCTTCGCCGGACCGATGAGGTTCGAGCACACCAGGACCACCACGAAGGCGGCCATGACGAACTCGTAGTACCGCAAGGGGCGCGCGGGGGCGCCGGGAGTTTTTTGCATGAGGTGGGCTCCGACTCATCCGGACGGGGGAATCGCGACGCGCTTCCGGGGGCGCGGGCGAGGTTGGGGGCGCTACGATACCCGAATTGCCGGGTGGGGAGTGAGACAAGCGATAGGCTTTGGAACGCCGATGAACGCCTGGGTTGGGGAGTGACTCAGGCGAAAGGCTTTGGAACGCCGATGAACGCCGATGTCACGCCGATGAACGCCGATGGATGCCGATAAGAGAATTCAGGGCATTCCAGTCAGCCGTGCCGTGGGGAACGGAAGCCGGACGGCGCGGCGGATCGAAATCGAATGCCAGCGGATCGGTCTGACGCCTTCGTGTTCAGGATGCATTCTCACGAATGAATCGGCGTTCATCGGCGTGTCATCGGCGTTCATCGGCGTTCCAAAGCCTTTTGTCTTCAAAACTCCCCGCCGCTTCTCCTTTGCCGCACGCATTCGAAGAGCGCGAGCGATCCGGCGACGCCCGCATTGAGCGATTCCGTCCCGCCCGGCATCGGAATGCGCGCCCGGTGCGTCGCCGCCGCCAGGACCGCGGGCGTGAGGCCCGCGCCCTCGTTGCCCACGAGGAAGGCGACGGGCCCGCGCAGGTCGAGGTCCCAGAGGTCCGTCGCCCCGCCCCCGGCGAGCGCGACGCTCGCGCCGCGCCACGCCGCGAGAAAGGCCGCGAGGTCCGCGCCCTCCACGATGTTGAGCGCGAAGTGGGCGCCCTGCCCGGCCCGCAGCACCTTGGGGCTCCAGGCGAAGGCGCAGGTGGGCGCGAGCAGCACGTGGCCGGCGCCGGCGGCCGCTGCGCTGCGAAGGAGCGTGCCCACGTTGCCCGGGTCCTGCACGTCCTCGAGCAGCAGCACGAGGGATGCATCGCGCGGCACCGGGCGGCCCGGAGGCGTGGGGACCGCGGCGAGCACGCCCGCAGGCGTCTCGAGGTTGCTCAGCGCATCGAAGAGGTTTTCCGCGAGCACGAGGACGGCCGAGGCGGGCAAGCGTGCCGCGAGCGCCGCCACCTCGTCGCCGCCTTCCGCGCCGCGCCGGATCGCGAGGGCCTCCGGAACCAGGCCGGCCGCAAAGGCGCTCGCCACCAGGTGGGCGCCCTCGATGAGGGACAGTCCCCGGCGGCGCCGCTCGGCCGCGTTCGTGACGAGGCGGTGCAGCGCCTTGAAGGCCGGGTTGTCGCGGGAGGCGATGGGTTTCATGGGACGAAGGGCAGCGTGCGCTGCGCGAGGAGGGCTTTCACGGGCCCGAAGGTGCGCCGGTGCACGGGCGCGGGCCCCAGCCGGCGAAGCGCCTCGACGTGGGCAGCCGTCGGATAGCCCATGTGCTGCGCGAAGCCGTAGCCGGGAAAGCGCGCGTCGAGCTCGCGCATCTCGGCGTCCCGCGCGGTCTTGGCGAGGATCGACGCCGCGCTGATCGCGGGCACCGTGCGGTCGCCCTTCACGACGGCACGGGCGGGACAGGCGACGGCCGGCGCGTGCAGGCCGTCGGCCACCACCTCGCCGGGGACGACGCCCAGGGCTTCGACGGCCCGCGCCATCGCGAGCAGGCTCGCCTGCAGGATGTTGATCTCGTCGATCTCCTCGACCGACGCGCTCGCCACCGCCCAGGCGAAGGCGCGATCCCGGATCTCGGCGGCGAGCCGCTCGCGCCGCGCCGCCGCGAGCAGCTTGGAATCGGCGAGCCCCTCGACGGGCCGCGCGGGGTCGAGGATCACCGCCGCGGCGAACACCGCGCCGGCGAGCGGGCCGCGCCCGGCCTCATCGACCCCGCACAGGCGCGAGATCGCCGGGCTCGCCATCGGCCGCCGGGGCACGGGCATCGCCTTTCAGGAGGTAGGGTGCGAGGGCCTCGGCCACGCGGGCCTCGTTGCCCTGCCGCAGCGAGGCGTGGATCGCGTCGTAGCGCAGCGCGAGGGCGTCGCGGGCGTCCTTGTCGTCGAGCCACTTGCCCAGAGCGGCCTCGAGACGCTCGGGCTTCGCCTTGTCCTGGATGAGCTCGGGCACGATGGCCTCGCCCGCGAGGATGTTGGGAAGCCCCACGAACGAGCCCGAGGCCTTGCGCATCATCAGCCAGTAGGTGATCGCGGGGACTCGGTAGGTGATCACCTGCGGGCAGCGCAGCAGCGCCGCCTCCAGCGTGGCGGTGCCGCTCGCGACGAGGGCGCAATCCGCCGCCTGCAGCGCGAGGCGCGCGTGGCCGAAGAGGATGGTGAGCTCGAGCCCGGCCGCCTCGAGGGCGTACAGGCGGGTCTCGAAATGGTCCCGCGTCTCGCGCGTGGCGAGCGGCACGACGAAGCGGATGCCGGGACGCTTGTCCGCGAGGCGCCGCGCCGTCTCGATGAAGAGGTCGGCGTGGGCCAGGAGCTCCGACTGGCGGCTGCCGGGCAGCAGCGCCACCAGGGGCACGCCCGGCCCGACCCGCAGCTGCGCCCTCGCCTCCGCGCGGTCCGGCACGAGGGGCACCTGGTCGGCGAAGGGGTGGCCCACGTAGGTGGCGGCGATCCCGGCCTTGTCGTAGAGAGGCTTCTCGAAGGGAAAGACCGTGAGCACGCGATCGACCGCGCGGCCGATGGCGTGGATGCGCCCGGCGCGCCAGGCCCAGATGGACGGGCTCACGTAGTGCACGGCGGGAATGCCGGCACGCTTGGCCTTCGACTCCACGGCGAGCGTGAAATCCGGGGCGTCGACGCCGATCACCAGGTCGGGGCGCTCGGCGAGGATGCGGTCGGTCACCTCGCGCCGGATGCGAAGCAGCTCCGGCAGGCTCTTGAGCACCTCGACGTAGCCGCGCACCGAAAGCTTTTCCATGGGCACCCAGGTCTCGGCGCCCTCGGCGATCATCTTCGGCCCCGCGATGCCGGAAAAGCGCGCGTCGGGAACGCGCGTGCGCACCGCGCGGATGAGCGATGCGCCGAGCTGGTCGCCGGAGGCCTCCCCGGCGACGATGGCCACGCGCCGGGTCAACGGACGATGCCTCGCGTCGCCGTGGCGAGGAAGGCGGCGAGCTCGCCCACGACCGGCGCCTCGGCCGCCTGGCGCTCCAGGTCGGCCTTCGCGTCCGCGAGGGTGAGGCCCGACTTGTAGAGCGTGCGGTAGGCGCGCTTGAGCTGCGCGAGCTGCTCCGGCGTGAAGCCGCGGCGCTTCAGGCCCTCGGCGTTGATGCCGTGGGGCGCGCAGGGGTGGCCCGCCACCGTCACGAAGGGCGGCACGTCCTGCAGGATCACCGAGGAGACGCCCGCCATCACGTGGGCGCCGATCTTCACGAACTGGTGCACGCCCGTGAAGCCGCCGAGCACCGCGTGGTCGCCCACGTGCACGTGGCCCGCGAGCGTCGCGTGGTTGGCGAAGACGGTGTGGTTGCCGACCACGCAGTCGTGGGCGACGTGGCAGTACGCCATGATCCAGTTGTCGCTGCCGACCGTCGTCTCGCCGCGGTCCTGGGCCGTGCCGCGGTTGAGCGAGCAGTATTCGCGGATCGTGTTGCGCTCGCCGATCGAAAGGCGCGTGGGCTCCCCCTTGTACTTCTTGTCCTGGTTGGCCTCGCCGATGGAGCAGAAGTGGAAGATGCGGTTCTCGCGCCCGATGACCGTGTGGCCCGTCACCACGCAATGGGCGCCGATCGTCGTTCCCTCACCGATCTCGACGTCCCCGTCGATGACCGAGTAGGGCCCGACCGAGACGCCGGCGGCGAGGCGCGCGCGCGGATCGACGATCGCGGTGGGATGGATCCCGCTCACGGTTCGCCCACCGGCCGCAGGGCGCACAGCAGCTCCGCCTCGCTCGCGACGGCGCCGTCCACCTTCGCCACCGCGCGGAACTTGCCCATGCCGCGGGCGAGGCGCAACTGCTCGACCTCGAAGCGGACCTGGTCGCCGGGCACCACGGGGCGCTTGAAGCGGGCGCCGTCGATGCCGACGAAGTAGTAGACGCTCTTGCCGTCGTTCTTCTGCCCGAGGCTGCGCAGCGACAGGATGGCGGCGGCCTGGGCCATGGCCTCGACGATCAGCACGCCGGGCATGACCGCGTAGTGGGGAAAGTGCCCCTGGAAGAAGGGCTCGTTGGCCGTGACGTTCTTCAGCGCGACGATGCGCTTGTCCTTTTCCCACTCGAGCACGCGGTCGATGAGCAGGAACGGGTAGCGGTGCGGCAGGAAATCCTTGATCTGCTCAATCGTCATCGTGTCCATCGGTCTTTCCTTGGGGAGGGAGGGCGCGGGCGAGGCGCGCGAGGCGGTCGAGATGCCGCAGGTGCGCGGCGTTGCGCAGCCAGTCGGCGTGGGCCATCAGGGGCCCGCCGGAGGTATAGGTGCCCGGCTGCGTGATGGACTTGGTGACGAGGGTCATGGCCGAGACCGTCACGCCGTCGGCGATGGCGATGTGGCCCACGATCCCGGCGCCGCCCCCGATGAGGCAGTGGCGCCCGATGGTGGTGCTGCCGGCGATGCCCGCGCAGCCGGCGATGACGGTGTGGGCGCCGATGCGGCAGTTGTGGGCCACCTGGATCTGGTTGTCGAGCTTGCAGCCGTCCTCGATCACCGTGTCGGCGAGGGCGCCGCGGTCGATCGTGGTGTTGGCGCCGATCTCGACGTCGTCGCCCACGACCGCGCGCCCCACCTGGGGGATCTTGACCCAGCGCCCGGCGTCCGGCGCCATGCCGAAGCCGTCGGCGCCGATGACCGCGCCGGAATGCACGATGCCCCGGGCGCCGACGACGCAGCCGGCGTAGATCGTGACCCGCGGATGCAGGACGGTGTCCTCGCCCACGCGGGCACCCTCGCCCACGAACGTACCGGCGCCCACGCTGGCGCGCTCGCCGACCGTGGCGCCGGCCGCCACGACCGCGAAGGGGCCGACGAAGGCGCTGGGTGCGACGGTCGCGGACGGGTCCACGGCCGCGCGCGGATCGATGCCGGGCACGACGGGCGGCGCCGGGTGGAAGAGCGCGACGGCCCTCGCGTAGGCCGCGTAGGGATTGGGCACCACCAGCCGGGGCTTTGCGGTGGCGTCGCGGTCCTTCGGGCCCACGATGACCGCGGCGGCGCCCGTGGTCGCGAGCTGGCCGCGGTATTTCGGATTCGCGAGGAAGGCGAGATGCGCCGGACCGGCTTCGGCGAGGGGCGCCACGCCCTCCAGGGGAGAGGCGCAGTCGCCCACGGCCTCGCCGCCCAGGCGGGCCGCGAGTTCGGCGAGAGTGAATCGGGGAGGGGCCACGGGTCGCTCGAAGGCTGGGGGCCCGGCCTACTTGTCGGCGAGGGCCTTGATCACCTTGTCGGTGATGTCGATGCGGGCGCTCGCGAAGACGGCCTCCTGCACGACCAGGTCGAACTTCTCGGCCTCGGCGATCTGGTTGATGGCGCGCGTGGCGCGCTCCTGCACCTGGGCGAGCTCCTCGTTGCGGCGCAGGTTGAGGTCCTCGCGGATCTCGCGCTGCAGGCGCTGGAAGTTGCGGCTCACGTCGGCCAGGACGCGCTCCTTCTCGCGGCGCTGGGCCTCCGGCAGCGTGACGGCGCCCTGCTCGAGCTCCACCTGCAGGTCGCGCCCCTGCTTCTCGAGCTTGGCGAGTTCGGCGTTGCGGCCCGAGAACTCGCGCTCGAGTTTCTGCTGGGCACGCTTGGCGGGGGCGGCCTCGCGGAAGACGCGCTCGGTATTGACGAAGCCGATCCGGGGGGCCTGGGCCGCCGCCGCAAGGGGCAGCGTTGCCGCGGCGACGAGCGCCGCGAGGGCGATGAACGGGGACTTGGGCATCGGGACCTCCCCTGGGGCGCTAGAAGATGCGGCCGAGCTGGAACTGGAAGCGCTCGATCTTGTCGCCGTCCTGCTTCTTGACCGGCTGGCCGACGGAGAACTTGAGCGGGCCCACGGGCGAATCCCAGCTCAGGGCGATGCCGGTGGACACGCGCAGGTCCGAGCCCTTGACCTTCTCGCCGGCGCCCCAGACGTTGCCGGCGTCCACGAAGGCCGACAGGCGCACGCTCTTGTCCTTGTTGCCGGGCATCGGGAAGAGCAGCTCGAGGTTGCCCACGACGCGGCGGTTGCCGCCCAGCACGTCGCCGACGGAATCGCGCGGGCCCAGCGACGCCGTCTCGAAGGCGCGCACCGAGCCGGTGCCGCCCGCGTAGAAGTTCTTGAAGAAGGGCAGGGGCTTGCCGCCGTAGCCGTCGGCGTAGCCGAGCTCGGCGTTCATGAGCAGCGTGAGCCAGTTGAAGCGCTCCGGCGTCCACAGGTACTGCTGCTGCAGCGAGGCGCGGTAGTACTTGAGGTCGGCGCCGGGCAGGCCCACTTCCAGGCCCACGTCCGTGAGCCAGCCGCGCGTCGGGTACACCAGGCTGTCGCGCGTGTCGCGCGCGTAGCCCAGCGTGCCGCGCAGCGTGGTCGTCTTCTCGCCGAAGAGGTTCACGAAGTCCAGGTAGCGCGGTGCGGCGAGCGACGGGTCGAGGTTGAGCTTGGTCTGCTCGCCCGCGAGGCCCACGCGGATCGTGTCGTACTCCGTGACGGGGATGCCGAAGACCCCGCCCACGCCCGTGGTGGTGGTCTGGTAGGTGGCGACCGAGAGCGACTCGGTGTCCACGTCCCGGCGGTACACGTCCCAGCCGAAGGACACGCCGTCCGCCGACCAGTACGGGTTCACGAACGAGAGCGAATAGACCTTGTTGACCGAGCCGTTGTTCAGCTGGAACGCGAGCTGGTTGCCCGAGCCGAAGATGTTGGCCTGGGACACCGAGGCCTGCACCGTGAGCTTGTCGGCCGCCGAGTAGCCCACGCCGAAGTTCAGGCTCCCGGTGTTGCGCTCGGTGACGTTCACGTTGACGTCCACCTGGTCCGGCACGCCGGGGACGGCGGGCGTCTCGATCGTGACTTCGGAGAAGTAGCCCGTGCGCTGCAGGCGCTCCTTGGAGCGGGCGATCTTGTCGAGGGAGAACCAGGACGACTCGAGCTGGCGAAGCTCCCGGCGGATCACCTCGTCGCGGGTCTTGGAGTTGCCCGTCACGTTCACGCGCCGGACGTACACGCGCCGGCCCGGGTCCACGACGATGTTGAAGGACGCGACGCGCTTCTCGCGGTCGAGCTCCGGCACGGGGTTCACGTTGGCGAAGGAATAGCCGTCGTTGCCCAGGCGGTCGGTGATGCGCTTCACGCTCTCGATGATCTTCTGGCGGGAGAAGACCTCGCCCTGGCGCAGCGAGACGAGGCCGCGCAGCTCGGCCTCGGGCACGAGCAGCTCGCCGCTGAACTTGACCGTGCCCGTGGTGTACACCGGGCCCTCGGTCATCGCGACGGCGATGTGGATGCGCTCGCGGTCCGGCGTGATGGACACCTGGGTCGAGTCGATCGCGAACTCGAGGTAGCCGCGGTTCAGGTAGAAGCTGCGGAGCGTCTCGAGGTCCGCCGTGAGCTTCTGCTTGGAGTACTGGTCGTCCTTGGTGAACCAGGTGAACCAGCCCGGGGTGGTGAGCTGGATCTGGCGCAGGAGCTCGCGCTCGCTGAAGTCCTTCGCGCCGATCAGGTTGATGTCGGCGATGCGGGTGACCTCGCCTTCCTCGATGTCGAACTTGAGGGCGACGCGGTTCCTCTCGAGCGGGGTGACCGTGATCGTGACCTTGGAGGCGTAGAAGCCGCGCGAGGTGTACTGGCGCTTGAGCTCCTTCTCGGCCCGGTCGAGCACGGACTTGTCGAAGATCTTGGATTCCTGGATGCCGGCCTGCTTGAGGCCGTCCTTCAGGTTGTCCTTGGAGAATTCCTTGGCGCCCTCGATGTCGATCGTGGCGATGGCCGGGCGCTCCTGGACCGAGACGATGAGCACGTCCCCGTCCGCCTCCAGGCGCACGTCGGAATAGAAGCCCGTCGCGTACAGGGCCTTGATGGCCGCCGCGGCCTTGGCGTCGTCGATGCGTTCGCCGACCTTGACGGGCAGGTAGGAGAAGACCGTGCCGGCCTCGGTGCGCTGGACGCCCTCGACGCGGATGTCCTTCACGACGAAGGGCTGGATGGCGAGGGCCGGCAGGCTCGCCGTGAGCGCGCAGGCTACGGCGAGACGGAGGGCGTGCATTCGGGGCGGTTTCAAGGGATCAACCCGTGAGGAGCCGGTTGATGTCGTTGTAGAAGGCGAAGAACGTGAGTCCGGCGAGGATCGCGAGCCCCACGCGTTGCCCGATTTCCAGGGTGCGTTCCGACACGGGCGAACCCTTCGCGATCTCGGCCGCATAATACACCAGGTGCCCCCCATCGAGCAGCGGGATGGGCAGCAGGTTGAGCACGCCCAGGCTCACGCTCACCAGGGCGAGGAAGCCCGCGAAGGCCACCCAGCCGAGCTGCGCGGACTGGCCCGCGTAGTCGGCGATGGTGATCGGGCCCGAGAGGTTCTTCCAGGACACCTCGCCCATCACCATCTTGCCGAGCATCTTCAGGCTGAAGACCGAGAGGTCCCACACCTTCGCGGCCGAGCGCGGCATGGCCTCGAGGGGCCCCAGGCGCACCGTGACCGAGAGGCGTTCGTAGGCCTGCCGCATGGCCGGGCCCGGCTCGATGCGAAGCAGGCCGACGGGCGCGGCGGCCTCGCCGGCCGCTTCCGGCACGGCCTTGAGCCGCAGCCGCTCGCCGCCACGCTCGATGTCGAGTTCCAACGCGCGGCCGGGCGCCGCGCGCACCCGGGCCGTGAAGGCGGACCAGGTCGAGACGGGCTCGCCGCCCACCGCGATCACGCGGTCGGCCTCCCGAAGCCCCGCGCGCTCGCCCGCCCCGCCCGGGACCACGCGGCCGAGCACCGGCGCCACCGGGGGCACGTAGGCGCGAAGGCCCAGCTTGGCGAGGAAGTCCTTGTCGAGGTCGTCCTTGGTGAGGGCCGACAGGTCGAGCGTGCGGTTCGCGCGGCCCCCGCCCTCGCCTTCGACCTCCAGCGCAACGGCGCCCCCGCGCACGGCCTGCTTGAGCAGCACCCAGCGCACGTCGGACCACGCGGGCGTGGCATCGCCGTCCACGGCCACGATCCGGTCCCCGGCGGCCAGGCCCGCGGCCGCCGCCGGCGTGCCGCGCGCGGGCTCGGCGACGACGGCCTTCATGCCCGGCAGGCCCGTCACGAAAAGGACCCAGTAAAGCAGGAAGGCGGCGAGGAAATTGGCGGCCGGCCCCGCCGCCGCGATCGCGATGCGCTTGCCGACGCCCTGGCGGTCGAAGGCCATGCGCGCGTCGTCGGGCGAAATCACCGGGGCGCCGCCCGCGTCGTGGGCGAGCTCGCGCGTGTCGAGCATCTTCACGTAGCCGCCCAGCGGAAAGGCGGCGAGCGCCCACTCGGTGCCGTCGCGGCCGCGCCGCGACCACAGCACGCGGCCGAAGCCGACCGAGAAGCGCAGCACCTTCACGCCCGCCCAGCGGGCGACGAGGTAGTGGCCGAACTCGTGCACGACGACGAGCCCGCCGACGGTGACGAGGAACGCGACGACGGTGGTGAAGGCGCCGGACATGGGAAGGGCGATCGGGGGCGGGTCAGGCGCGGCGGGAAAGCCGCGCCGCTTCGGCCTCGGCCGACTCGCGGGCTTCGCGGTCGGCGCGCCAGGCGGCATCGAGGCTGTCGAGCGGTTGGACCGCACGGGAGGCGAGAACGTTCTCGATCACCGCGGCGATGCGGTCGAAGGGAAGGCGCCCTTCGAGGAAGCGGGCCACGGCGACCTCGTTGGCGGCGTTGAGCACCGCCGGCGCCGTGCCGCCGGCGCGAAGGGCCTCGTAGGCGAGGCGCACGCAGGGCCAGCGCGCCGCGTCGACGGCGCGGAAATCCAGGCGCCCGAGGGCCGCGAAGTCCATCGGGGCGACGCCCGCGGCCACGCGCTCGGGCCACGCGAGCGCGCAGGCGATCGGCGTGCGCATGTCGGGCTGGCCGAGCTGCGCCATCACCGAGCCGTCCAGGTACTCGACCATGGAATGGATCACGCTCTGGGGATGCACGACGATCTCGATCGCGTCCGCCGGCGCGCCGAAGAGCCAGAAGGCCTCGATCACCTCCAGGCCCTTGTTCATCATCGTGGCCGAGTCCACCGAGATCTTCCGGCCCATGACCCAGTTCGGATGGGCGCAGGCCTCGTCGGGCGTCACCGTGGCGAGGCGCTCGATCGGCGCGTCGCGGAAGGGGCCGCCGGAGGCCGTGAGCAGGATGCGGCGCACGCCCGAGCGCGCCGCCTCGCCGGGCCGGCCGCAGGTGAAGCCCCGCGGCAGCGACTGGAAGACGGCCGAATGCTCGCTGTCGATGGGCAGGAGCTGCCCGCCGCCTTCGGCGAGGGCCTCGAGGAAGAGCGCGCCGGAGACCACGAGGGCCTCCTTGTTGGCGAGCAGCACGTCCTTGCCGGCGCGCGCGGCGGCGAGCGTGGCCGGCAGGCCTGCCGCGCCGACGATGGCGGCCATGACCGCATCGGTATCCGCGCCGGTGGCCGCCAGATCGAGGGCGCCGGGGCCGCCGAGTACCTTCGTGGGCACGCCGGCGGCGGCGAGGCGCCGCTCGAGGCGCTCGGCCGCGTCGGGATCGGCCATCGCCGCCACGGGGGGGCGGAAGCGCTCGCACTGGGCCGCGAGCTTCTCGTCGCTTGCGCGCGCCGCGAGCGCCGAGACCGCGAAACGGTCCGGGTGGCGTGCGATCACGTCGAGGGTGCTCTCGCCGATGGAGCCCGTGGCCCCCAGGACCGCGATGCGCTTCATGCGAGCCCCGCGAGCAGCGCCGCCACCGGCAGCGTGGGCGTGAGGGCGTCGATGCGGTCGAGGACGCCGCCGTGGCCCGGCAGGAGCGCGCTCGAATCCTTGCGGCCGGCGCCGCGCTTCATCCACGACTCGAAGAGATCGCCCGCCACCGACAGGGCCGCGAGGACCAGCAGGGCCGCGACCGCCGGCACGCCCGCGAGGGGCGAGAAGAGGCGGGCGAGGGGCGAGCCCCCGCCGGCCGCGAAGAGCGCGAGCAGCACGCCGTAGGCGAGGACCGCCGCGAGGGCGCCGGCCACGCCTTCCCAGGTCTTGCCCGGGCTCACGGCGGGTGCGAGCTTGTGGCGGCCGAACGCGCGGCCCGCGAAGTAGGCGGCGATGTCGGCGATCCAGACGAGGGCCGCGGCCGCGAGCAGCACCCACGGGCTTTCGGCCCGCAGCGTGACGAGCGCCGCGGCCATGGGCCAGATCACCACCACGCCCGCCAGCCCGCTCACGCAGGGCCGGGGCCGGAGGCGAAGGCCGAGCCACATCGGCACCGCGACGGCCCAGAAGCCCGCCGCGGTGATGAAGGACGCCTCGGCGTAGCGCCCGAAATCCCCCGCGGGCGAGGCGTGCAGCACGAGGAAACCCGCGCCGATCGCCGCGCTCGCCGCGAGGTAGAGGCGCCGCGCCGGCTCGCCGAAGCCGCACAGCCGGGACCATTCCCAGGCCGACACCAGCGCGAGCGCCGTCGCGAAGACGCCCCACGCCCGCGGCGGGGCCGCGAAGACGAGGCCCAGCACGAGGGGCAGCAGGACGAGGGCCGTGAGGACGCGGGTTCGCAGCATGCGGCCGGGCCTAGCCGGCCCGCGGCAGCGGCTTGGCCCGCGCGCCGGCGAGCTGCTCGCTGGTGCGCCCGAATCGCCGTTCCCGCGCCCGGTAGGACGCGAAGGCCTCCTCGAGCAGGGCCGCGTCGAAATCGGGCCAGAGCGCCTTCGTGAAGAAGAACTCCGTGTAGGCAAGCTGCCACAGCAGGAAGTTCGAGACGCGTTCCTCGCCGCCGGTGCGGATGAAGAGGTCGGGCTCCGGCGCCCAGGCCATCGACAGGCGCTCGGCCAGTCGCTCCTCGGTGATCTCGGCGGCCGGATCGTCCCGCCGGCAGCGGTCCGCGGCCTGCAGGATGTCCCAGCGCCCGCCGTAGTTGGCCGCGACCGTGAGCGTGAGGCCCGCGTTGCCGGCCGTGAGGGCCTCGGCGCGCCGCACGAGCTCCACGATGGCCGGCTCGAACCGGGAGAGGTCGCCGATCACGCGGAAGCGGATGCCGTTCGCGTGGAGCTTCTCCACCTCCTGCTCGAGGGCCTTCAGGAAGAGCTGCATCAGGAAGGAGACCTCATCCGCGGGCCGGCGCCAGTTCTCGCTCGAGAAGGCGAACACGGTGAGGTAACGCACGCCCCGCTCGGCGCAGGCGCGAACCGCCTCGCGCACGGCCTCCACGCCGCGGCGATGGCCGGCCACGCGCGGCAGGAAGCGCATCTTGGCCCAGCGGCCGTTGCCGTCCATCACGATGGCGACGTGGCGGGGCACGTCGCCCGCCTCGGGGATGTCCCGCGTGCTGCTCTGGTGTTCGGACACGCGCCCTCCGCCGGATTCAGGGGACCGGACGCACGGCCCCACCCGGCACGGCGGGCGGGCCGCGCGGCGACGGCTAGATCGCCATCAGTTCCTTTTCCTTCTCGGCCACCAGCTTGTCGATGTCCTGGACGGCCTTGTCGGTGAGCTTCTGCACCTCGTCCTGCGCGCGCTTTTCCTCGTCCTCGGGGACGTCGTGCTTCTTGAGCAGGTCCTTCAGGTGCGTGTTCGCGTCGCGGCGCACGTTGCGCACGGCCACCTTCGCCTCCTCGCCCTCGTGCTTCACGATCTTCGTGAGCTCCTTGCGGCGCTCCTCGGTGAGCGGGGGCATCGGCACGCGGATCATGTCGCCGTTGGTGGCGGGGTTCACGCCCAGGTCGGAGTCGCGGATCGCGCGCTCGATGGTGGTGACCATCTTCTTCTCGTAGGGCTGCACGCCGATGGTGCGCGCGTCGACGAGCGTCACGTTGGCCACCTGGTTGATCGGCGTGCCGGTGCCGTAGTAGTCCACGCGCAGGTGGTCGAGCAGGCCCACGTGGGCGCGGCCCGTGCGGACCTTCGCGAGGTCGTGCTTGAGCGTGTCGATGGACTTGGCCATCTTCTCCGCGGCCTGCTTCTTGATGTCGGCGATGCCTTGTGCCATGGGGCCTCCGTCAGACGTGAACGAGGGTGCCCTCGGGTTCGCCGAGGACCACGCGCTTGAGCGCGCCTTCCTTGAAGATGGAGAAGACGTTGATGGGCAGCTTCTGGTCCCGGCAGAGCGCGAGGGCCGTGGCGTCCATCACCTTGAGGTTCTTCACGAAGGCCTCGTCGAACGTGATGCTCGCGTAGCGCGTGGCCTTCGGGTCCTTCTGGGGGTCGGCCGTGTACACGCCGTCCACCTTGGTCGCCTTGAGCACCACCTGCGCCTCCATCTCGCGCCCGCGCAGGGCGGCGGCGGTGTCGGTGGTGAAGAAGGGGTTGCCCGTGCCGGCGGCGAAGATGACGACCTTGCCTTCCTCGAGGTAGCGGATCGCCTTGCCCCGGATGTAGGGCTCGCACACCGGCTCGATGTTCAGGGCCGACTGGACGCGGGCGACCAGGCCCGCGCGGTTCATCGCGTCCTGGAGGGCCAGGGCGTTGATGACCGTCGCGAGCATGCCCATGTAGTCGGCGGTGGCCCGGTCCATCCCGGCGGCGCCGAGGGAGACCCCCCGGAAGATGTTGCCGCCCCCGATCACCACGGCCACCTGCACGCCCAGGTCCGCGACCTCCTTCACCTCGCCGACGATGCGCTCGACCGTCGCGCGGTTGATGCCGAAGGCGTCGTCGCCCATCAGGGCTTCGCCGGAGAGCTTGAGCAGGATGCGCGAATACGCGGGAGCGGTCATGGGGGCGGGGGGGCCTCGGTCGGGATCGGGCGCGGCGGCCTAGACGGCCGTCTTCGACATGGCGGCCACCTCGGCCGCGAAGTCGCTCTGCTTCTTCTCGATGCCCTCGCCCACGACGAGGAAGCGATAGCCGGTGACCTTGGCCTTGGCGGCCGCGAGCACCTTCTCCACCGTCATCTTGTCGTCCTTCACGAAGGGCTGGCCGAGCAGCGTGATCTCGCCCAGGAACTTGGCGATGCCGCCGTCGACCATCTTGGCGACGATCTCGGCGGGCTTGCCCGATTCCTTCGCGCGGGCCTCGATGATGGTGCGCTCGGCGGCGATCGCCTCGGGGGCCACCTGGTCCTTCGACAGGAACCGCGGCTTGGCGAAGGCCACGTGCATGGCGATGTCCTTGCCCACGGAGTCGGGGCCGTCGAACTCGACCGTCACGCCGATCTTCACGCCGTGCACGTACTGGGCGAGCTTCGCCTGGGAGGCCATGCGCTCGAAGCGGCGCACGGTGATGTTCTCGCCGATCTTCTGCACGAGCGCCTGGCGGGCTTCCTCGACCGTCTTGTCGCCGATCTTGAGGGCCGACAGCGCGGCCACGTCGGCGGGGCTGGCGGTCGCCACGAGCTCGGCGAGGTCCTTGGCGAAGGCGGTGAAGTCGGGGTTCTTCGCCACGAAGTCCGTCTCGCAGTTGACCTCGACCATCGCGGCGAGCTTGCCGTCGGCCGAGAGGTAGGTGCCCACGGCGCCTTCGGCCGCCACGCGCGCGGCGGCCTTGGAGGCCTTCGCGCCGCTCTTGATGCGAAGGAGCTCCTCCGCCTTCTTCGGATCGCCGCCGGATTCCTCCAGCGCCTTCTTGCACTCCATCATGCCGAGCCCGGTGAGCTCGCGCAGGTCCTTGACCATGCTCGCGGTGATTTCAGCCATGTTCGTTCGCTTTCGTTGCTGTCGCGTTTCGGATGCGACAAGGGGCGCAGCGCGCCCCTCGTTCGCGGGATGCGTGTCGGCGCGGGCCCCTAGGCCTTGGCTTCCCCGGCATCGTCGACCTCGACGAACTCCTCGCTGCCGGCCGCGGGGGCCACGAGCTCGGTGATCACCTGGTTGCGGCCCTCGAGGATCGCGTCGGCCACGCCGCGGGCGTACAGGCGGATGGCGCGGGTCGAGTCGTCGTTGCCCGGGATGATGTAGTCGATGCCGTCCAGGGAGTTGTTGGTGTCCACGACGCCGACGATGGGCACGCCCAGCTTCTTGGCCTCGGTGACGGCGATCTTGTGGAAGCCCACGTCGATCACGAACAGGGCGTCGGGAATGCCGCCCATGTCCTTGATGCCGCCCAGGGAGCGCTCGAGCTTCTCCTTCTCGCGGGCGAACGTGAGGCCTTCCTTCTTGGTCAGCTTCTCGACGGAGCCGTCGGCGATCATCTGGTCGATCTCCTTCAGACGCTTGATCGACTGCTTGACCGTCTTGAAGTTGGTGAGCATGCCGCCCAGCCAGCGGTAGTCGACGTACGGGGCGCCGGCGCGCTGGGCCTCTTCCTTCACGATGTCGCGGGCCTGGCGCTTCGTGCCGACGAAGAGCACGGTGCCCTTGTTGGCCGTGAGCGTGCGCACGAACTTGAGCGCCTCCTGGTACATCGGAAGCGACTTCTCGAGGTTGATGATGTGGATCTTGTTGCGGGCGCCGAAGATGAACGGGCTCATCTTCGGGTTCCAGTAGCGCGTCTGGTGGCCGAAGTGAACGCCGGCCTCCAGCATCTGGCGCATGGTGACGGACATCGGGTGACTCCTTGCGGTCTAAGGTTGGCCTCCCCCCGGACAACCCGGTTTCCCGGGACCTTATGGCGTCGGGGGTGCGAATTTGCCCGGCGGTTCCGTCGAAAGACGGGCTTTGCCTCCGGGCAGACTGCGATTATAGCCGGAAAAGGGCCGGATATTCAATCAGTTCGGCGCCCGGGACCCGCTGGCCGGTATAATCGCGGCTTCCCTCCGACGACCCGCCCGATGCCCGTGGCCATCCAGCCCAAGACCGCCGCCGAAGCCGACGCCATGCGCCTCGCCGGCCGCCTCGCCTCCGAGGTCCTCGACTTCATCGCCCCCCACGTGAAGCCCGGGGTGACCACGGGCGAACTCGACCGCCTCTGCCACGACTACATGGTGAAGGAGCAGGGCACGATCCCGGCGCCGCTGCACTACGCGCCCCCCGGCCACCGCCCCTACCCCAAGAGCATCTGCACCTCGGTGAACCACCAGGTCTGCCACGGCGTGCCCGGCGAAAAGGTCCTGAAGGGCGGGGACATCGTGAATCTCGACATCACCGTCATCAAGGACGGCTGGCACGGCGACACGAGCCGAATGTTCTGCGTGGGCGAGCCCTCGATCCAGGCCCGGCGCCTGTGCGAGGTGACCTGGGAATGCCTCTGGAAGGGCATCGTCCAGGTGCGCCCCGGCGCGGCCCTGGGCGACATCGGCCACGCCATCCAGCGCCACGCCGAATCCCACGGCTACAGCATCGTGCGCGAGTTCTGCGGCCACGGCATCGGCCGGCGCTTCCACGAGGAGCCGCAGGTGCTGCACTACGGCCACCGCGGCCAGGGTCCGAAGCTCGCGGAGGGCATGACCTTCACGATCGAGCCCATGGTGAACGCCGGCAAGCGCGACATCCGCGCGTTGGCCGACGGCTGGACCATCGTGACCGCTGACCATTCGCTCTCGGCCCAGTGGGAGCACACCATCCTCGTGACGGCGGACGGCTGGGAGGTGCTCACCACCAGCGCCGGCGCCCCCGCCGTGCCGGCCTTCGTCCGGGACGCGCGCCCCGTCGCCGTCGGTTCGTAGGCCCGCCGGCGGTGAGCCAGGCCCTCGCCCCGAAAACCGCGACCTCCGCGGATCCCGCCGACGCCCGCCGCTGGATCAAGACGCGCGGCGAGGCCCTCAAGACCCGGTACCTGCGTCGCCCCGACGGCCACCGCATCCTCGCCGCCCGCGCGGCCGACGTGGACGCGCTGCTGCGCCGCCTGTGGCGCGCCTGCGTGAAGGACGGCTCCGCCGCCCTGGTCGCCGTGGGCGGCTACGGTCGCGGCGCCCTCTTCCCCCATTCCGACGTGGACGTGCTGGTGCTGCTGCCCGACGGGCGCGCGCCGGACGAGGGCGTCGAGCGCTTCGTGGGCCTGCTGTGGGACTGCGGCCTCGAGCCCGGCCACAGCGTGCGCACCGTGGCCGAGTGCGTGGAGGAAGCCGCCAAGGACGTCACCGTGGACACGAGCCTGCTCGAGGCGCGCCTTGTCGTGGGCGATGCCGCGCTCGTCGACGACCTCGTCGCGCGCCTTTCCGCGCGCCGCGACGTGCGGGACTTCTTCCGCGCCAAGGTGGAGGAGCAGCGCCGCCGGCACGAGCGCTTCCAGGAGGCCGCCTACAACCTCGAGCCCAACCTCAAGGAAAGCCCCGGGGGCCTGCGGGACCTGCAGACCGTCCTGTGGCTCGCGCGCGCCGCGGGCCTGGGCCGGTCCTGGGACGAGATGGCGGGCCACGGGCTCGTCACGCCCCAGGAAGCCGGGGCCATCCAGCGCGCCGAGGGCGTGCTGCAGGACCTGCGCGTGCGCCTGCACCTGCAGGCCGGGCGCCGCGAGGACCGGCTGGTCTTCGACCACCAGATCGAGATCGCGCGCCAGCTTCGCCTCGCGGGCTCGAAGTCCCTCGCGGCCTCGGACTTGCTCATGCGCCGCTACTACCTCGCGGCCAAGGCCATCTGGCGCTTCAACCAGATCCTGCTCGCGAACCTCTACGCGCGGATCGTGCCGCGCGAGGAGCGCAAGTTCCGAGTGCTGGACGACGACTTCCAGCTCGTCGACTACACGCTCGGCATCCGCGACCCGGAGCTCTTCGAGCGCGAGCCCGGCAAGATGCTCGAGGCCTTCGTGCGCCTGCAGCGGGACCGCGGCATCGCGAACCTCTCGGCCGGGGCGCTCCGGGCCATCTCGCGGGCGCTGCCGCGCATCGACCGCGCCTTCCGCGAGGACCCCGAGAACCGCCGCCGCTTCCTCGAGATCGTCCGCGGCGACCGCCTGACCTGGACGCTCCGGCGCATGAGCCGCTACGGCGTGCTCGGCCGCTACATCCCCGCCTTCGGCCGGATCACGGGGCAGATGCAGCACGACCTCTTCCACGTCTATACCGTGGACGAGCACACGCTCATGGTGATCAGGAACCTCCGGCGCTTCGCCATCCCGCGCTTCGACCACGAGTACCCGTTCCTGTCGAAGCTCATGCAGGAGTTCGACGCGCAGGAGATCCTCTACCTCGCCGCGCTCTTCCACGACATCGCCAAGGGCCGGGGCGGGGATCACTCCGCGCTCGGGGCCCGCGATGCCGAGCGATTCTGCCGCGCCCACGGGCTCGCGAAGGCCGACGCCCGGCTCGTCGCGTGGCTGGTGGAGAACCATCTCGTCATGTCCTCGACGGCCCAGAAGCAGGACCTCTCGGATCCGGAGGTCATCTCCGACTTCGCCGCCCGCGTGAAGGACGAGCGCTCCCTCACCGCCCTCTACATCCTCACGGTGGCCGACATCCGCGGCACGAGCCCGAAGGTGTGGAACGCGTGGAAGGGCAAGCTCCTCGAGGACCTCTTCCGCTCCGCCCGGCGCATCGTGCGCGGCGACACGGCCTACGCCGCCCGCGCCATCGAGGCGAAGAAGGAGGAGGCCCTGAAGAGCCTGCGCCACTACGTGGCCGACCCGTGCGCCCACGAGGCGCTCTGGTCCCAGCTCGGCGAGGACTACTTCCAGCGCTTCGAGGCCGGCGAGATCGCGTGGCACACCCGCACGCTGTGCCTTCGCACCACGCCCAAGGAGGCCGTCGTCCGCGCGCGCCTCTCGCCCGTGGGCGAGGGCCTGCAGGTGCTCGTGTACGCCCACGACCAGCCGGGCCTGTTCGCGCGCATCACGGGCTTCTTCGAGCGGCTGCAGTTCGACATCGCGGCGGCCAAGATCTACACCACGCGCCACGGCTACGCCCTCGACAGCTTCCAGGTGCTCTCGCGCGCCCGCGCCGGCGAGCACCACCGGGACCTCATCGAGTCGATCGAGAAGAAGCTCCCGGACCGCCTCGCGCCCGATTCGCCCCTCGACGCGCCGGCGACGGGCCGGCTCTCGCGCTGGGTGAAGCACTTCCCGATCGCGCCCAAGGTTTCGCTCCTGAAGCACCGGCGGGGGGAGCGCTGGCAGCTCTTCCTCGCCTGCGGCGACCGCCCGGGCCTGCTTTCGGCCGCGGCGCGGGTCTTCCTCAAGCACGGCCTCAACCTGGAGGACGCGCGGGTCGCGACCCTCGGGGCCCGCGCCGAGGACACCTTCGACCTCACGGGCGAGGCCCTCGCCACGGAGGAAGGGCGCGCCGCGCTGGTGGCGGAACTGGAGACGCTCTTCGCCTGACGGCCCGCGGTCCCGGGCCCGGGGGCTTCCCCTGCGGCACGGGACTTGCTGAAATGGGGCTCCCCGACCCCTGCCCGAAGGCCCGCCATGACGCCCCGCCGACTCGCCCTCAACGCCCTGCTCGCCGCCGCCCTCGCCGCCGCCGCGCCCGCGCACGCCCAGGCCTGGCCCGCGAAGACCCTCAAGCTCATCGTGCCGCTCGCGGCCGGCAGCACCGCCGACATCATCTCGAGGACCGTCGCCAACGAGCTCACGAAGTCGCTGGGCCAGCCCATCGTCGTCGAGAACCGCACCGGCGCCGGCGGGACGATCGCCATGGCGGAGGTGGCTCGCTCGCAGCCCGACGGCTACACGATCAGCTTCGCCTCCCAGGGCACGCTGGTCTTCAACCAGGCGCTCTACGCCAACCCGGGATACGACTCCCTCAAGGACTTCCAGCCCGTCGCGTTCGTCGGGGGCGTGTCGAACGTGATGATCGTGAACCCGTCGAACCCGGCGACGAAGCCCGCGGAAGTCATCGCGGCGGCCAAGGCGAAGCCGGGGCAGCTCACCTTCTCGTCCGGCGGCGCGGGAACGAGCCACCACCTGTCCGGCGTGCTCTTTGGCCGGATGACCGGCACGGATCTGGTGCACGTTCCCTACAAGGGGGCGCCCCAGGGCATCGTCGCGGTGATGTCGGGCGAGGTGTCGATGGGCTTCTTCAACACCCCCACCGTGATCGCGCAGGTGAAGGACGGCCGCCTCAAGGCCCTCGCGGTGACGAGCCTTTCGCGCTCGCCGCTGCTGCCCCAGGTCCCGACGCTCGACGAGGCCGGCGTGAAGGGCTACGAGGTGAACACCTGGTTCGGCTTCGTCACGCGGGCGGGCACGCCGGCGGAGATCGTCTCGAAGCTCAACGCCGAGATCCAGAAGGTGCTCGCGCAGCCCGCGGTGCGCGAGAAGCTCGCCCAGCAGGGCTTCGAGATCGCCCCGCCGATGACGCCGGCGCAGTTCTCGAAGCTCGTGGCCGACGACCTGGCCAAGTGGGTGCCGGTGGTGAAGGCCTCCGGCGCGAAGGCGGATTGAGGCGCTAGAGTCCCAGCGCGTCCGCCACGAGCGTGCGCAGCTCCCGCCGCAGCCGCGCCTTGACGGCGCGGTGGCGGGGCGAGGCGGCGAGGTTCTCGAGCTCGAACGGATCGGCCTCGAGGTCGTAGAGCTCGTCGAGCTCGCCGTTCCTCGCGCGGTTCACCCAGTGGATGTACTTGTAGCGGTCCGTGCGCACCGCCTTGTAGGTCATGCCCACCAGCCAGGGCATCGCGTTCTCGGCCCAGTACTCCACCAGGAAGGACCGCCGCGAGCGGGCCCGCGCCGAGGCGAGGAGCGGCAGGATCGAGTGCCCCTGCACCTGGGGGCCGGGCCGCCCGCCCGCCAGCTCGATGAAGGTGGGCGCGAGGTCCTGGCAGATCACGAGGGCGTCGCGGACGGAGCCGGCCTTCGCGAGCGCGGGATAGCGCACCGCGAAGGGCGAGCGGATCCCCTCCTCGTAGGCGAAGCGGCGCTCGGGCCCCAGGCCGTGCTCGCCGAAGAAGTAGCCGTTGTCCCCGAGGAACACGATGAAGGTGTCGTCGAGCTCCCCGCGCGCCTCGAGCAGCGCGAGGAGCCTGCCCACGCCCTCGTCCACCGAGGCCATCATCGCCGCGCGGCGCCGGATCTCCTCCTGCGTGCCGGCCTGGAGCGCGTCGAGCACCTGCCGCGACTGCGGGCCCTTCTTGAGGTCGAAGCACTCGGCCCACGCGGGCTTCGCCTTCACGACCTGCGCGGGCGTGAGCATGTTGGGGCGCTTCGGGAAGCGCTTGCCCTTGTAGAGGTTCTCGTGGCGCGGCGGCAGCACGTAGCCGCCCTGGGCCGAGATGCGCAGCGTGCCGTCGGCCGCCTGCTCCGCGTCCGGATGCACCGCCTTGTGCGCGAAGAAGAGGGAGAAGGGCTTGCCGCCCCGGTGCTTTTCGAGCCAGTCGACGGCCAGGTCGTTCATCACGTCGGTGATGTAGCCCTTGTGCTGGCGGTATTCGCCGTCGTGGTTGAGCACCGGGTTCATCAGGCGGCCGTGCCCGTCGTAGCTCACCCAGTGGTCGTAGCCGGGCCGGGGCTTGCCGTCGTTGCCCATGTGCCACTTGCCGATGTGGGCCGTCTCGTACCCCAGCCGCTTGAGCTCGAGGTGGTAGTTGGGCAGGCGGTGGCTCATCGCGTCGCGGGCCACGTTGTCGATGATGCCGTGGCGGCTCGCGTACTGGCCCGAGAGGATCGAGGCCCGGTTGGGCGAGCAGATCGGCGTGGTGTGGAAGGCCCGCGTGAAGAGAGCCCCCTCGTGCGCGATCCGGTCGATGTGGGGCGACTTGAGGTAGGGGTGGCCGCCGGCGCCGAACTCGTCGAAGCGCAGGTCGTCGATGAGGATCACGAGGAAATTGGGCTTCCTGGGCTTCTTGGCCATCGGGATTCCTTTCGTCGTCAGTCGCGCGCGAGCCCGAGGCCCCGTGCGTGGTGCCGCAGGTGGTCCGCGATCACCGTCTGGATGAACCAGTAGCTGTGGTCGTGGCCCGGGTGGCGCCGCAGCTGCACGCGGATTCCCGTGCCTTCGCACGCGGCCACGAGGCGCTCGGGCTGCAGCTGCGTGTCGAGAAACTTGTCCGCCTCGCCCTGGTCGACGAGCACCGGGCCCTGCCAGGCCGTCGACTTCGCGAGCTCGCACGCATCCCAGTCGCGCCACGCGGCCTCGTCCGGCCCCAGGTAGCCCGCGAAGGCCTTGCGTCCCCACGGCACCTGCCTGGGCGCGACGATGGGCGCGATAGCCGACAGGGTGCGGTAGCGCTCCGGGTGGCGGAAGGCCGCGACGAGGGCGCCGTGGCCGCCCATCGAGTGGCCGAGGATGCCCTGCCGCGAAAGGTCCGCCGGAAAGTGCTGCGCGATCGCTTCGGGCAGCTCGCCGGTCACGTACGAATGCATGCGGTAGGCGGCATTCCACGGCGCCTCGGTCGCGTCGAGGTAGAAGCCCGCGCCCAGCCCGAAGTCCCAGTCGGCGTCGTCGGCGGGAAAGCGCGCCTCGCGCGGGCTCGTGTCGGGCGCGACGAGCATGAGCCCCAGGCGCGCGGCGATGCGCTGGGCGCCCGCCTTCACCATGAAGGTCTCCTCGGTGCAGGTGAGCCCGGCGAGGAACCAGAGCACGGGCACGGGGGCGCGGGCGGCCTGCGGGGGACGGAACACCGAGAAGCGCATGGCGCCACCGCATTCGCGGGAGGCGTGGCGGTAGAAGCCCTGCACGCCGCCGTGGCAGGCGTGCTCCGAGATCGTCTCGATCGCCATCAGAAGACCACGACGCTTCGGATCGACTCGCCCTTGTGCATGAGGTCGAAGCCCTTGTTGATGTCCTCGAGGGGCATCACGTGGGTGATGAGCGAATCGATGTCGATCTTGCCGTCCATGTACCAGTCGACGATCTTCGGCACGTCCGTGCGGCCCCGGGCGCCGCCGAAGGCCGTACCCTTCCAGATGCGCCCGGTGACGAGCTGGAACGGGCGGGTCTTGATCTCCTGGCCCGCGCCCGCCACGCCGATGATGACGGAAACGCCCCAGCCGCGATGGCAGCACTCCAGCGCCTGGCGCATGAGGTCCACGTTGCCCACGCACTCGAAGCTGTAGTCCGCGCCGCCGTCCGTGAGCGCCACCAGGTGCGCCACCAGGTCGCCGCCGACCTCCTTCGGATTCACGAAGTGGGTCATGCCGAACTTCTCGGCCAGGGGCTTCCTCGCCGGGTTCAGGTCCACGCCGATGATCTTGTTGGCCCCGACCATCCGCGCGCCCTGGATCACGTTGAGGCCGATGCCCCCCAGTCCGAAGACGACCACGTTCGCACCGGCTTCCACCTTCGCGGTGTTGATCACGGCGCCGAGGCCGGTGGTCACGCCGCAGCCGATGTAGCAAACCTTGTCGAACGGCGCGTCGGGCCGGATCTTCGCCACGGCGATCTCGGGCAGCACCGTGAAGTTGGAGAACGTGGAGCAGCCCATGTAGTGGTAGACCGGCTCGCCGGCGAGGGAGAAGCGGCTCTTGCCGTCGGGCATCACGCCCTTGCCCTGCGTCGCGCGGATCGCGGTGCACAGGTTCGTCTTCCTCGACAGGCACGACTTGCACTGGCGGCATTCCGGCGTGTAGAGCGGGATCACGTGGTCGCCCTTCGCGACGCTCGTGACGCCCGGGCCGACATCCACCACGACGCCCGCGCCCTCGTGCCCGAGGATGGCCGGGAAGATCCCCTCCGGGTCGGCGCCGGAGCGCGTGAACTCGTCCGTGTGGCACAGCCCCGTCGCCTTGATCTCGACGAGCACCTCGCCCGGGCCGGGCCCGGCGAGGTCCACCGTCTCGATCGAAAGGGGCTCGCCCGCCTTGAAGGCCACCGCCGCGCGCGTCTTCATGCCACGGCCTTTCCGTCGTTCAGGGCGAGCCAGCCCTTGATGACCCGGTACAGGTACCAGAGAAAGAGGAGCGTGTAGGGCAGCCACGCGATCAGGGCCCCGACGATCGTGATCACCAGCACGAAGGTGATCACGCCGCAGATCGCGATCCACAGCAGGCCCCACCAGAAGGTGCGCGAGAGCCACGAGACGTGGGAGGCGAGGATCGTGCCTTCCACGTCGCCGCGCTTGGCGAAGCCCACGATGACCGCGACGATGGCGAGCAGCCACATCGTGAAGGGCGCGAGGCCGTGCAGCAGGTACAGGATGTGCATCACGCGCGTGTCGCCCGAGATGTCGCGGGTCGCGTCGAAGGTCTGGCCCATGTCAGTCGTCCTCCCGGGGATCGAGGTCCGGAAACAGGATATCGGTGAAACCGAAGTGACGCATGTCGGCCATGCGCTGCGGGTACAGGATGCCGTCGAGATGGTCGCATTCGTGCTGCACGACGCGGGCGTGGAAGCCCTCGGCCACGCGCTCGACGGGGCGCCCGGCCTCGTCGAAGCCGGTGTAGCGGATGCGCATGGCGCGCGGCACCACGCCGCGAAGGCCCGGGACGGACAGGCACCCTTCCCAGCCTTCCTCCACCGCGTCGTCCAGGGGCGTGATCACCGGGTTCACGAGCACCGTGTACGGGACCGGCTCGGCATCGGGATAGCGGGGGTTCGACTGGAAGCCGAAGACCACCACCCGCAGGCTCTCGCCGATCTGCGGGGCGGCGAGACCCGCGCCGTTCTCGGCCGCCATCGTGTCGCGCATGTCCTCGAGCAGGGCCGCGAGGGGCGCACCGAAATCCGTGACGGGACGGGCGACCCGCGCGAGCAGCGGGTGGCCCATGCGCAGCACCTCACGCACCGCCATGGCGCACCCCCGCCTGCTCGACGACGCGCCGCACGCGCCCCATGGCCTCGGCGAGCACGGCGCCGATCGCCTCGAGCGAGATCGCATCGGCGCTCGCGCCGCGGCCCGCCGCCGGGTTGGCCACGACCGCGATCGTCGCGTAGGGCAGCGCGAGCTCCCTCGCGAGGGCCGCCTCCGGCATGCCCGTCATGCCCACCAGGTGGGCGCCGTCGCGCTCGAGCCGGTCGATCTCGGCCGCGGTTTCCAGGCGCGGGCCCTGCATGGCGGCATAGGTGCCGCGCGGGATCACCGGGATGCCGGCGTCGGCCGCCGCGGCGATGAGCAGCGCCCGCGTCGCCTCGTCGTAGGGATGGGTGAAGTCCACGTGCACCACGGGCTGCTCCGCGCCTTCGAAGAACGTGGACTTGCGGCCCCAGGTGTAGTCGATGAGCTGGTCGGGCACCGCGATCGCGCCGGCGGGAAAGTCCGCCGTGATGCCGCCCACCGTGCACACCGAGACGATGCCCGCGACCCCGAGGGAATGCAGTGCCCACAGGTTCGCGCGGTAATTGATCTCGTGGGGCGCGAGCGTGTGGCCGTAGCCGTGGCGCGCGAGGAAGACCCAGTCGACGCCGCCCAGGCGCCCGAAGGTGACGGGGCCGGAGGGCTCGCCGTAGGGCGTGCGCACGATGCGGCGGTTCTGCACTTCGAGGCCGGCGAGCTCGGTGAGTCCCGAGCCGCCCAGGAGGGCGAGCATGGCGTCAGTCCTTGAGGGCGTAGATGGCCGGCAGGTTCCGCCACAGGCCGTAGGCGTCCATGCCGAAGCCGAAGACGTACCGGTCCGGCACCGTGACGCCGGTGAAATCGGCGCGGATGGGCTTGTCCCGGCCCAGGTCCTTGTCGGCGAAGACGGCCGAGAGCACGGCGCTCGCGCCCTGCGCGAGGAGCTTGTCGCGCACCGCGGCGAGCGTGATGCCCTCGTCCAGGATGTCGTCGACGACGAGCACCGTGCGGCCGGCCACGTCGTCCTTCGGCGCGAGGCGCCACTCGATGTCGCGCCCCGTCGTGCCGCGGCCGTAGCGCGTCACCTCGATCGCGCCGAATTCCAGCGGGAAGGTGAGCTTGGGCAGGAGCTGGCCGCAGAAGACCGCCGCCCCGCCCATGATCGCGAGCACCACCGGGAACTCGCCCGAAAGGCGCGTCGCGACGGCGCGGGCCACGCGATCGACGGCGGCCGCGACCTCTTCCGGCGGGACGACCAGCTCGGCGCCGGCCAGCAGGGCGAGGGCCTCGTCGCGGTTCACGGCCGGCCCTTCGGCGCCACGGTGCGGCGCAGGTAGTCGCGGAAGCCGTCGGCGACCTCCCCGTGCTTCAGGGCGTAGTCCACCGTGGCTTCGAGGTAGCCGAGCTTCGAGCCGCAGTCGTAGCGCCGGCCCTCGAAGGCGTAGGCGTGCACGGGCTCCTTGTCGATCAGGCGCGCGATCGCGTCGGTGAGCTGGATCTCGCGGCCCGCGCCGGGCCGCGTGCGCGCGAGCAGGTCGAAGATGCGCGGCGAGAGGATGTAGCGGCCGACCACCGCCATCGTCGAGGGCGCGTCCTTCGGCTTGGGCTTTTCCACGATGCCGGTCATCCGGGCGAGGCGGCCCTTGGCCGCGCCGGCCGAGACGATGCCGTAGCTCGCGGTCTCCTCCCGCGGCACGTCCTGCACGGCGACGAGGCTGCCGCCCTTCTTCGCCTGCAGGTCCGTCATCTGCTTGAGCACCGGCACCTTCGCGTCGATGAGGTCGTCGGCGAGGATCACCGCGAAGGGCTCGTCGCCCACCAGGTGCCGGGCGCACAGCACCGCGTGGCCCAGGCCGAGGGCCTCGCCCTGGCGCACGTAGACGCAGTTGATGCCGTCGGGCAGGAGCCCGCGCACTTCCTTGAGCAGCTTGTTCTTGCCGGCGGCGGCGAGTTCCGCCTCGAGCTCGTAGGCCTTGTCGAAGTGGTCCTCGATGGCGCGCTTGCCGCGGCCCGTGACGAAGATGAGATCGGTGATGCCGGCGGCCACCGCCTCCTCCGCCGCGTACTGGATCAGCGGCTTGTCGACGATGGGCAGCATCTCCTTGGGCGAGGCCTTGGTCGCCGGCAGGAAGCGGGTGCCGAGCCCCGCGACGGGGAACACGGCCTTGGTGACCTTCTTCACGATGGGTGGCTCCGGTTGCGGGGCGGTCGGCTCACTCGCCCGCGAGGCGCGCGAGGAACGCCGCCTCGTCGAGCACCGCGATGCCGAGTTCGCGGGCCTTGTCGAGCTTCGAGCCGGCCTCGGCGCCGGCCACCACGACATCCGTCTTCTTCGACACCGAGCCCGTCACCTTGCCGCCGGCGGCCTCGATGCGGGCCTTCGCCTCGTCGCGCGTGAGGCGCTCGAGCGTGCCCGTGAGCACCACGATTCTACCCGCGAAGGGTCCGGTGGCGACCGCGCGCGGGGCCTCGTCGGGCCAGCGCACGCCCGCGGCCCGGAGCTGGGCGATGACCTCCCGGTTGTGGGGCTCGGCGAAGAAGCGCGCTGCCGATTGCGCCACCACGGGCCCCACGTCCGGCGCCTGCGCGAGCGCGGGGGTGTCGGCGGCCATGAGGGCCTCGAGCGTGCCGAAGTGGGCGGCGAGATCGCGCGCCGTCACCTCCCCCACGTGGCGGATGCCGAGCGCGAAGACGAAGCGGCCGAGCGTGGTGTCGCGGCTCTTCGCGATCGCCTCCACGAGGTTCGCCGCCGACTTCCCGCCCATGCGATCCAGCGCGGCGAGCGTGTCCGCGCCCAGGCCGTAGAGATCGGCCGGCGTGCGCACCAGGCCCGCATCCACGAGCTGCTCGACGAGCTTGTCGCCCAGTCCCTCGACATCCATCGCGCGACGCGACGCGAAGTGCAGCAGCGCCGCCTTGCGCTGGGCCGGGCAGAAGAGGCCGCCGGTGCAGCGCGCGACCGCCTCGCCTTCGAGCCGCGCGACGGCCGAGCCGCACTCCGGGCAGGCTGAGGGCATCTCGAAGCGGTCCGCGGCCTCGCGGGGCCCGGCCTTCGCGACCCGCGCCACCTCGGGAATGACGTCGCCGGCGCGGCGCACCACCACGGTGTCGCGGCGGTGGACTTCCTTGCGGCGGATCTCGTCCTCGTTGTGCAGCGTGGCGTTGGAGACGGTGGTGCCGCCGACGAAGACGGGCGCGAGGCGCGCGACGGGCGTGAGGGCCCCGGTGCGCCCGACCTGGATCTCGATGTCGAGCAGTTCCGTCACGGCTTCCTCGGCGGGGAACTTGTGGGCCACGGCCCAGCGGGGCGCCCTCGCGACGAAGCCCAGGGCCTCCTGGTCGCGCACGGCGTCGACCTTGTACACGACGCCGTCGATGTCGAAGGGCAGCGAGGAGCGCCGCTCGCCGATCTCGCGGTAGTACGCCATGAGCCCCGCCTCGCCCTCGGCCACGCGGCGCTCGCGGGCGACGGGAAAGCCCAGGGCCGCGAGCCGGTCGAGGAGCGCGGCGTGGCTTTCCGGGGCGTCGAAACCCTCGTGGGCCCCCACGCCGTAGGCGAAGAAGGAGAGCCGGCGCGCGGCCGTGAGTCGCGGGTCGAGCTGGCGCAGGCTCCCGGCGGCGGCGTTGCGCGGGTTCACGAAGGTCTTCTCGCCCGCGGCCTGCTGGCGCGCGTTCAGGGCCTCGAAATCCCGCCGCAGCATGAGCACCTCGCCCCGCACCTCGAGCAATGCGGGCGCAGCGCCTTCGAGCACGAGGGGGATCGCGCGGATCGTGCGGAGGTTCGCCGTCACGTCCTCGCCGCTGCTGCCGTCGCCGCGGGTGGCCCCGCGCAAGAAGTGCCCGTTCTCGTAGGCGAGGCTCACCGCGAGGCCGTCGAACTTGGGCTCGCACGCGTAGCGCACCGGCTCGCGCGCCAGGCCCTCGCGGCAGCGCCGGTCGAAGCCCGCCACGTCCTCGTCCGTGAAGGCGTTGGCGAGCGAGAGCATCGGCACGCGGTGGCGGACCTCGGCAAATCCGGCGGCCGGCGTCGCGCCCACGCGCTGCGTCGGCGAATCGGGCGTGACGAGATCCGGATGGGCCGCCTCGAGGCGCTGGAGCTCGGCGAGCAGCTCGTCCCACGCCGCATCGCTGATCTCCGGCGCGTCCTCCACGTAGTAGAGGCGGTTGTGGCGCTCGATCTCGCGTCGCAGGTCGCGGGCCCGGTCCCGGGCCTCGCGGGGCGCCGCCATGCTCAGGCGAAGAGCCGGCGCGCGAGGGGGCTGCCGGCCGGCACGCCGTGGGCCTGCATGCGCGCCTCCACCTGCTCCAGCGAGCGGCGGATCGCCTCCAGGCCCTTGGGGCCCAGGGGCTTGGCGGCATCGTCGACGAGATCGCCGCCGAGCGCCTCGGCGAAGCGCGTGGCGAGGCCCGCGAGCCTGTCCAGCGTGCCCGCGGGATCGGCCACCAACGGCACGTCGAGCGCGAAGGTGAGCCCGGTGCACCAGCTGCGGCCGCCGGCGTCGGAATCGGCCACCCGCAGCGTGAAGGCGACGGCGCCGTCGGGCCCGCGGCGCTCGAAGGCGCCCGAGGCGGTCTCGGCGAGGCCCTGGTCGAGGGCGAGGGCCTTCACCTTCGCGAGGGCGAAGGTGGCCCCGCCGCGGCGCGCGACGGTGACGGCGACCTCGAAATCCACTTCGGCGCAGAAGCGGTCGAGCTCCCGCGCGCGGGCGGCGGCGAGGGCCGGGCTTTCGCGCTGGGATACCGCGTTGATGCTGGCGGCGAAGCCCGCGACGGTGTCGTTGAAGGCGGCGACCTGCTCCTCGGCCACGGGACCGGCGCGGCTCGCGAGCTGCAAGCCCGCGCGCAGTTCACGCCACGCGCCCTGGGGCGAATCGGCCACGGGCTTCCACTGCTCGGCCTCGAGGCCCTCGACCGCGACGTGGGCCGGGTGGGCCTCCAGCGCGTCGAGCAGGGGCGCGAGCTGCTCGCGGGTCACCGGCGCGTCGGCGAGGACGAGGGCGAGCGTGTCCACCTGCGCGGCGAGGACCGCGCCGCCCTCCGGCGGCGCGAGGGGCGGCTCGTCGGGCGCCTCGAGGGGCGTGAGGTCCTGGGCAAAAGCGGGTTCGGGCGGCTCGGCGGCCCGAACGGGCGGTTCGGCGATCGCGCCCATCGTGGGCTCGCGCCGCTCGCCGGCGGGCTCGAGCAGCGCGTCGGGGTGGCTCGCGCGGAAGGCGTCCTCCGCCTTGCGGCGAGCGCGCCGCTCCTGCATCACGTTGTAGCCGGCGACGGACGCCACGAAGACGGCGCCGAGGGCGAGGAGGGCGAGCTGGAGATCGGACATGGTCGCGGTGGGGCGAAGAGGATCAGGCGGCCTTCCGGGCGAATTCCATGGCCGCCTCGATGTCGACCTCCACGATACGCGAGACGCCCGGCTCCTGCATCGTCACGCCGATGAGCTGCTGGCCCATCTCCATGGTGATCTTGTTGTGCGTGATGAACAGGAACTGCGTCTG
>ERZ761602.1851-NODE-1851-length-36090-cov-10.148828_pt1 | contig 36090 bp, 28 predicted proteins | sample MGYA00512165_ERZ761602 | MGnify/ENA primary metagenome ERZ761602 (study PRJEB28899, sample SAMN02445085) | bioreactor sludge metagenome | biome: EBPR sludge; isolation source: Thorneside wastewater treatment plant | place: Australia: Brisbane, Thorneside...
AAAAGCGGCGCCGCAGGCGCGGCGCCCTCCAAAGGCCGCGAGCCGTGATCTGGCGTGCTCCTGGAGGGCCAAGCGCTGCTTGGCCGCGTTGCTCTTGCTCCGTCGGGGCTTAGGTGGCGGCGCCTCAAACGTACTCCAGCCAGCCGTGAGTGTCCGCCACGCTGCCATCGAACAGCCCGAAGAACTGCTTCTGAATCGCGCGCGTGGCAGGGCCGGGCTTGCCGCTGCCGATCTTCTTGCCGTCGACGCTGCGGATCGGCGTGATTTCGGCGGCGGTGCCGGTCATGAACACTTCTTCGGCCAGATAGATCATTTCGCGCGGCAGGTTCTGTTCGCGGATCTCGTAACCGAGTTCCTGGGCGATCACGATGGCACTGTCGCGAGTGATGCCCTGCAGGATCGAAGCGCCCATCGGTGGCGTGTAGATCACCTTGCCGAAGATCAGGAAGATGTTCTCGCCGGCGCCCTCGGCGAGGTAGCCGTCGTGGGTCAGCGCGATGCCCTCGTGGAAGCCGAGGCGTTTGGCTTCGCGCGACACCAGAATACTGGACAAATAATTGCCACCGGCCTTGGCGGTCGCCGGCAAGGTATCCGGCGCGACGCGACGCCACGACGAAATGCAGGCATCGATGCCGTCGTTGACCGCCTGCGCGCCGAGGTATGGGCCCCATACCCATGCGGCGATCATGCAGCCCGTCGGGTTGTCGGCGCCCAGGCCGAATCCGCCGGATCCGCGCCAGATCAACGGGCGCAGGTAAGCGGCGGTCAGCTTGTTCGAGGTGATGACTTCGCGACCGGCAGCCAGCAGCGTGGCCAGATCGTATTCGGTGTCGAGATCGTAAATGCTCGCCGACGCATACAGTCGCTTCATGTGATCGGTGTAGCGGAAGATCGCCGGGCCGTTCGGCGTCTGGTACGAGCGGATACCCTCGAACACCGACGAGCCGTAATGCAGCGCGTGCGACATCACGTGCACGGTGGCCTCGGCCCACGGCACGAGCTTGCCATTGAACCAGATGAATTCGGGCAGGTTTTGGCTCATGGCCGGTCCTTGTGATGGCGGAAGGAAAACGCCGACTATAACGCCGCGGGACTGGAGCTGCTCTGGTAGTCCGTTTCGCCAGGACGGCGCTGGCGCTCGGCCCCGAATCGCGCGCGATGGTCGCGGCTGGTTGCCGTCTGAATCGGAGTTGAACGATTGCGACCGGCCGGCGCATGCTTGGGCGCTGTGATTCAGCCGTGGGGCGCCGCATGTCCATCCGTTCTGTCGTCACCCGAACCCTCGGTCTGTTTTCGCTGCTGATCTCGATGGCTGCCTGGGCGCAGCCCTACCAGTACCACGTCTACATCGACAGCGATCAGCGCTCGACCACCGGCTGCACGGTCAGTGGCGGCGGACAGAGCTTCGAGGGGGCCGATTACCGGCTGACGGCGACGGTTTCGGGTAATCCGCCGCTGGTCACCACGCGTACGCTGGCGGCTTGCGATGGCGGCAGTTTTGCCGGCGGCAACGTGTTGCCGTCAAACTACCCGGTCGGCTTGAACAACGGCCTGCCGCTGGGCGGCGCCTTTGCCGATGTGATCGAGTTGTCCGTGGCGCGGGCGCAACTGGCGGGCGCCGAACCGATCGTGCGCATCGGTTTCGGCGCGGCGAGTGCGTCGGGTTCGGTCGATGTGCTGTACACCGCGAATGGACAGGTCGGCGGCCCGCCGATGGTCGTCGGTCTTGCGGCGCTGATTCCAACAATAGGCTTCTTCGGCGCCCTGCTCCTGGCGCTGGCGCTGGCAGCGCTGGCGTTGCGTGCGCTCAAGCACAACCGGCGGCTGGCGCAGATGCTGCTGATCGGGGCGTTCTTTTCCGCGGGTTTTGCCGCGTGGGCGGCAAACTTCATCGCCGATGGCCAGGTCGGCGACTGGTCCGGTTCATCGCCGGTGGGTTTGGATGCGATCGGCGATTCGCTGCCGAACCTGAGCGCCACGGATATCGTCGGCGCGTTCGCCGCCGAAGAGAACCGCAACCTTCACTTCCGCATCGACGTGGTCGACGCCGAGAACCGCCCGCCGGTGGCGGTGGGCGACGCTTACACGATGATCGAGGACGGTGTGCTCAACATCGCGGCGCCGGGTGTGCTGGCCAACGACTCGGATCCGGACGGCAACCCGATCACCGCGCAGTTGGTGACGGGCCCGACGCGCGGCACGCTGACGCTGAACGCCGACGGCAGCTTCGTCTACACGCCGAACGCCAACGTCAACGGCAGCGATTCGTTCACCTACAACGCCTTCGATGGCCAGGTCACCAGCCTGAGCCCGGCGACGGTGACGATCGCGATCACGTCCGTGAACGACGTTCCGGTTTTCACCGCAGGTAGCTCGCAGACGGTGCTGGAAGATGCGGGTGCCCAGACGGTCAACCCGTGGGCCAGCGGCATCGACGACGGCGATCCGGAAGTCACCCAGGCCCTGAGCTTCGAGATCACCGCCAACAGCAATGCCGCGCTGTTCAGCGCCGGCCCGGCGGTCAGCCCGAGCGGCGTGCTGAGCTATACGCCAGCGGCCAACGCCAATGGCAGCGCGACGATCACGCTGCGCCTCAATGACGACGGCGGCACCGCCAATGGTGGCGTGAACAGCAGCGCCACGCAGACCTTCACGATCAGCGTGACCGCGGTCAACGACGCGCCGAGCTTCACTGTGGGGCCGGACCAGACGGTCAATGAAGATGCCGGTTCGCAAGTCGTGAACCCGTGGGCCACCGCGATCAGCGCCGGTCCGCCGGACGAGTCCGGCCAGGCGGTCAGCTTCGAGATCACCAACAACAGCAATGCGGCGCTGTTCAGCGCATTGCCCGCAGTGAGCCCGACTGGCGTGCTCAGCTACACGCCCGCGGCCAATGCCAATGGCGTGGCGACGATCACGCTGCGTGCGCGCGACAATGGCGGTACCGCCAACGGTGGCGTCGATGCCAGTGCCACGCAGACGTTCACGATCACGGTCAATGCGATCAACGATGCACCGAGTTTCACCGTCGGCCCCAACCAGACGGTCCTTGAAGACGCCGGTGCGCAGACGGTGAACCCTTGGGCCACTGCGCTCGACGACGGCGATCCGGAACTCACGCAAGCGCTGAGTTTCGTCATCACCGCCAACAGCAATGCGGCGCTGTTCAGCAGTGCACCGGCCGTCAGCCCGACGGGTGTCCTGACGTACACGCCAGCGGCCAACGCCAACGGCAGCGCGACGATCACGCTGCGCATCGAGGACGACGGTTCCAGCACGCCGCCGAACGTCAACACCAGCGCCACGCAGACCTTCACCATCACCGTGACCGCGGTCAACGATGCGCCGACGCTGACCGCGGCGAATCCGCCCACCGTGCTTGAGGACGCAGGTCCGCTGACGGTTGCCAACTGGGCGACGTTCAATCCCGGCCCGCCCGATGAGGCCGGCCAGACCGTGCTCGGTTACCAGATCAGCGCGATCAGCAATCCCGCGCTGTTCGCGGTGCCGCCGGCGGTGGCCAACAATGGCACGCTGACCTACACGCCGGCGGCGAACGCCAACGGCAGCAGCAGTTTCGTGGCGCGCGTGCAGGATTCCGGTGGCACTGCCAACGGTGGCGTCGATCTCAGCATCGCGCAAACCTTCACTATCACAGTCACGCCGGTCAACGATGCGCCGAGCTTCATCGTCGGCCCCAACCAGACCGTCGATGAGGATGCGGGGCCACAGACGGTGAACCCGTGGGCGACCGCGCTCAATGATGGTGATCCGGAGATCACCCAGAACCTGAGCTTCGTCATCACCGCCAACAGCAATGCGGCGCTGTTCAGCAGCGCACCGGCCGTCAGCCCGACGGGTGTCCTGACTTACACGCCAGCGGCGAACGCCAACGGCATCGCGACGATCACCTTGCGCGTCCAGGACGACGGCTCGAACACGCCGCCGAACGTCAACACCAGCGCCACGCAGACCTTCACGATCACCGTGACGCCAGTCAACGATGCGCCGAGCTTCCTTGCCGGTCCCAACCAGACCGTCGATGAAGACGCGGGCGCACAAACGGTCAACCCGTGGGCGACGGCGATCAGCGCGGGCCCGGCCGACGAGTCCGGCCAAACGCTGGGCTTCAACGTGACTGGCAACACCAATGCGGCGCTATTCAGCGCGCAGCCGGCGATCAGCCCGACCGGCGCGCTGACGTACACCCCGGCAGCGAACGCCAACGGTGTGGCGACCATCACGCTGACCCTGAGCGACAACGGCGGCAATACACCACCGAACGTCAATACCAGTGCCCCGCAGAGCTTCACCATCACCGTCAATCCGGTCAACGACGCGCCGGTCAACGCCGTGCCCGGGGCCCAAGGCACCGGTGATACGGTACCTTTGGTGTTCAGCACCACCAATACCAATGCGATCAACGTGGCCGACATCGATGCTGCGGCCGGCATCGTGCAGATGAGTTTTGGTACGGGTGCGGCAGCCAACGGCACGCTGACCCTGGCCAATCCGGGATCGGTGCTGACCAGCCTGACCGGCAACGGCACCCAGCAAGTCATCGCCACCGGCACTGTCACGGCACTGAATCTCGCACTCAACGGTCCGTCGGGCTCGCTGACCTACACGCCGGTCGCCGGCACCACAGCCGCGCGCATCATCACGGTGATCACCAACGACCAGGGCAACACCGGTTCAGGCGGCGCGCTGCTCGACACCGACACGATCACGGTCAATGTCGATGCACCGCCGGTGGTGACCAGCACGCCGGTCAATGGCGCCACCATCGCCAACAATGCGCCGATCACGGTCAACTTCAGCGAGTCGGTCAATGTCATTGCCGGCATCACGCTGACCTGCGGCGGCCCGAACCTGATCACCGGCGGCGCGACCGGCGCTGCCGTCAGCGCACTGAATCTGACCTACAGCGCGCCGCTGCCAGCCGGCAGTTGCACCTTGACCGTGCCCGCGGCCAGCGTCAGCGATGCCGACGTCATCGACCCGCCGAACAACCCCGCCGCCAACTACGTCGCCACGTTCACCGTCGATGCGGCGCCGGCGGTCACCACGACCACGCCGATCAATGGTGCGACCACCGCGAACAATGTTGCGCTCTCGATCAACTTCAACGAGCCCATCGATGCGACCGGCGCCGCCGTGACCTTGAACTGCGGCGGCCCGATCGCGCTCGGTGCGATCACCGGTACCGGCGTCAGCGTGCTCAACCCGACCTACACCGCGCCGCTGCCCTCGGGTGCGTGCACGCTGACCGTCGTCGCTGCACAGATCGATGACAGCGATACCTTTGATCCGCCGGCCAATCCCGCAGCGAACACGGTGATCAACTTCACCGTCGATGCACCACCGGCGCTGGTCAGCGCGACCCCGGCCGCCGCTGCGGTGGTCGGCACCGGCCAGACCGTGAGCTTCACCTACGACGAACCGGTCAATGACCTCGGCGGCGCGATCACGCTCAACTGCGGCGCCAATGTCCCCGGCACGGTGGGTGGTTCGGGCACCGCAACGTTGACCTTCACGCCGACCAACCCGCTGACCGCAGGTGCGAGTTGCACCGCGACTGCCGTCGCTTTGCAGATCGGCGATCTGGATCTGTTCGATCCGCCGCAGAATCCGGCCGCCAACAGCACGCGCAGTTTCACGGTCGACACGCCGCCGAGCGTGACCACCACCAACCCGGTCAGCGGTGCAATCGATGTGCCGCTCGCGGGCGTCGTCGTCTTCAACTTCACCGAGGACGTCGACTTCGTCGTCGCCGACTTCACCTATGTCTGCAACGGCAACCCGGTGATCTTTGGTGTAGCCGGCAGCGGCACCAACCAGGCCACCTTGACCCCGACCGGCAATATCCCGGTCAACGCGCCGTGCACGGTGACCGCGCTGACCACCATCGTCGACAGCGACACCGCCGATCCGCCGAACAATCTGTCCGCAGCCTTCCCGGTGAGCTTCACGTCGGTCAATGACAGCGCGCCGACGGTCGCGGTCGTGACCCCCCTCAATGGTGAGATCACCCGTTCCGGACCTTCATTCAACATCGCGTTCAGTGAGCAGGTCTCGGTCGGCGCGAACGCGATCGTGATTGCCTGCACCCCGTCCGGTGCGACCATCACGCAACCGGCCGCAGTGGTCTCGAATATCCTCGGTCTTGCCTTTGCCGGCTCCCCGGCGACCACCGGTCAACCCGGCGACACCTGCACGATCACGGTCGAATCGACCCTGGTCACCGATATCGACGCGATCGACCCGCCGAATGAGCTCGACGGCAACAACAGCGGCGATACCAACGACGGCGATGCCGACGACTTCGTGTCGACCTACACGATCGATGTCGCACCGGTCGTCACCTCGACGTTCCCCGCCGGCGGTACGACCGCGAACAACGTCGCGTTGCAGATCAACTTCAGCGAGCCCGTCGATGCGACTGGCGCCGCCGTGACCTTGAACTGCGGCGGACCGATCGCGCTTGGTGCGATCACCGGTACCGGCGTCAGCGTGCTCAACCCGACTTACACCGCGCCGCTGCCCGCGGGCCCCTGCACGCTGACCGTAGTCGCTGCGCAGATCAATGACAGCGATGCCTTGGATCCGCCGGCCAACCCTGCAGCGAACACGGTGGTCAACTTCACGGTCGACGCCGCGCCCAGCTTCGTCAGCTCGAATCCTGCGAATGGCGGGGTCGCCAGCACCACGCAGGCGATCAGTTTCACCTTCAGCGAGAACGTTGACGACCTCGGCAACGCGATCCAACTCCAGTGCGGTGGCGCCGTCCCTGGCGTGATCACCGGTTCCGGCACGCCCACGCTGACCTTCACGCCGGACGCCCCGCTGACGCCGGGGGCCAGTTGCATTGCCTCGGTTGGCGCGAGCGACGTCGGCGACAGCGACAGCTTTGACCCGCCGCAGAACCTGACCAGCGGTGCGCTCGTCAATTTCACGGTGGACGCCGCGCCGGACTTCAGCTCCAGCCTCCCGGCCAACAATGCGGTCAATGTCGGCCTCGGCGCCAACCTCAGCGTCACCTTTACCGAGCCGGTCAACTTCACCGCCAGCGCGTTCACGCTGGACTGCCCTGGTGGCTCGCCGGTCGCGTTCACCGTCAGCGGCAGCGGCAGCAACACCGCCAGCATCGACCCGACGCCGGCAACCCTGCCGATCAACACCCTGTGCGTGCTGACCGTCGACGACGCGCAAGTGACCGACGTCGATCTCGCCGATCCGCCGAATGCCGGCAGCGGCGTCACAACCATCAGCTTCACCACGGTCAACGACAACCCGCCGACGGTGGTCACCAATCCAGCCAACGGTGCGGCGAACATTGCACTCAACGGCAATATCACAGTGACCTTCAACGAGACGGTGACGCTGACCGGCGCCTGGTTCCAGCTCAACTGTCCGATCAGCGGAATGCGCACCAGCACCGGCGAACTCACCGGCACCGGCATCAACATCATCGAGAACACGCCGGACCTGGTGTACACCATCGACCCGATCGCCAATCTGGCGAACGGCGAGTCGTGCGCCATCACCATCGACTCGGCCAGTGTCGTCGACAACGACGCCATCGACCCACCGAATGAACTCGACGGTGACGCCAGCGGCGACACGGCGGACGGCGATGCCGACGACTACGTGGCGCAGTTCACTACCCCCGACGTCGCTCCGACAGTCACCAGCACGCCAGCCGCGGGGGCCACCGTGCCCAACACGCAAGCGGTCACACTGAATTTCAGCGAGCAGGTCAACGTCGCCGCCGGCGCCATCAACTTCAACTGCGGAGCCGCGGTGACGTTCACGCCGGCATTGCCGCAATCCGGGATCAGCACGCTGACGCTGACGCCAACCGCAGCATTGCCCAATGGCGCGAATTGCACGGTCACGCTGGAATCGACACTGATCACCGACGTCGATGCGATTGACCCGCCCAATGAGCTGGACGGCGATAGCAGCGGCGATCTGGTCGACGGCGATGCCGACGACTTCTCGGTCAGTTTCAATGTGGATTCGCCGCCGACGCCCTTGAGTTTGAGCGTGGATGTAGCGGGAGTCCCGCAGTTCCTGCCGCTGCTCGGCGGTCAAGTGGTGGATGTGGGCAGCAATATCAGAGCGGTATTCAGCGAGAACATCGATGCGACCGCCGCGGGCATCACCCTGGAATGCCCTGTCGGAGTGCCAGTGGCTTTCGCCGGATTGCCGGTGGCCAACAACACCAATATCACGGTGAATCCCACCGGCAACTTGCCGGGGGATACCGTGTGCAGGTTGACTCTGGTGCATACCGCAATCACCGACTCCGACAGCTTCGATCCGCCGAATCAACTGGATGGAGACGGCAACGGTGTGGAAGGCGACTCGATTGCGGTCAACTTCACCACCCAGTCCATTGCGCTTGACGACGCCTATACCGTCACGCCACACCTGACCTTTGCCTCTCCGACCAGTGTGCGGGCCAACGACAACCCGGTCACCGTGACCGTGACCGGATTCGGCAATTCCCTGGGAACGGCCAACGGCACGGTTCCGAATGGCACGAACTTCATCACCGCCGGCGGCGCGGGTGGCCGCGTGGTGATGAATGCAGACGGCACCTTCAGTTTCTTCCCCGACGCCACCGACGACAACACCGATGGCACGGTGACTTTCTTCTACACCATCAGCGGTGGCGATACCGCCCAGGTCACGTTGACCTTCGAGGCCGAGCAACTGGTCTGGTTCGCCGATTCAACGCCGTCAGGCATCGTCTGCACGGGCACGAACGTCGGCACGCAGGCCTGCCCGTCCAGCGATCTCAGCACCATCGCCGGCAACCTCACGGTCAACGACATCCTCTTCATCGACAGCGGCAACTATGGCTGCGGCCTCACCTTGCCGAACAACGTGCTGGTGGTCGGCAATGGAGCAACCTCGACACTCGCCGCCCTCGCAGCCTCGCGCGTGACGCCGGTTCCGGGTAGCGATTTTGCGCCGTACAACGCGCTGAACGGTGTTCCGCCGGTGCTCAGCGTCAATGGAACCTGCATACAGCTCGGTCAGGACAATGCGTTGCAAGGCTTCACGATCAACGACAGCGGCCTGGCCGGCAACGACATCGCCGGGAACGCCTTCGGCACGCTGACGGTGGATCGGGTCACGCTCGGCGGCAATGGTCGTGCACTGAACCTGGTCGGTGGCACGTTGAACGGAAACTTCCTCGACATCGATGTCAATGGCAGCAACAACGAAGGCCTGCGGCTGGCGTCAGTGGGCGGTACCTGGAGCGTCACCAGTTCGGTGAGCATCTCGAACATCAGCGCGACCGGCTTCAACATCGCCAACACACCCGCCGGCGGCAGCGCCACCTTCACCAATGGGGTCGCGGTCAACAAATCCAGCAGCGGCACCGCGCTGCTGCTGACGGGCAACGCCGCACCGATCGATTTGGGTCCGGTGGCGATCACGGCAGGTGCAGGCACTGCGGCGCAACTCAGCGGCAGTGGCCTGATCACCATCTCCGGCGGCTCGCTGACCGCCACCGGCGGCCCGGCGCTGGATGTCGCAACGGCGAACCTCGCCGTCACCCTGGCGTCCGCTTCCTCTACCAACAGCAGCACGCAGGGCATCAGCATCGGCAGCCTGACGGGCTCGATCGTGATCGGCAATGGCGGCAGTATCGTGAATCCGACGGGCACCGCCTTCAACGTGGCCAACGGCCTCGGCGGCGGCGTCAGTTACGGCGGTGCGATCTCCAAGACCAGTAGTGGCACCTTGGTGTTCACATCGGGAGCCGGTGGCGGCGATTTGACGCTGTCCGGCAATCTTTCCTGCACTGCTGCCTGCGGTACCGGCGCCGGGGCGAACGGAGTGCGCGTGGGCAACCGGACCGGGGGTACGCTGACGTTCTCCGGCGCTTCCAAGGTTTTCAACAGCAGTACCGCGAATACCGGAATCAGTCTCGACTCCAATACCGGCGCGACGATCAGCTTCACCGGTGGTGGACTCGGCGTGGTAACGACCAGCGGCGACGCCTTCGCGGTGACTGGCGGCGGAACGGTCAACGTGACTGGCGCCGGCAACAGCCTCAGTGCAACCACAGGTACCGGATTGCTGGTCAACCATCCGGCTTCGCAGCCGGTCAATCTCAACTTCGCTTCGATCGTGTCCAGCGGCGGAACCAGTACTCACGGCATTCGCCTCAACAACATCAGCGGAACAGTCACGGTCACCGGCGTCACCACGATCGGTGCCAAGACCACTGCGGGCATCGAGATCAGCAACTCCAGCGCCGTGATCGGGCTGTCCATCCCGAGCACCGTGACCATCACCAACCGCCCGAACAACGGCATCCGCATTGCCAACTCCAGCGGCACGATCGGCTTTGGCAACACCACGATCAACAGCAGCGGCGTGGGCACGCCGGCGATTCGCATCGATGCCTCGAGCAGCGCGGTGACTTTCGCGCAGACCAACATCAACATGAATGGCGCGGGCGGCAACGAGAACTTCGAGGTCAGCCCGGGCAACCACGACGCCTACACGCCGCGCGACAACGCCGGCAACGGCGACGCCATCTATGTGACCGGACTGACCGGCAGCTTGACCATCAACGGCGGCGGTATCACTCAGCCCGGCGACGACGGCATCGACATCCGCAACTCGCGCAATCTCACCCTGAGCGCCATGACATTTACCGAGCCGGGACGATCCGCCACTGCCGGCTGCGTGGATTGCAACAGTTCCGGAGTCCAGGCTTTCGGATTGACCGGTCTCAACAGCGTGAGCAACTCCAGCTTCGTGCGCGGTCGGCTGCGTAACTTCTACATCAGCAACCCGACCGGCACGACGACCCTGAACATCACCGGCTCGACCTTCGACGACACCCGAGGGCAGGGCACGCCAGCCACGGACAACCTGCAGATCTACGCCAGCGGCACGGCGTCGGCGGCGTTCAACATCAGCAATTCGACCTTCCTCAAGTCCGCCACGCACCAGATCAACGCAGTGGCCAAGGACAATGCGGTCATCACCGAACTCGACATCACCGGCATCACCATGAACAACGATGGCGGACCCAGCTCCGGTATCCGCGTCGATGCCGAAGGGGCTTCGCAGATCGCGCTCAACGTGATCGGAAATCCTGTGCTGTATTCACAGGACGAGAATGTCGTCACCGTCTCGACGACAGGGACTGCGCAACTGCAAGGGCGCATCGCCGACAATCCGGATATGCGCTTCACCACGGCCAGTCCGGGCGGCTCGTCATTCGTCGGCATGCGGGCGGTGTCGGATGGCACCACCTCGCGCGTGACCCTGGCGATCACCAACAATGTGCTCAATGTCAACAACGGCACCGACGGCATCACGCTGAGCGTACAAGGTGCTTCCGCCGCCCGCATCGACGCGAACATCACTGGCAACACCTTGACGGCGGCTGGCGCGCCAGGCATTCCGCTCGACGGCATCAATGCGTTCGTCAATCCCACCCTGGGTGGCAGCAAGGTCGTGTGCATGACCGCCGCCGGCAACACGGTCAACGGCATCTGGAACCGCGCTGCCCGCGCACGCGCGTTCAGCCCGACGGGTACTTACGTCACCGGTTACTCGGGCAGTTTCGCAGCGACCTGGATCGCACAGGGGAACAACAGCGGCGCGATCGTGGCTACGGAGTTTGCGGGTGGCGGTGGCGTCGTCGCAGCGCCACCCCAGCCGTGCGCAACTCCGGTCAATCCCCTGCCTTGATGGCCACACTCGCAGGCCAACCCGCGTAAACGCGCGTAAGGCGCATTCCCGGGAAACCCGCGTAAGGCGGATTCCCGGGTAGGGTGGATCCCGCACACGCTTCACCGTGCGGTATCCACCCTAACGCGTTGGCGGCGGAATCCGCGTGGTTGGACCGCGGCATGGTCATTGTTTTCGGCGCGCGGGTTCCGCCTACTAAACAGCGGGCCAGATTTCCTGCGCGCGAGACCGGCCTTTGGACGGTGCTCGAACGTGGGCACCGATCCAGGGCGAACGCGGCATGACAAGCGTCATCCACAAGTCCTGACGCGCGTGGGTGGAGTCAGTTCGGCCGCACGGGGAGACTGGCTTCAAGCCCCACGCTTGGGTGGGCCAAGGAGTAGCCTCATGGAATCGCGAGACCCGACCCGCTTCGCCCGGATTGCGGGCGTGGCCGATGTCGCCGGTAATGTCATCCGTAGCGTGAAACAGTCGGCCTGCGACGGCTGCGGCTGCGCGAGCGGGACGTTTTGGACCCGTCGTTCCGGGAGGGCGCGTCATGTCCGCGCCTGAGCGCCGCGATGACGGTCGGGGCCGCTCGCTGGAGGTTCAGCGAGCCGAATTCCGCGCCGGGCGCGGCCTGGCGATGCCCCTGGCCGGCACCCTGGCCTGGATGGCGGTCGGCGTGTCCGGGCTGTTTCTGCCTGAAGCGACGATGCTCTGGGTACTGGTGATCGCCACCGGGATGATCGCCTACCTCGGCATGGCGCTGTCGAAACTCACGGGCGAGGATTTCCTCGACAAGAGCAAACCGAAAAACGTGTTCGACACGCTGTTTTTCGTGGCGATGGGACAGGCGCTGCTGGCCTACGCCATCGCCATCCCGTTTGGCATAACCGACCCGAGCGCCATGCCACTCGGCATCGCGGTGCTGAGCGGTGCGATGTGGATGGTGTACAGCTGGATCGTGGATCACTGGGTGGGTTACGCGCACGCCATCGCCCGGACACTGGCAGTGCTTGTGCTGCACTACGCTTTCCCCGATCAGCGCTACGTGGTTATCCCGGCGGCCGTGGTGGCCTTGTACCTTGTGGTGATCGCGGTGCAGGAGCGCCGCTGGCGAGCCCTGCAGCTCCGCTGACGGGCCCGCAGGGGTTGCCGTGAAGTCTCCGGGTTCGAGCGCCACACCCAACGCGTTTAGAATCCAGCCTGTGCGCAGGCCAGCGAGGCCGATCCGCGCGGAGGCTTTCAGGCATGCCCCACATCCAGCTCTACGAACTCGGCCCCACCCGCTCGGCGCGCTGTCGCTGGACCTTGCTCGAAGCCGGACTGGCCTATGAGTCCATCGGCAATCAACCCGGGATCATCGGCAGCGAGGAGCTCAAGCGGGTGCACCCACTGGGCAAGTTGCCGGCGGCGATCATCGACGGCAGACCGCTGTTCGAGTCCGCGGCAATCTGCGCGGCGATCGCCGATCTGGTACCGGAGCGACAGCTGATCCCGCCACCCGGAAGCTGGTCGCGCTCACTGCACGAGCAGTGGGTGCTGTTCGCGCTGACCGAGATGGAAGCGTGGGTATGGACCGCCGAGCTCAACAGCATGGAGTACGTGTTCCCCAAGGAAAAACACGTCCCGGCCATCTTGCCGCAGTGCCGCAAGCTCTATCGCAGAAGCGCAGCGGCGCTGGATGCGCACTTCGCCAAACATGAATACCTGATCGAGGACCGTTTCACCGTCGCCGACATCATCGTCGGCTACACCGTCAATTTCGGCCAGGAATTCAACTGGGCGGAAGGCTACACGCATCTGCTGGCGTGGCTCGAGCGCCTATACGGCCGCGAACATTGCACGCTGGAGCGGCATGGATGACTTGTCATTGCGAGCTGTCTCTTTCGGCGCAAAAGTGCTCACGGGCCATGAACCGTAGGTTGGGCTAAGGCGCAGCCGTGCCCAACGCCTGGCGAACCTGTTGGGCACGCTGCGCTTAGCCCAACCTACGCGGTTCACCCAAAATCCAGCGGATCGACGTCCACGCTCCAGCGCAGGTTGCGGTCGCGCGCATGGGCATGGGCGGCTTCGACGGCGGCGCTCAGGAATGCGTGCAGCGGCGCACGCTCGGGTGACATGATGACCAACTGGAAGCGCCAGCGCGCTTGCCGGCGGGGTTGCGGCGCGGGTAGCGGACCACTGATGTCGACCGCCTTGCGCAGCCTGGCGGGGCAGGCCGCAAGCACGTCGGCGAGAAAACGATCGGCCCTGGCGCCGTCGACGTGTTCGGCGCGCAGCAAAGCGGCGAAACCGACCGGCGGCAGATCGCTGTCGGCGCGTTCGAGCAAAGCGAAACGCGCATATTCGCCGTAGCCCTTGCGCAGCAGGGTAACCAACAGCGGATGCTCGGGCAGATGGGTCTGCAGCAGCACCTCGCCGGCGCGTTCGGCGCGCCCGGCGCGCCCGGCGACTTGCACGATCAACTGCGCCAGACGCTCGCTGGCACGGAAATCGGCGCTCATCAGGCCCTCGTCGACGCCGACGATCACCGCCAGAGTGACCGCCGGCAAATGATGGCCCTTGGCCAGCATCTGCGTGCCGACGATCAGCGTCGGGATGCCGCGCAGCAATTCGTCGATGGCGGCGGCGAAACTGGACTTCTTGCTGGTGGTGTCGCGATCCAGACGCACCAGCGGCGTGTCCGGGAATGCCAACGCCAGCGCGGCTTCCAGGCGCTCGGTGCCGGCGCCTTGCGGAACCAGCGCCAGACTGCTGCAGGTGGGGCACGAATGCGGCGGCCGTTGCTGGAATCCGCACTGATGACAGCGTAGCCACGCGGCGCCACGGTGGAAGGTCAGTGCGATGTCGCAGTCGGGGCATTCGGCGTGCCAGCCGCAGTCGTGGCAGAGCAGCGCAGGTGCGAAACCGCGGCGATTCTTGAACACCAGCACCTGGCCACCGGCGGTGAGATGCTCGCGAATCACCGCGATCGTGGAATCGGCCAAGCCATCGCGCAGGCGCTGGCCGCGTACGTCGACCAAACGCCAGCGAGGCTGTTTCGCCGCACCGATGCGGGTCGCCATCAGCAGCCGTCGATAACGCCCGAGCTCGACATTGCGCAGGCTCTCCAGGCTCGGCGTGGCGCTGCCGAGCAGCACCGGCGCGCCGACGCCCTGTGCGCGCAGCAATGCGACGTCGCGGGCGTGGTAGCGGATGCCATCCTGCTGCTTGTAGGAACCGTCGTGCTCCTCGTCGACCACGATCAGCGCCAGCCGCGGCAACGGCGTCCACACCGCCGAACGCGTGCCGATCACCACATCGACCTCGCCGCGCGCCGCCGCGGCATAGGCCTCGACGCGCTCGCCCTCGGACAGTTCCGAGTGCATCGCGGCAATCCGCCCCGGCAGGCGTTCGCGCACGCGCGCGACCAGTTGCGGAGTCAACCCGATCTCCGGCACCAGCAGCAGCGCCTGCTGACCGCGCGCGAGCACGTCGGCGATCAGCCGCAGATAGACCTCGGTCTTGCCGCTGCCGGTGACGCCGTCGAGCACGAACACGGCGAAGCGATCCGCTTGCGCGCGGACCTCGGAAAGCACTGCAGTCTGGGATTCGGTCAGTTCTGGGGGCGCCGCCAGGATCGGCGGTGGCGCGTAGGGCGACATCGCGATGGCATCGACCCAGCCGGCTTCAATCCAGGGCGCCAGGACCGGGCGCCAACGCGGATGCAGTTCGGCCAGTTCCGGCTCGCTGGCGGGCGCTTCGTGCAAGCGTTGCCACAAGCGTTGCTTGCCGGCACCCCGCGTAACCAGCACCTGGGAACGGCCGAAGTCAGTCAGCGCATACAACCAACGCTTTGGCAGCACCATCGGCTCGCTGCGGCGCAGCCCGACCGGCAATGCCGTCGCCAGTGTCTCGCCTAGCGGCGCCAGGTAGTAACGCGCCACGCGCGGAATCAGCGCCCACAACGCGGCATCGAACAATGGCGGATCGTCGAGCACTTCGAGGATCGGTTTGAGACCCTCGATCGCGCCGGTTTCGACGTCGATGACGATGCCGACCACGCGGCGGCGGCCGAATTCGATGGCCACGCGGGCACCGGGTTGCGGCGCGTCCATGCCGTCGGCCAGCGCGTAATCGAAAAGACGCGGCAGCGGGACGGGGACGGCGACGCGCAGGCGCGCTGTCATCTCGTCCATGCCTTGCCGAACCTTGGACAATGGACAGCGGCGGCACACGGCTCTGCTGGGTTCGGACTTGTCCGAACGCCGTTGCGGTTGCTTCTCGATCCTGCGCGGCAATGGTGCCAACCGCCGGCAGATGACCAAAGCAGGAGCGTTCGGACAAGTCCGAACCCACGAAAAGCGCCAGCCTCCGACCCGGCCTGCACGTCGCTCCCTAAACCGGCAACATCTCCACCAGCGGCGCCAGCACGCGGCGGTGGATCTCGAACTGGCCGGAGAAGCGCTCGCCAGCCTTGGCGCGCATGCGCGGGGCGTGATCGCGCAGGTAAACCATCAGCGCGTGATGGCTCTCCATCCGATAGTGGACGACGATTTCCTGGTGTTCAGGAGTGGCGACCTCCGGTTCCACGATCAGCACCTCGGCGCTGACGAAACCAGGCAGGGTCAGAAGTTCACGCATGTGATCGCCGAGCCACGCGCGGTAGTCGTCGGCGACCGCTTCGCCGACCTTGATGTTGACTTCGTAGACGATCATGCGGGTATCAGGAAACCTGATCAGAGGAGGGAGTGGGGCGGAACCTTCGCCACAGGCGACGTTTCCGCCGACGGTTTGGTCGGGACATGATGGCGGAAACTTCGCCAGACGCGAAGTTTCCACCTTACAGATTGACCAGGCTCGCCACCAGCGCGCCGACCATGGTGAAACTGACCAGACAAAGATACAGCGTGCCGATGATCGAAAAAGCAATCGGCGTCCCCCACCAGCGCTGTCTGTAGACACGCTTTTGCGTCAGAAACAGATTGATCGGAATCCAGGCGATGGCAAAGCCCATCAGCATCCACCAGGGATTGGTCCAGCCTGCCGGCCAGCGTTCGGCTATCCACGAGAAGGTGATCGCAACCAGGATGCCCATGTAGATGAAGGTGTGGCTATGGATCGCCACCATCAGGTGTTCCATGTACAACCGACGTTTGAACACCAGCACTAGTTTCAGCAACAGCGCGAAGATCGGCAGCAGCACGAACATGCTCTGCGGCAGCACTCGCAGGAAGGCGTGGCCGAGACGCTTGGGGTCATCGCGCACCAGTTCCATGTTGGCCTTGATGATGCCGATGTAGTCGTTCAACCACTGATTGCCATCCGCTGGCAGCCAGTCGAAGGTCAGAGGGTTGTCGGTCGGGTGCCAGGGCTGGTCGCCCCAAAAGGTCAGCGTCAGCGGTTTCTTCTTGACGTTGCCGGATCTCTCGCCTTCGGTGCCGCTGTCGTCTTCATTGCCGACCGCGACGGGAGCCTTTGCTTCGACAGTCGCCCCGATTTCCGGTTGCGTTGCGGGAGTCGCGGCGGGCGACGGCGACGGTTCATGCTCCGACTCTGCTTCTTGCCCCTCCGCCACAACCGAATCGGCATTGATGACTGCGATGTCGCCGTTGTCGTCGACCTTGATCCCGCCCAGGTCGCTCATCGAGGTGACGACCACGAACAGCAGCGCACTGGTGACGAGGTAAATACGCAGCGGGCGAACGAAGCTCATGCGCTGGCCGCGCAGGTACAGTTCGGTCAGGCGCCCGGGCCGGAAGAACAGGCTGACCAGCGTTCGCCAGACGCGCGCGTCGACATCGAACAGATAGTCGAAGGCATCGTTCGACAGCGCCAGCAGGTTGCGGATCGGCGTTCTTTCCGGCTGCCCGCACTGGTGGCAGAACGGCCCCTGCAGGACCGTGCCGCAGTTCTCGCAGGAGCGGCCGCGCCAGGCCTGTGCCTTGCGCTCGCGCCGGCTGCGCGCCGCGACCGCGACGGATTTCTCCGCAGCCGCTGGCAGCGCGCCGATTTCGCTCATCGCGCCGACACCATGCGCTGCTCGCGCATCCAGGCGACGGTATCGGCGAGCAGGTGATCGAGCGGTGTGATCTTGAGATCGAGCTGTTGTTGTGCCTTGCTGAAATCGCAACGCATGCGCTGGCAGACAAAGGCCACCGATTCCGGCGTCAGGTCGGGCTCCTTGCCGGTCAGCCGGCTGATCCAGTCCTTGGCCTGGGCAACAGCCTTGAGTGCGATTGCCGGAATCGGCTTGCTCGGCGTCGGTTTGCCGAGTTGGCGCCCGATACGCTGCACCAGGTCGAGAAAACTCGTCTGCTCGCCGCCGAGCAAGTAGTTCTCGCCACAGATGCCGCGCTCGGCTGCATGGATGTGTGCGCGCGCTGCCTCGCGCACGTCGACGAAGGCGCCGCTGCCGGGCGGCACGCCGGGCAGTTTCTGCTGGTCCACCATGACGATCAGGCGCGCCCAGTTGTTCGTGTCGCCTGGGCCGAAGATGTGCGTCGGGTTGCAGATCACGGCATCCAGGCCCGCCTTGACGGCGGCTTGCACCTCGACCTCGCCGAGCGCCTTGGTGTGCGAATAGTTGATCCAGGAGCCGCGGCCGAGGTGCGGCGAGGTCTCGCTGATGACCTCGTCGGTCAGGCCGTACACGGCGACGCTCGAGGTGTGCACCAGGCGGCCGACGCCGGCGCGCAGCGCCGCCTGCACCACGTTGCGCGTGCCGCCGACGTTGATGCGTGTCTGTTCGGCGAACTTCGGTTTCCATGACGCAGTGTTGGCGGCGACATGGAACACCAGATCGGGCTTGCCGCGCAGGGCGGCGTCCAGCGACGCCACATCGGTCACATCGCCCTGGCAAGGCTCGAAAGCGAGGCCGCGCAGGCTCGCCAGCGCGCCTTCGGAGCGATACAGCGCGCGCACCTGGTAGCCGCGCTCGCACAGCAGCCGCACCAGATGGCCGCCGAGAAATCCGGTCGCACCGGTCACAACAGCGGTCGGCATGGCGCGTCCCCCAGGTTCAGTCCAGCCCCGTAAGATACGCGGCCCCGCGATCGATGGCAGGGGACGAGTGACGAGGCGCTGGTAGAGCCGAGCTTGCTCGGCTCGGTGAAGCCGAAAGGCAGCGGAGCAAGCTCCGCTCTACAGAAGCGTCGGTCGCCGAGGTGATCGCAGTGCAGTCGAGCTTGCCGGTATGTCGGTCTGCGATTCAACGCGGGGCAGGGGACCCAGTTCGCGCCATGGATGGCGAGTGGCAGGTTGGTCCCGTGCCACGCCCCTTGCTCTTTCGGATCTTGTTTCTGATCAATGACCTGCGATATGCATAGTGAAACCTACCCCGCGCATCTGAAGTCGACGTTGCGCCTGGCGGCGCCGCTCGTCGTCGGCCAGTTGTCGGCGATGGGCATGAGCGTGGCCGACAGCGTGATCGCCGGGCGCATAAGCGCGGCGGCCCTGGGTGGAGTGGCGGTCGGCGCCGCGATCTACAGTTTCTCTCTGTTGCTGACCATCGGCGTGCTCGGCGCAGTCACGCCGACTGTGGCGCAGTTGTTCGGCGCCAGGCGATTCGACGAGATCGCGCCGCGCGCGCGTCAGGGCTGGTGGCTGGTGCTGGCGCTCGGGTTGACGGTGATGCTGGTGTGCTTCAACGCGAGCTTGCTGCTGAAGGCGATCGGCATCGATCCGGCGCTGTATCCCTATGCCAGCGATTTCCTGCGCGGCGTCGGCTGCGGCGGTCCGGCGCTGGCCGCCTTCTTCATGTTGCGCGGTTATGCCGATGGCCTCGGGCGCACCAAGCCGGGAATGGTGGCCTCCACTCTGGGGCTGGTGCTGCTGGTGCCGCTGGCGATCGTGCTCGCCTTCGGCGCCGGACCGATTCCGGCGCTCGGCACCTTCGGACTCGGGCTGGCCACCGCGATCGCGTTGACCGTGGAGGCGATAGGCCTCGCCTGGTATCTGCACCGCGCCCAGTGGTTCCAGCGCTTCGGCAGCATCCTCAAGGTCGACCGGCCGCAATGGGAACCGATCCGCGCCCTGCTGGCCATCGGCCTGCCGATGGCCTTCGCCTGGCAGATGGAAGGCGGACTGTTCATCGTCGTTGCGCTGCTGATGGGGCGCATCGGCGGCGACTGGGCCGCCGCGCATCAGATCGCCATCAGCGTCGCCTCGGTCGCGTTCATGATCCCGCTCGGGCTGGCACAGGCGGTGACCGTGCGTGTCGGCCATGCGCGCGGCGCCGGCGATATCGTCGGCGTGCGCCGCGCCGGTGTCACCGGATTGGGTCTTGCGCTGGCGACGCAGACGTTTTCTGCAGCCGTGATGCTGATCTTCGCCGCGCAGATCACGCGGCTGTATGCGCCCGGCGCCGAGTCGCTGGTGCCGCTGGCGGTGCAACTGATGTTCCTCGCCGGCATCTTCCAGTTGTCCGACGGCATCCAGGTGGTTGCCGCCGGTGCGCTGCGCGGACTCAAGGACACGCAATTGCCGATGTACATCACCGCGCTCGCCTACTGGGGCGTCGGCTTCCCGCTCGCCTGGGGCCTTGGTTTCGGCACCGGCCTCGGCGCGCCCGGGTTGTGGATCGGCTTCATCGCCGGCCTGACCATGGCGGCGATCCTGCTCAACTGGCGATTTACGGTGATGCTGCGGCGGTTGTCGGGGTAAGTGCGACGGGAAGTGCTTTTTGTCCGCAAAGGACGCAAAGGACGCAAAGAGAGCCAGGATTGGGGTGCTTGCGCGAGAGTCCCGATCTCCGCGCGCCGATCATCTGCTGGCTTTCCTTTGCGTTCTTTGCGTCCTTTGCGGACCAATGCCTTTAGCGACAAGCCGATTCAGCGACAAGCTGATTCATGGCCTCGCACCGCGTGCTCGCGTAATCTTCCGCCTTTCCTTGATCTCGCCTCCCACCCGTGAGCACATCCATCAACGACCCATTGCTGATCGCCGGCAAGTCCTATTCCTCGCGCCTGTTGACCGGCACCGGCAAGTTCAAGGACCTTGAAGAGACCCGACTGGCGACCGAAGCCGCCGGCGCGCAGATCGTCACAGTGGCGATCCGGCGCACCAATATCGGCCAGGACCGGGGCCAGCCGAACTTGCTCGATGTGCTGCCGCCGGATCGCTACACGATCCTGCCGAATACCGCTGGCTGCTTCAGCGCCGACGAGGCGGTGCGCACCTGTCGGTTGGCGCGCGAATTGCTCGATGGCGCGCCTCTGGTCAAGCTCGAAGTGCTGGCCGACGTCAAGACGCTGTTCCCGGGTGTGGTCGAGACGCTGAAAGCCACCGACATCCTGGTGCGCGAGGGTTTCCAGGTGATGGTCTACACCAACGACGACCCGATCGTTGCGCGGGAGCTGGCCAAACGCGGCTGCGTTGCGGTAATGCCGCTGGCGGCGCCGATCGGCTCCGGCCTCGGCATCCGCAACCCTTACAACATCCTCACCATCGTCGAAGAACGCACGGTACCGATCCTGGTCGACGCCGGCGTCGGCACTGCGTCCGACGCCGCGGTGGCGATGGAACTCGGCTGCGACGGCGTGTTGATGAACACCGCGATCGCCGGCGCGCGTGATCCGATCCTGATGGCATCGGCGATGAAAAAGGCGATAGAAGCCGGCCGCGAGGCCTTTCTCGCCGGTCGCATCCCGCGCAAACGCTTCGCCAACGCATCGTCGCCGATGTCGGGCATGATCGAGTAACTGTCGCTTCGATCGGGGCCCTCTGGAAGAAGTTGACCAAAGAGCCTGGTCCGCAAAGGACGCAAGGAACGCAAAGGAAAGCAGGGGCAGATTCAGTCGGCGCAGGTGACGAGACTGTCGCTGGAACTGATCGATCATTGCGCTTCGCTCTCTTTGCGTTCTTTGCGGACAAAAATGCGGTTCCGCCTGCAAGGATTGATCGACCATGTCCGAACCCGAGTCTCCCGGCGACAAACCGCATCGCGCGATCCGCAGCTTCGTGTTGCGCCAGGGACGCACCACCGATGCGCAGCGCGAGGCGCTGGAGCGCGACTGGCCGCGATTCGGACTGGACTGGCCGCGGCCATCGGCCGATCCGAAATCGTGGTTCGCGGCGCCGCTTCCTGTGGTGGTCGAGATCGGCTTCGGCAATGGCGAGGCGATTGCCGCCGCCGCGGCGGCCGATCCGGCGCGGAATTACCTCGGTATCGAGGTGCATCGACCCGGTGTCGGTCGATTGTTGCGTGAGCTCGCCGCGCGCGGAATCGACAACGTCCGCGTGATTTCGGCCGACGCGGTGGAGGTCCTGCGCGACTGCATCGCGCCCGGCAGCCTCGATGAAGTGCGCCTGTACTTTCCGGATCCGTGGCACAAGACCCGGCACCACAAGCGACGCATCGTGCAGACGCCGTTTGTCGAATTGGTGGCCAGTCGCTTGCGCCCGGGCGGCAGGTTCCACCTGGCCACCGACTGGGAGCCCTATGCGCAGTGGATGCGCGAGGTGCTCGACCCGAGCCCGCTGTTTCGCAATACCGGCGGTGCGGGCGGCTTCGTGCCGCGCCCGGATGGCCGCATCGAGACCCACTTCGAACGCCGCGGACGCAAGCTCGGGCATGGGGTGTGGGATATGGTGTACCAACGCGTTCGATAGTGGTCCTGGTCGCTGGTTGCGAAGGGCGGTTGTCGGTTGCTGGTTGTTGGTTTCTGGCAGCAAGCGCCGAATCTGCGCGTGCCGTTGATCTTGCTGCCAACAACCAACAACCAACAACCAACACCGCCTCTCCCCCTGAACAACTCGCAACGATTCGCAAATTTCCGCTGCCAACCCGCTTAACATCCTTTTAATATCCAGACCTGCGGGCAAACGCCCAGGGATGCTGCGACCGAGATGGAAGGTGGTCTGACACTCTCCTTCGACATCATGCTGGTGCTGGCCATTCTCGGCCTCACGGTGCTGCTGTTCGTGCGCGAGTGGGTCTCGACCGATGTGGCGGCGCTGGTGATCCTGGTGGTGCTCGGCCTGACCCAACTGGTGCCGGCTGAACGTCTGTTCGATGGGTTCGCCTCCAATGCCGTGATGTCGATCCTCGCCGTCATGGTGCTCGGCGCCGGGCTCGATCGCACCGGTGTCCTGGGCCACGCCGCCAGCCTCGTGTTGCGTCTGTCGCAGGGTGAGGAGACGCGCCTGGTGGTGGCGCTCTCGCTGGTTGCCGGCACGGTGAGCGCGTTCATGCAAAATCCGGCGGTGGTGGCGTTGTTCCTGCCGGTCGCCAGCCGTATTGCCGCGCGCACGGGATATCCGCTGTCGCACCTGCTGATGCCGATGGGCTTCTGCGTGGTCCTCGGCGGCACCATGAGCATGGTCGGCAACTCGCCGATGATCCTGTTCAACGATCTGCTGCTCGCCGCCAACCGCAACCTGCCGTCGGGCGCCGAATCGCTGCGCGCGCTGCCGCTGTTTGCCGTATTGCCGGTAGGCCTGGCGCTGTTCATGGTCGGGGTCGGTTACTTCCGCTTTTACGGCAGCAAGGTGCTTTCCGCGCAGGACGACCGCCTGCCGGTGACTCCGGGTACGACCGAAAGTTATTTCGAGCAGGTTTACGGCATCCGCGGCGAGGTTTATGAACTCACCGTCGATGCCGGCAGCGCTCTGATCGGGCACAGTATCCAGGATGCGGAGACGTTGCCCGGTGCGCCGCTGATTCTGGCGATCAAGGACAACCAGGGCGTGCGCGTGGCGCCGCCCGGGGATCAGTTGCTGGCGCACAGCACGGTGATCGGTGCGCTCGGCCCGCCCGAGGCCGTCGAACAGTACGCGCGCGACCACGGTCTGGCGCGCGCACCCCAGTTGCGGCAACTGGAGGAGGCTTTCAACCCGGCGCGCTCGGGCATTTCCGAGGCGGTGATACCGCCGGGTTCTCGATTCGTCGGCAAGACCATCGGCGATCTGCGCCTGCGCAAGCGTTTCGGCATCAGCCCGCTGGCGCTGACGCGCGGCGAGGAGATCTACCGCGAGGACATTCGCCGCATCGAGGTCAAGCCCGGCGATTGCCTCGTGTTTCACAGCGGCTGGCCGGAACTCGCCGAACATGCCCACGAAAAGGACTTCGTGGTGGTCACCGACTATCCCCAGGACGAGCAACGGCCGCAGAAGCTCTGGCACGCCGTGACTTTCTTCGCTCTCGGATTCGGCCTCGCGCTGATCGGCCATTTCCCGCTGTCGGTGGCGCTGTTCGCCGGCGCCGTCGGCATGCTGCTGACCGGCGTGATCAGCATGGACGAGGCTTACAAGGCAATCAGTTGGAAGACGATCTTCGTGCTCGCCTGCCTGATCCCGCTCGGCGCCGCGATGGACAACACCGGCACGGCGGCGTGGCTGTCGCAGGAGGCGTTCACTTACCTCGATGGCTGGCCGATCTGGGCGCTGCAGTTGGCCATGGCGTTGCTGGCGGCAATCGCCGCAATGGCCATCTCGCAGATAGGCGCCACCGTGCTGATGGTGCCGATTGCGATCAACCTGGCGCTGGCGGCCAATGCCGATCCCCTGGAGTTCGCATTGATCGCCGCATTCGGTGCGTCCAACAACTTCCTGACCGCCAGCAACGCGGTGAACTCGTTGATCAGCGGTCCCGGCGGTTATCGTACCCGCGAGTTCGTGCGCATCGGCCTGCCGCTGACACTGTTGTTCGCCGTGACTTCAGTGCTGATGGTCAATTGGGTGTTTGCACGCTGACGGTCCTGGTCCGTTTCGCGGCCAAGCTGAGCTGCGACGCAAGTCGATTTCTTGCGCGATGTCTGGCACGCGATATCGGCTTCGCCGCTACACCAGCGGCTGATCCGCGGTCGACGACGCCAGCCGCACCTCACCATCCACGATTTCGATCGCGACGCGCTTGAGCGACTCGCCGCGACACGGACCGCCAATGCAGTAGCCATCTTCTGGCCGGAATGAAGCGCCGTGGGCCGCGCAGACCAGTTGGCCATGGGCATAAAGGAAGCGTCCGGGCGCCCAGTTGAGCGGTCGCCCGGCGTGCGGACAGACGTTGAGGTAGGCATGCAGGTGGCCACCGCTGCGCAGCAGCACCAGCGTGGAGTCGTCGGCCACGCGTGGATCGATACACTCGATGGCCTGACCCTCGGCCACCTCTGCCGCCGCACACAAGCGCTCGCTCATCCGGCTTCACCCCAGCTTAAACCAATGTCGTGCATGCTAGCGACTACTGAGCCGCTGGAGCGCTGTCGTGGATCGTTTGTTGCTGTCGGGCTCGATCCCGTGGACCCAGCGAGTTGCTGCCGTACTGGTCTGGCTGGTCGGCCTGGCGTTAGTCGCCGGACTGTTGGTGTTCGGGTTTTTCGTCGGCGCCGCCCTGCTCGGCATCGCGGCGATCGGCGGCCTCGTGGCCTGGGCGCGCGTGCGCTTCGGCAAGCCGATTTTCCCGGGCCAGAAACCCCGCGCCGCGCCGCCTCGCGCGGGCGAGACCATCATCGATGCCGAATACGTGGTGATTCGCCGCGACGAGAGATAAGACGCAACCGTCGCAGGCGATTCCGCCGCCAGGGTGGTGTGTCACGGCCGCCAGTTCGGCGGCAGATTCCCGCTGCGCGGGATCCGCCCTACGGTTTCGGGCTCGCATTCTGCTGCAGCCATGCCGCCACGTAACTGCAACTGCCGATCACCTGCCAGCCGCGCTCGCGCGCATGGGCGACGCCAGCCGCAACCAGACGCGCGGCGAGCCCTCGACCGCGCAGCGACGCCGGCGTGTAGGTGTAGACGAAGTCGATCACCGCGGGCGCCAGCATGCGGTATTCGAGCAGCGCCTCGGCACCATCCTCGATGATCACGAAGCGTTGGCGCTCGGCCTGGTGCACTACCGTTGTGGACATGTTCGTGCTCTGGCTAAATTAGATCAATGACTTGCAGATCAAGCATGCGGTGCGGTCGCCCGAGCTCACGCGGCAACCCGGTTTCGCAATACCGGCTACTTGATCCGCGCCAGTATCCCGTCCAGCTCGTCCAGGCTGTTGTAGGCGATCACCAGCTTGCCGCGGCCACCGCGTCCCAGTTGGATCGCAACGCGCGCAGCGAGGCGTTCGGACAGTTCGGTCTCGAGGCTGTGTACATTGGCATCGCGGCGCGGCGCGGCCTTGACCTTGGGCTGCGCCTGCGCCTTGCGCGCCTCGGCCTCGAGTTCGCGTACGCTCCAGTCGTTTTCGGCAGCCAGCGTGGCCAGGCGCACCTGCAGCAGCAGCGGCAGCGTCAGCAGTGCCCTTGCGTGGCCCATGTCGATCTTGTGCGTCTCCAGCAGCTTGCGCGTCTCCGGCGCCAGTTCCAGCAGCCGCAGCAGATTGCTGACCGACGCGCGTGAGCGGCCGACGGCATCGGCAGCGTCCTGGTGGGTCAGGTCGAACTCGTCGATCAGTCGCTTCAGCGCCTGCGCTTCCTCCAGCGGATTCAGGTCTTCGCGCTGGATGTTCTCGATCAGCGCTATGGCGATCGCGTCGTGGTCCTTGACGTCGCGGACGATCACCGGGATTTCGTGCAGGCCGGCCTGCTGCGCGGCGCGCCAGCGGCGCTCGCCGGCAATGATCTCGTAGCGCTCGGCAGCGATGCGTCGCACCACCACCGGTTGCACCACGCCGTGCTTGCGGATCGATGCGGCCAGTTCCGTCAGCCGCTCCGGGTCCATGCCGGTGCGCGGTTGATAGCGACCCGGCTGCAGCGTCTCCACCGGCAGCACCGAGAGGTTGTCGCCGGCGCCGGTCTCGCTGTTCGCGGCGTCGCCCAACAGCGCGTCAAGGCCGCGACCCAATCCTCGTTTTTTCGATGACATGCTGGCTTCCCTGCCTCTCACGCGCTCTGTCGGGCCATTTCGCGTTCATGCCGGATGATCTCGCCGGCAAGACCGAGATAGGCGACTGAACCACGCGATTCGCGGTCGTACTGGGTAATCGGCTGGCCATGGCTCGGCGCCTCGGCCAGGCGCACATTGCGCGGCACGATGGTGCGGAAGACGCGATCGCCGAAGTGCTTGAGCAACTGCGTAGAGACCTCGTTCCCGAGGTTGTTGCGCACATCGAACATGGTGCGCAGCAGGCCCTCGATCTGCAGCGCCGGATTGACGCTGGCCTTGACTGCCTTGATCGTGTCCAGCAACGCGGTGAGGCCATCGAGTGCGTAGAACTCGCATTGCACCGGGATCAGCACACTGTCGGCGGCGGTCAACGCATTCAGCGTCAGCACGCCAAGCGACGGTGGACAGTCGATCAGCACGTAGTGGTAGGTCGATCTGAGCGGCGCCAACAACTGCTTCAACCGCATTTCGCGCCCCGGCAGCGGCATCAGGCGGACTTCTGCGGCGGTCAGGTCGCTGTTGGCCGGGAGCAGATCGTAACCCGCGTCGACCTTGCGGATCGCATCTGCGATCGGCACCTCGTGCAGCAGTACTTCGCATCCGGTGGGCCTAGCGTCCTTCTTGGCCACGCCCGAGCCCATGGTGGCATGCCCTTGCGGATCGAAATCGATCAGCAGCACGCGACGCCGCGTCTCCGCCAGCGCGGCCGCGAGGTTGACACAGGTGGTGGTCTTGCCGACCCCGCCCTTCTGGTTGGTGACTGCGATGATCTTGGCCATAGGGGCGCGATGCTAACCCGATGGCCCTCGAAGCGGTTGTCAGTTGTCGGTCACGGCGATGGCGACCGTTGCTGTTGATTCGGTGGGTCCAGACTTGTCTGGACGCTTGTGGCGTTCAGGCTGGAATGGCGTCCAGACAGGTCTGGACCCACGACAGCGGAGCGACGCGTCCAGACAGGTCCGAGACCACCAGAGCCAGGGCCAAAGCCACCGCCGACGTTATCCGCGTGGTCCGCGCAACGCACGCGCCGGCAGCATCAGCAATGCATGCAGGAAGCTGAACACGCCCTCGACGGCGAATCCAAGCAGCCGGAACGGCAGCAGGATCAACCAGACCAGCGGATAGAGCACCAGCGCCAGCAGTGCCAGCGGCCAGCAGAAGACGAACAGGAGCAACCAGAGCAGGAACGTAGCCATGCGGTCATGATGGGGGCGGGCGGGTGGTTCGGCAATCGGACGGAAGTCATCGGAGCCGGTTGTTGGCAGCCACGGCAAGAACGAAAGGCAGCGGCTCACATGCTCTTGCTGCCAGCAACCAGCACCCGCTTCACACCCGCCGATGCGCATGAATCGACATCAGTATGCCGAAGGCGATCAGCAGCGACACAGCCGAAGTGCCGCCATAGCTGATCAGTGGCAACGGCACGCCCTTCACCGGCATCAACCCGGTGATCATTGCGCTGTTGACCAGGATGTAGACGAAGAAGGTCATGGCGATGGCACCGCCGAGCAATCGGCCATAACTGTCGCGCGCATTTGCGGCGATCCACAGCGATCGTCCCACAACGAAGGCGTACACCAGCATCAGCAGCGCAACGCCGATCCAGCCGAACTCTTCGCTGTAGACGGCGAGCACGAAATCGGTGTGGCGTTCCGGGAGGAATTCGAGCTGGGACTGCGTACCCTGGGTCCAGCCCTTGCCGCTCCAGCCGCCGGAGCCTACGGCAATCTTCGACTGCATGGTCTGCCAGCCTGCACCCAGCGGATCCGAATCCGGCGCCAGGAACTGGTACACGCGGGCCTTCTGGTACTCCTGCATGAACTGCCAGATGACCGGCAGACTGGCAGCGCCAAGTACGGCAAGGCCGCCAATCCACCACCAGGAAATGCCGGCAAGAAAGATCACGAACACGCCACTGCCCACCACCAGAATCGCGGTGCCCAGATCCGGTTGCATCCGGATCAGCGCAGCGGGCAATCCGATCAGGATCAGCGCGACCAACAGCGCGGAGAAGCTGGGCGGCAGCACGCGGTCGTGGAAGTACCACGCCAGCATCATCGGCAGGCCAAGCTTGAGCAGTTCCGAGGGCTGGAAGCGCAAGAGACCAAGGTCCAGCCAACGTTGTGCCCCCTTGCCCTCGCCGAGCACCACCACGGCCAGCAGCAAACCGATGCAGACGGCATAGAACCACGGCGACCAGCGCCGCCAGGTCGACGGCGGAATGCGCATGCACACCAGCAGCAGGGCAAAACCCATGGCGAAGCGCATGCCCTGTTTGTAGACCATCTCGCTGTCCTGCGCGCCAGCGCTCCAGACCACCACCAGACTCAACGCCGACAGCAGCAAAAGCGCGATCAGCAGCGGCAGGTCGACTGCAGTCGGGCGCAGCATCTGGAACAGGCGGCGCGACCAATAGGTGAAGTGGGCGTCGAGGGTCATGGGATGTCTTCGCCGGGGACGCGCGTCGGTGCGGATTCGCTGTCGGGTTGCGCATCGACAGCAGTGGCGGGGTTGGGGGCTGGGGGCTGGGGCGCGGAGGAGGAGTCTTCTGCGGAAGTGGAGTCGTCGAACGCAGGTCGCGCATCCGCGGCCTCGCCCGACGTTCCATCAGCGCGGCCCAGCCCCAAGTCTCCAGTCCCGCTCCTGTTTTCAGGTTCCCCCAGCCACGCATCAAAGATCGCGCGCGCCACCGGAGCGGCCGCCTGGGAACCGGAGCCGCCCTGTTCCACGACCACGGCTATGGCGATGCGCGGCGCGTCGGCCGGGGCATAACCGATGAACAGCGCCTGGTTCTTCTGGCCGGCACTCAGGGTTCGCTGGACGTCGGTGTCGCGGTTGCGCGAGACGCGTTGGGCAGTTCCGGTCTTGCCCGCCATGCGGTAGCTGGCCCCTTGCGCCACCGCACGCGCGGTGCCGGTCGGGCTGTGCAGCACCGCCTCCAGGCCACGCTGGACCAGCGCCATGTGCGCCGGATTGCTCACCATGTTCGCGACCACCAGAGTACCCGGCAAGATGCGCGCCGGTTCGTCGAAACTCGCGCGCAGCGCATGCACCAGGCGCGGTTGGAAGCGCCGGCCATTGCCGGCGATGGCGGCGGTGGCATTGGCCAGTTGCAGCAAGGTTGCGACGTTGTAGCCCTGGCCGATGCCGGCGATGACGGTTTCTCCGGGATACCAGGGCTGGTTGAAGCGCGCCCGCTTCCACTCGCGCGACGGCAGGATCCCGGCCGATTCCCCGTTGAGGTCGATGCCGGTCGGCGTGCCGAAGCCATAGCGCCCGAGGTATTCGTGCATGCGGTCGATGCCCATGTCGAGCGCGAGCTGGTAGTAATAGCTGTTGACCGACTGTGCCAGCGATTCGATCAGATCGACGCGGCCATGGCCACCGCGCTTCCAGTCGCGAAAGGTGATCTCCTGACCGGGAATCTGGAAGTTGCCGCTCGAAAAAATGGTGTAACCGGCATCGCGCACGCCGGATTCGAGCCCGGCCAATGCCATGAACGGTTTCAGGGTCGAGCCCGGTTCGTAGCCGCCTTGCAGGGCGCGATTGAACAATGGGCGACCGGGCGCGTTCAGCAATGCCTGGTAGTTGCTCTGCGAGATGCCGTTGACGAACAAGTTGGCGTCGTAGGAGGGCACGCTGACGAAGGCCAGCACTTCGCCGTTGGCCGGATCGATGGCGACCGCCGCGCCCAGTTGCCCCGCCATGGCTGCCGCAGTCGCGCGCTGCAGATTGGCATCGATGGCGAGGTAGACATTGTCGCCGGCGCGCGGCGGTGAGCGTTCCAGTACGCGCAGCACTCGTCCTTCGGCATTGGTCTCGACCTTTTCGTAGCCAACATCGCCATGCAATTGCGATTCGTAGTAGCGCTCGATGCCGGTCTTGCCGACGTGCGTGGTGCCGGCATAACGCTCGGCGTCGAGGTTGCCGAGGTCGGTGGGGTCGATGCGCCCGACATAACCCACCACATGGGCAAACAACTCACCCTCCGGGTAATGCCGGGTCAGATACGGCACCACATCCACACCGGGGAAGCGGTAACGCTCCAGCGCGAAGCGCGCGACTTCGTCGTCGCTCAGGCGCAGGCGCAGCGGCAGGCTCTGAAAGCGTCTGCGTGCACCGACCAGATCCATGAAGCGTTTGCGCTCATCGTCATCGACGGCGATGACCTGGCCCAGTTCGTCCAGCGTGCCACGCAGATCGCCGACGCGTTCAGGCACCAGTTCCAGCCGATAGGCGAGGCGGTTATCGGCAAGGATCTGACCGTTGCGATCAAGAACCAGGCCGCGTGCCGGAGGCAGCGGCTGCAGTTTCACGCGGTTGCGCTCGGAACGGGCTGCGTATTCGCTGTGCCGCAGGATCATGAGTTCGCCGAAACGCGCCAGCAGCACGACAAAAACCACCAGCATCACCAGGAACGAGAGCACGGCGCGGCGCTGGAACAACAGCGATTCGAGCTGCTGGTCCTTGATGGGTGTGTGGCGGCGCGCTCGCGGCATTTGATGACTTGCGTGGATTTCGTTCAGTTTCGGCCTTTCGGCGGGATGCAGTTGGTGCTCGTGCCGCGATGGCCGTCAATGGCGTTCGCGCTGCGCCTGGCGGCGGCGCAGGCGCAGGCCATCGAGCAGCAGGAAGACCCACGGCCATACCGCCATGCCGACCATCGGCGACAGCCAGAACAGCAACGGTGGCCAGCTCGATCCGCTCATCATGCGGATCCACAGGTCGAGCACGCGATCATTGAGCAACAATGCGAATACTGCGCCGGCCTGTTGCCAGATCGGGAAGAACCGCAGCCGGTGGCGAAAGCGCAGCGTCAGGTAGACCAGGATCACCATGCGCAGTGCGTGCTCGCCCAGCAGGCTGCCGTAGAGCACATCGGCGACCAGTCCGAGCACGAACGCGTGGCCAAGGCCGGCGATTTCCGGCGCCTCCAGCGCGAAATAGGTCAGCACCAGAGCCAGGCTCATCGGCTTCATCACCGCCAGCCAGGTGGGCAACGGCAACAGCGCAAACAGCAGCGACAGCGCGACTGCAATCAGGAACATGCGATAGTTGCCGCGCAACATTCGCATGGTCAGGGCTCCTGGTCGACCGCGGACGGCAGCGGCGTGCTGCGACCGGGCGGCAGTGTCGGCTCCGGCGGCCCGATCCATTCGATCGGCTTGACCGCGAGCAGTTCGCGATTGCGACCGAGCCCAGACAAGGGTCGCGCATAGGCGATCGCGAAGGCAGCATCGGTCGGGCGCTCGACAGCGGTGATTTCGCCCACCGGTATGCCCGCCGGGAAGCGTCCGCCGACGGCAGTCGTCAGCAGGCGGTCGCCGACGCTGAGGTCGACGCTGAGCGGTAGATTGGGCAGCGCCAATCGGGTCGCATCGCCCGTGCCGTAAGCGATCGATTTGACGCCATTGCGCGATACCTCGACCGGCAGGGCGTGACTGGGGTCGGTGATCAGGATCGCGAAGGCGCTGTTGGCCCCCGCCGCGCTGACTTGTCCAACCACGCCGAAAGCGTCGATGAGACCGTCGCCGCGAGCGAGTCCGGCGTCGCTGCCACGGTCCAGCAGCAGGCGGTGCCGAAACGGATCAAGATCGAGGTCCACCAGGCGCACCAGGGTGCCGGCGACCGCCTGTCGCCGTGTTGCTTCGACCAGCGCAAGCACCCGGGCGTGCGCCTCGCCCTCCGACCGCCGTTGATGCAGTTCAGTCTGGGCTGCGAGCAGCGCTTCGCGCAGCGCGCGATTTTCGTTGGCCAGCGCATCGCGGTCGCGCGCAGCGAGGTGGATCGCTTCGATGCCGGCGAGCGGCAGCGACGCCAGCCAGTAGACCGGCGCCGTCAGCGTAGCCGCACGCTCGCGGACCGCAACCAGGAACCCGCGCTGACGATCCGCCAGCATCAGCATGATCGCCAGCGCCAGCAGCACCACCAGCTTCAGCGTGCCCGGCCGCCCACCCGCGAACAACGGCGCCTGCGTATTGGAGCCGGGGCCCATCATGCTGCTTGCTCGACCCGGTGTGATTGGGCAAAGAGCATTGTCCGCAAAGGACGCAAAGGACGCAAAGGACGCAAAGAGAGAAAGCGGCGCTCAGACTGAAAACGAACGGCATCGGCGCTCGCGGTCGACTGCCGGGCGTACGTCATTCCGGCACGCCACGAAGGCAACGAGTCCACTTTTCGCACGCTCTTCTTTGCGTCCTTTGCGTCCTTTGCGGACCCAGCTCTTGCAGCCAGGCCCGCAGTTACCCTCAATCGTTGGCGAACAAGTCCGGCCCGTATTCGTCGATCAGTTCCAGGGCGCGGCCGCCGCCGCGGGCGACGCAGGTGAGCGGATCGTCGGCGATGTGCACGTGCAGGCCGGTCACTTCGGAAATCAGCTTGTCGATGTCGCGCAGCAGTGCGCCGCCGCCGGTAAGCACGATGCCACGTTCGGCGACGTCCGAGCACAATTCCGGTGGCGTCTGTTCGAGCGCGATCTTGACCGCGCTGCAGATGCCCGACAGCGGTTCGTGCAGGGCTTCCAGCATCTCGTTGGAATTGATCGTGATGTTGCGCGGCACGCCCTCGGCCAGGTTGCGACCGGAGACTTCCAGCTCGCGAACTTCGGAGGACGGATAGGCGCAGCCGACTTCGATCTTGATGCGCTCGGCGGTTGCTTCGCCGATCAGCGTGCCGTGGTTGCGGCGCACGTAGTTGATGATGGCTTCGTCGAACTTGTCGCCGCCGATGCGCGCCGAGTTGCTGTAGACGATACCGTTCAGCGAAATCACCGCGACTTCGGAAGTGCCGCCGCCGATGTCGATGACCATCGCACCGCGCGCCTCGTGAATCGGGATGCCGGCGCCGATCGCCGCCGCCATCGGCTCTTCGATCAGGAACACGTCGCGCGCACCGGCGGCTTCGGCCGAATCGCGGATCGCACGGCGCTCGACCTGGGTCGAACCGCACGGCACGCACACCAGTACGCGCGGGCTCGGGCGGAACAGGCGATTCGGATGCACCTTGCGGATGAAGTGCTTGAGCATCGCCTCGGTCATGGTGAAGTCGGCGATCACGCCGTCCTTCAGCGGGCGCACGGTCATGATGTTGCCGGGCGTGCGCCCGAGCATGCGTTTGGCCTCGGCGCCGACCGCCGCCACCGAGCGCGGGCCGCCGGGTCCGCGATCCTGGCGGATCGACACCACCGAGGGTTCATTCAACACGATGCCCTGGCCACGCACGTACACCAGGGTGTTCGCGGTACCCAGGTCGATGGACAAATCGGTCGAGAACAGACCGCGAAGTTGCTTGAAACCGAACATTGGGGAATAGCCTGATCGATACGGGACGCCGGGGTCGCCGACCCGGGCGGGCAGCCGTCTGGAATTTCGGGGCGCGTCGGCCCTGGCAATCGGGCGCGCGAACAAAGACAGAGCTTAGCCCGCGAAATCTATCAAGCGCAGACCCGAGTGAACAAGCTAAAAGCTCGCAAGATGCGGGCATTTGCACGCATTTTCGAACTCCGATTCACCTCTCCGCAGGTCGCGCTGGTGCCTCAGGCTGCTGCGCGATCCACGCCCGGCGCAGATCAGGATCCATCGCCAGCAACTCCTGATGCAAGCGGCGTCGTTCGTCGGGCATGCGTGATTGCATGATCCGCCGCAGCTTCTGGCGCTCGGGCGGCGACAAGGCTTCGACCATCGCGCGCGTCGCCGCGCGATCCTGTTCCGGTACGCGGTTCCAGAATCGGCGCGCATCCTCTGCCTGCTGGGTGGCGCGCAGTCCGCTCAGGAATCCGCGCCGCTCTTCCGCGCTCATGCCCTCGAAACGACGTTTGAGGTCCTCGCGTTGCTGCGGCGGCAGATAACGGAAACGCTCGAACTGCCGTTTGAGTTCGCGCTGCTGTTCGGGCGGCAGTTCGCGAAAGGCTCGATAACGTTGTCGAATCTGTTCGCGGCGGTCAGCAGGCAGGCTCTGCCATTGGGAAAAGCGGTCGGCCGCCGCAGCGCGCTCGTCGGGCGTCAGCAGCAGCCAGCGGCGAGCTCCGCGCAACAAACGGTCCTGGGTTGGCGCATCGAGGCGTTCCCAGCTGTCGGCATGCGGCGCCAGCACACGTTGCTCGTCCTTGCCAAGATCGTCCCAGACCACCGGTGGAGGCGCCTGGGCCAGCAACGCAGCGCTCGCCGCTGCCAGCAGCAAGACCAGCAGCGCGCTCAGCCAACGCCGCCGGACCCGGTGTGTGTCAACGAGGACGTTGCGCTTCATCGCGATCATCGTCCCTGGTGGGTTGGGCAGCGGGCGCAGCATCGTCGGATTCCCGTTCTTCTGGGTCATGGTGGGTCCAGACGGGTCTGGACGATTCTTCCTGCAGTGCCATCGGGTCGACGAAGTCGCCGTTGGCATCCTCGAATTCACTCAGGTACAGCAACAGTTCGGCGCTCGGCAGCGGATCGGCTTCCGCCGCCGGAGCCGCATCGCCGACGCCGGCGACCAGCATCAACCATCCAGCGATTGCAACTCCAGCCACGCGTAGAACTCCAGGTTTTCGATCATCTCGAGTTCCTCGCTGCTGGCGAGCAGGTCCAGGTCATCGACCGTCGACGGTGTCGTCGCCACCGGCAACGCTTGCGTCGGCTCCGGCGTGCGTGTCGTCACGGCCAGCGCCAGCACCGCCGCGATGCTGGCAGCGAGGGCGTAGGGCAACAACGGCAGGCGTGCCTTGCGCTGGGCCAGGCCTGCGTCGAGCGCCGCCTGGCGCGCACGATTGAGGCGCGACGCAGTCGCCGCGTCGAGGTCGCGCACCTCTTCGTCGAGTTGGGCGCGCAGCCGATCCAGCCAGCGCGTTTCTTCAGGCGCATTCATCGATGATCCTCCAGGCGCCGTTTGAGCGCGTCCATCGCCCGGAACAGGTGCGTCTTCACGCTGCCTTCCGAGCATCCCATCACCGCTGCGGTCGCGGCCACATCGAGGCCCTCCCACACGCGCAGGAGAAACGCCTGCCGCTGGCGATCGGGCAGTGCCTTCAGCGCGGCGTCGATCGCGTGAGCGGCTTGCCTGCCGTGCAACTGGTCGAGTGGGCCTGCGCTGACCAGGTCCGCGACCTGCGCCATTGGGTCGTGGTCGGCGTCCTGGTCGTTGCCGCCCTTGAAGAAAACGCGCCAGCGGCGCCGCACCGATTGTCGCCGGTGATGGTCCTGGATGCGGCTGTCCAGCACCCGCCAGTAGAGTGGCGCCCAGTCGGCCTCAGGCTTGTCGCCATAACGTTTGACGAACCCGAGCATGCTGTCCTGCACCAATTCCAGCGCGTCATCCATGTCGTTCACCGCAAACTGCGCCATGCGCAGCGCGCGCCGTTCGACGCCGCGGAAAAAGCCGTCCAGGCGTTCACGCAGGCACGTGGCGGCGTTGGCGTGCTCGGTCATGGTCCTGGCATCGGTGTGTTCCATCACGATCATCGTCGATCCGCTTGCGACTTTCACAGGTGGGTCAACGCGGCCGCATGGATCTGGTTGACAGGGGAGCGTCCAGACAAGTCTGGACCTACCAGGAGCTTGCACCGCTCCTCACTCGCTTCTGATCTTGCTTCTGTGGGTCCAGACTTG
>ERZ761602.1853-NODE-1853-length-36043-cov-59.729632_pt1 | contig 36043 bp, 37 predicted proteins | sample MGYA00512165_ERZ761602 | MGnify/ENA primary metagenome ERZ761602 (study PRJEB28899, sample SAMN02445085) | bioreactor sludge metagenome | biome: EBPR sludge; isolation source: Thorneside wastewater treatment plant | place: Australia: Brisbane, Thorneside...
GCAGATCGCCCAGCGCCAGGAGGACATCGGCCTGCCGCCGGTGCTGCTGGTGCCCGCGCAGCTGCGCCTGTTGCTGTCGCGCTTCCTGCGCCGCGCCGTGCCCTCGCTCAAGGTGGTCTCCAACAGCGAGGTCCCGGAGAACCGCACCATCCGCGTCACCGCGATGGTGGGCGCGCAGGGCTGAGCGCCCCAGCCCGCCGATGGGTTCGCGCCTTGCGGCGCTCCTGCGGAAACCGCCGCGCTTTCCGGGCGATGGAGGAGCGGCGCCGGCCGCGAACGGGCAATCGGAGATCCTGCCGCCGCGATCCGGCTGCGGCATCGTCGGCTGAATAGGCGCGGGAAACCCGCTTTATTCGAACCCTGGCGATGGACTCCCGATGGCGATAATCCGTATCAAGCAGTGGTCGACGACCACCGGGAGAATCGCCATGAACGTCAAACGCTACTTTGCCCCCACCGCCCGCGAAGCGCTCCGCGCGCTCAAGGAGGCCCTCGGTCCGGATGCGATCGTGCTCTCCAACCGCGCCGTCGAAGGCGGGGTGGAGATCCTGGCGCTGCCGGGCGAGGCGGTCGGTGCCCTGCAGGCGGCCAACCGTGCGGCGGTGGCGGCGCGCACGGGCAGTGACGTTCGGCCAGCTCCTACGGTTGCGCCCGAGGCGTCCCCGCGCAGCGCAGACGACGGCGACTTCCGCGTGAGCCTGTCGGCGCTGGCGGCCAGTGCCGCGCGCAACGCCGCCCGCCCGGTTGCCCGGCCGGCCCCCGAGCCCGCTCCGGTGGTGCGCGCCTTCAATCCGCCCCGCATCGAGACTGCCGACTATGCCGTCCGGAACCGCGATGGCGTGTTGCGGAACGCGGCCGCGACCTCATCGCCCGGCACCGGCCCGGCCGCTGGCGGGCCCGCGGTGTTCTCCGGGCGTGCCGCCGGGCGTCCCGATACCGATGAGTTCGGCAGCGCGCGGGTGCGCGAGCTGCAGGAGACCAACGCCCGCCTGATGGCCGAGCTGACCGGCATCCGCGGCATGATCGAGCGGCAGCTCGCCGGTTTCGCCTGGGGCGAGACCCGTCGCCAGGCGCCCGCGCGTGCGGCGATGCTCGGCGAACTGCTCGAGGCCGGCTTCTCCGCAGCGATCGCACGCAAGCTGGTCGAGGCCGTGCATGAGGAGGCCGACCGCATCGAGGCGCGCGAGGCGGTCGGTGCCGCGCTCGACCGCATGATGCGGGCCTGCGGGTCGGACGAGGATCTGCTCGACCGTGGTGGCGTGTATGCCCTGGTCGGCCCCACCGGGGTGGGCAAGACCACCACCACCGCCAAGCTCGCCGCACGCTGCGTGGTGCGCCACGGCGCCGGCCGCCTCGCGCTGATCACCACCGACGGTTACCGTATCGGCGCCCAGGAGCAGCTGCGCATCTACGGTCGCATCCTCGGCGTGCCCGTGTTCTCGGTGCGCGACGCGGCCGACCTGCGCCAGACCCTGGCCGGGCTGCGCAACAAGCACATGGTCCTGATCGACACCATGGGCATGAGCCAGCGCGACCGCATGGTGGCCGAGCAGGCGGCCATGCTCTCCGGCGCCGGCGACGTGCGCCGGCTGCTGCTGCTCAACGCCACCGCCCGCGGCGACACCCTGGACGACGTCGTGCGGGCCTATGCCGGCGACGACCTTGCCGGCTGCATCTTCACCAAGGTCGACGAGGCCGCGTCGCTGGCTCCCGCGCTCGATGTCGCGGTGCGCCACGAGCTCGATATCCGCTATCTCACCAACGGCCAGCGCGTGCCCGAGGACCTGCACCTGCCCAACCGCGCCTACCTGCTGCACCGGGCGCTGCGCGAGCATGGCAGCACCTCGCCCTGGCACCTGCAGGGCGACGAGGCCGGCATGCTGCTCGCAGCGGGAGGAGCCTGACCATGCTCGATGGACGCGAGGACCAGGCGGCAGGCCTGCGCAGGCTGTTCCGCCGCGCGCCGCCCCAGGTGGTGGCCTTGTATGCGGGTGGCCGTCGTGCCGCCGACAACGCCGCGCTCGCCGCCCACCGCATCGCCGGGCGCAGCGAGCGCGTGCTGGTGCTGGACGAGGCCGAGGGCGGCGCTACCCTGTGCGCTGCGCTCGGGGTCGGCGAGGGCGCAGATCTGCTGCAATTGCTCGACGGCCGCAGCACGCTCGCCGACATCCTCCAGCCGGTGCCCGGCCTGGTTGGGCGTGTGCCGGCCGCAGCCGCGGCGCTCGCGCTGCCCCTGCTCGACGATGCGCGCCGCGCCTGCCTGGTCGAGGCCCTGCGCATCCTGCATCGCCACGCCGGTTTCGTGCTGGTGCATGCCAGCGGTGCGCAGGCCGCCGAGCCTTCGCCCTTCGTGCTCGCCGCGCCGCGCCGGCTGGTGGTGGCCGAGGCGAGCGCGAGCGGTGCCACCGACGCCTACCAGACGATCAAGGGCCTTGCGGCCGCGGGGGCCGGCTCGGTGCATGTCGCCGTGTGCCGTGCCCGTGGCCGGACGGATGCTGTCGCCTTCTTCCGCAGCCTCGACGCGCTGGTGCGTCGCCATGTGGGCGTTCCACTCGCCTGGGTGGGCGAGGTCGAGCGCGACGATATCGCCGGCAGCCTGCAGCAGTCTCTGCAGACGTCCCCCCGCGATGCCGCGGTGGCCTTCCTGCGCCGGGTGACCACCCCGGCGCGTGCCGGCGTCATGCGCGCGTGATCTGCCGCAAGCGTGACAGATCCCGCTGGTAAAGCGGGCGACGCTACGGGAAAATGCACAACTCCTATCCACGCGGGCGGAGTCCGACGGCCCCGTCCGCTGCCAGAATCCACAGGCCCGATGCATGTACGACGCACACGGTAAGCTCGACAAGGGTGGCCTCGTCGAAAACTACGCCCCGCTGGTCAAGCGCATCGCCTTCCAGTTGATGTCGCGCCTGCCCGCCAGCGTGGATGTGGACGACCTGATCCAGAACGGCATGATGGGCCTGCTCGACGCGCTCGGCCGTTATGAGCAGGGCCTGGGCGCGCAGTTCGAGACCTATGCGGTGCAGCGCATCCGCGGCGCCATGCTCGACGGCCTGCGCGAGAACGACTGGCTGCCGCGCAGCCTGCGCCGCGACATGCGCCGCATCGAGGCGGCGATCCACAGCCTGGAGCAGCAGAACGGCCGCCCGCCCTCCGAGACCGAGCTCGCCGCCGCGCTCGACCTGCCGCTCGAGGACTACCAGCGCATGCTGCAGGACGCGCGCGGCCATCAGCTCGTCTATCTCGAGGACTTCAACCGCGAGGACGACGACGATTATCTCGATCGACATCTCGCCCAGGAGGGCAACGATCCGCTCGCCCTGCTCGAGGATACCGACCTGCGCCGTCGTCTGGTGGGGGCGATCGAGCACCTGCCCGAGCGCGAGCAGCTCGTGATGGCGCTGTATTACGACGAGGAGCTCAACCTGCGCGAGATCGGCGAGGTGCTCGGCGTCACCGAGTCGCGCGTGTGCCAGCTCCACAGCCAGGCGGTGGCCCGCCTGCGTGCCTGCGTCTTCGAGGGCGGCGCGGCGATGCCCGTGGCGCGCCGGCGCGGGCGTCCTCCCAAGAACGCGGCCGTGAGCCGCTGATCGAGGCCGCCCGCGCTGCCTCCGGATGCCATGGACAAGATCAGCCTAGTCGGCCTCACCCTCGGAATCGCCGCGATCCTCGTCGGACAGGTGCTCGAGGGCGGGCACCTGTCCTCACTGTTCCAGCCCACCGCCTTCATGATCGTGATCGGTGGCACGCTCGGTGCGGTGATGCTGCAGAGCCCGCTGCGCATCTTCATGCAGGGCATGCGCATGGCGCGCTGGGTCTTCGTGCCGCCGGCACCCGCCTTCGACACGATCATCGAGCAGGTCGCGAACTGGGGCCAGACCGCGCGCAAGGAAGGCCTGCTGAGCCTGGAGAACCAGATCGAGGCATTGCCCGACCCCTTCATGCGCAAGGGCCTGCAGCTGCTGGTCGACGGAATCGAGCCCAATCGGCTGCGCGAGGTACTCGAGGTCGAGATCGGCGTGTGGGAGAACCAGCTGAAAATGTCGGCGCGCATCTGGGAGGCGGCCGGCGGTTATGCCCCGACGATCGGCATCCTGGGCGCGGTGATGGGGCTGATCCACGTGATGGAGAACCTCTCCGACCCGTCGCGGCTGGGCGCCGGCATCGCGGTCGCCTTCGTCGCCACGATCTACGGCGTCGGCTTCGCCAACCTTGTGTTCCTGCCGATCGCCAAGAAGCTGGGTGCGCACATCGTCACCCTGACCACCCAGCGCGAGATGTTCGTCGATGGCCTGGTGGGGATCGCCAACGGCGACAATCCGCGCATCATCGCCAGCCGCATGCAGGGCTACGTGAGCTGAGCGCCGGGGACCGATCATGCGGCGCAGACGCAAGCTCGACGAGGAACACGACAACCACGAACGCTGGCTGGTCTCGTACGCCGACTTCATCACCCTGCTGTTCGCCTTCTTCGTGGTGATGTACTCGCTGTCCTCGGTCAACGAGGGCAAGTACCGCGTACTCTCCGACTCGCTGGTGCAGGCCTTCCGCAATGTGAACATCAACGACAGCGGCGAGCAGATCGTGCTGCCCAAGGTCAGCATCGCGCCGTCGCAGCCGATCACCCGACCGGCGCCGCCGGCGGTGGACCCAGCCGTGGAGCAGCGCCGCCAGCAGGCGGCGCAGCGCATGCGCAGCATGGCGGACGAGATCCGCCGCGTGCTCTCGCCGCTCACCGGCTCGGGCCAGGTCAATGTCACCGAGGGGGCGTTTGGCGTCAGCGTCGAGATCAATGCCAGCCTGCTCTTCGCCCCGGGCGAGGCGGCGCTCGGCTCCAATGCGGTGTCGGCGCTGCAGGCGGTGGCGCAGGTGCTGGCGCCGGCCGAGTTCCCGATCACGGTCGAGGGCCACACCGACAACGTGCCGATCAGCACCTTCCGCTTCCCGTCGAACTGGGAGCTCTCGGCGGTGCGCGCCTCCACGGTGGCGCGGCTCTTCATCGACAACGGCGTAGCGCCCCCGCGCCTGACCGCCGCGGGCTATGCCGACCAGCGTCCGGTCGCGGACAACGCGGACGAGGAAGGGCGGGGACGCAATCGCCGCGTCACCATCCTGATCGAGTCGCGCGTGGCAGACCCGGAAGGCCAGGCCGGCCCGACGACGATCCCGCCCGACGATCCCATCCGCTCCATCCTGCCCGAAGACCTGCAGGGCTAAGGCGCCGGTTCGCCGCTGCATTCGCGCCTTGCGGCGCTCCTACGGGAATCGCGGCGGTTTCGGCCTCCTGTAGGAGCGGCGCAAGCCGCGGAGCGGGCGATCGATCGAACGAGCGCGTGCGGGTCTCCGCCGCTGCATTCGCGCCTTGCGGCGCTCCTACATAAACCGCCGCTGCATTCGCGCCTTGCGGCGCTCCTACGGGAATCGCGGCGGTTTCGGCCTCCTGTAGGAGCGGCGCCAGCCGCGAAGCGGGCGAGTTCTTCAGCGCATGCGCTCGGGCTTCACCTTGGGCGTCAGCGGCACGCCCTTGCGCGCGCGGCGGTGACGCAGCGGTTCGCGCTGGGCAGGCTTGAGTTCGATGCTCACCGCCTTGCCGCCGCGGCCGCTGCCTTCCACGGCGAGCACCGCGTCGTCGGCCGGCACCGCCACCGCGGCGAGCGCCTCGCCCTCGTCCAGCGCCATTACGATCACGCCGCGGCCGCCGCTCTGGGTCTTCATCTCGGGGCGGGGGAAGACGAGGATGCGGCCGTTCTCGGATGCTGCCGCGATCCAGTCGCCGAACACCTTCGCCGGCAGCAGCACCCTCTCGCCCTTCTCCAGGCTCATGAAGGCCTTGCCGGCGCGCTGCCGGCTGGTGGCGTCCGCGACGCTGCACAGGAAGCCGTAGCCGCCGCTGTTGGCGAAGAAGTACACCGAGTCCGGGGTGTCGGTGACGACCTGTGCGAGCTTGCCGCCGTCCTGGAACTCGACCAGGGTGCTGATCGGCGCGCCGTCGCCGCGCCCGCCCGGCAGGTCGGACACCTTGACCGTGTAGGCGCGGCCATTGGTGTCGACGACGATCAGCGGCCACGTCGTGCGTGTCTCGATCACCGCGAAGCCGAAGTCGCCCGCCTTGTAACTGATCGCCGCCGGGTCGATGCCATGACCCTGGCGCGAGCGTACCCAGCCGTTCTTCGACACGATCACGGTGACGGGCTCGTCCGGCACCGAGATCTCGGCCGGCGCCACCGCGGCCACGGCCTCGACCACGGTGCGGCGGTCGTCGCCGTACTTCTTCGCGTCGTCCTGGATCTCCTTCAGGATCAGCTTCGTCATCGCCGCACGGCTGTCGAGCAGGTGCTGCAGGCCGGCGCGCTCGTCCTTCAGTTCGGCGAGCTCCTTCTCGATCTTGAAGCCTTCCAGGCGGGCGAGCTGGCGCAGGCGGATCTCGAGGATGTCCTCCGCCTGGATCTCGCTCAAACCGAAGGCGGCGATCAGCGCCGGCTTGGGCTCGTCCGACTCGCGGATCACGCGGATCACTTCCTCGATGTGCAGGAAGGCGATCATGCGGCCTTCGAGGATGTGGATGCGGCGGTCGACCTCGTCCAGGCGATGCCGCGTGCGCCGCTCGACGGTCACATAGCGGAAGTCGATCCACTCGCGCAGGATCTGCACCAGGTTCTTCTGCTGCGGCCGGCCATCGCGCCCGATCATGGTCATGTTGACCGAGGCCGAGGTCTCCAGGCTGGTGTGGGCGAGCAGCACCGCCATGAACTCGTCGCGGTTCTGCCGGCTGGACTTGGGCTCCAGCACGATGCGCACCGGCGCCTTGTCGCTGGACTCGTCGCGCACGGTGTCGAGCACGCCGAGCACGAGCTGCTTGAGGTTCTTCTGCTCTTGTGAGACCTCCTTCTTGCCTGCGCGCGGCTGCGGGTTGGTCAGGGTCTCGATCTCGGACAGCACCTGTGCGGCAGAGACGCCGTGCGGCAGCTCCTCGACGATCGCGCGCCACTGGCCGCGGGCAAGTTCCTCGATCTTCCAGCGCGCGCGCAGACGCACGCTGCCGCGACCCGATGCATAGGCGTCGCGGATGGTCTCGGGCGTCGAGATGAGCTGGCCACCGCCGGGAAAATCGGGACCGGGGATGATGCCGAGCACGTCCTCGAGCGTGGCCTCGGGGTGGCGGATGAGGTGGCAGGTGGCCTCGGCCACCTCGCGCAGGTTGTGCGGCGGGATCTCGGTCGCCATGCCCACCGCGATGCCCGAGGCGCCGTTCAACAGCACGAAGGGCAGGCGCGCGGGCAGCAGCTGCGGCTCCTCGAAGGCGCCGTCGTAGTTGGGGATGAAGTCCACCGTACCGCGGTCGATCTCGGCCAGCAGCAACTCGGCGATCGGGGTCAGGCGGCACTCGGTGTAGCGCATCGCCGCCGCCGAGTCGCCGTCGCGCGAGCCGAAGTTGCCCTGGCCGTCGACCAGCGGATAGCGCAGCGAGAAGTCCTGCGCCACCCGCACCATTGCGTCGTACACCGAGGTGTCGCCGTGCGGGTGGTACTTGCCGATCACGTCGCCGACCACGCGCGCGGACTTCACGTGCTTGGAGGTGGGCGACAGCCGCATCTCGTTCATCGCGTACAGGATGCGGCGCTGCACCGGCTTCAAGCCGTCCTCGACCTGCGGCAGCGCGCGCGACTTCACCACGCTCATCGCATAGGCGAGGTAGGCGCGCTCGGCGTAGCGGTCGAGCGCCAGCGTGCCGTCGTCCTCGGGCTCGGGGTCGGGGGCGGCGGGCGGGGCAGGGGGCGGGGGCTGGTCGGCACCGGTGTCGGCTACCCGCGTGTCGGCTTCGTCTGCCTGCGCCGGCGCAATACTCGGCGCCGCACTTGCGGGCGAGGTCGTAGTCGTAGCCGATGCGGGCACGTTGGGCGCGTCGAAGAGATCGGGAGTGTCAGTGCTCATGTTGCGGAAAGATAAGGTGCCAGGGGTTCATGCAGCAGCGGCTCGGCCCAGTTCTCGAGCGCCAGGCCGCCGATACGGGCGAATTCGCGCGTGTTGTTGGTGACCAGCGTGCATCCGAGCGTGAGTGCGTGGGCGGCGATCTGGGTATCGAGTGCTCCGATCGGCTGCCCGCTGCGTTCGAGTTCGGCGCGCAGCGCGGCGTAGCGCCAGACCGCCGTGTCGTCAAACGCTGCAATGTCCAGCGGCAGCAGGAAGGTCTCGAGCGCTGCGCGATTGCGTGCCGACCTGCTCTTCGATACGCCGTAGGCAAGTTCGCAGGCAGTGATGACCGAGATCCCGATATCGCCGATCGGATGTGCTTCGAAGTGTTGGCGGACGTGGGCGGGACGATGGTTGATGAGGTAGATGCAGATGTTGGTGTCCAACATGTACTTCATGGCGCGATCGCCTCGCGTTCCTGCTGGAGCGGCTGCTCGCGGACCAGCTCGAACCCCGTTTCGAATTGGTCGAGCGCGTCGAAGAGTGTCCGCCAGCCGTGACGTGGTAACAGCACGACGGCGTCACCTACGCGCTTGATCATTACTTCGTCACCCTCGAAACGAAATTCCTTGGGAAGACGCACCGCCTGGCTGCGACCATTGATGAAGAGCTTTGCAGTGTCCATGGCATCCTCCTTTGTCTGGAATCTACCATCAGTATATATCTTTTCGGGATGGGTTCAGATTTCCGAAGCGCGGTCGAGTTCATCCCGCTTCCCGTGCTGCCGGCCCGGTGGTCGACGCCCTCTCACACATCCGCCTCCACGCTGTCGCCCTTCTCCTCCATCCACGCCCGCCGCCCCGAGGCCTCGCCCTTGCCCATCAGCAGGGTGAACATCTTCAGCGTGTCCTGGAGCGCGCCGCTGCGCACCTTCACCGGCAGCACGCGGCGGGTGGCGGGGTCCATGGTGGTCTCGCGCAGCTGGTCGGGGTTCATCTCGCCCAGGCCCTTGAAGCGGCCGATCTCGATGGCCTCGGGCTTGAAGCCCTCCTTGGCGAGGCGGTCGCGGATCGCGGCGAGCTCGCCCTCGTCGAGCGCGTAGAGCCTGCGCGGCGGGCGCTTCTTGCCCTGCGCGGGCACGTCGACGCGGTACAGCGGCGGCTGCGCCACATACACGTGGCCGCGCTCGATCAGCTTGGGGAAGTGGCGGAAGAAGAGCGTGAGCAGCAGGGTCTGGATGTGGGCGCCGTCCACGTCGGCGTCGGACATGATGACGACCTTGCCGTAGCGCAGGCCGGAGAGGTCCACTTCGCTGTCGGCCTTGTGCGCGTCCACGCCGAGCGCCACCGCGATGTCGTGGATCTCGGCGTTGGCGAAGAGGCGGTCGGGGTCGATCTCCCAGGCGTTCTGCACCTTGCCGCGCAGCGGCAGGATGGCCTGGGTCTCCTTGTTGCGCGCCATCTTGGCCGAGCCGCCGGCGGAGTCGCCCTCGACCAGGAAGAGCTCGTTGTCGGCGAGGTCCTCGGACTCGCAGTCCGACAGCTTGCCGGGCAGCACGGCCACGCCCGAGGTCTTCTTCTTCTCGACCTTCTGCGCGCTCTTCTGGCGTGCGAGCGCCTGCCTGATCGACAGCTCGGCGATGGCGCGGCCGGCCTCGACGTGGTTGTTGAGCCAGATCTCGAAGGGGTCGCGCAGCTGCGAGGACACCAGCTTGACCGCCTCGCGCGAGTTGAGCTTCTCCTTCACCTGGCCCTGGAACTGCGGGTCGAGCAGGCGCGCAGAGAGCACGAAGCTCATCCGCCCGCACACGTCCTCCTGCTGCAGCTTGACGCCGCGCGGCAGCAGGGTGTGGTGGTCGATGAAGGACTTCATCGCCTCGAACACCCCGGCGCGCAGGCCGGATTCGTGGGTGCCGCCATTGACCGTCGGGATCAGGTTGACGTAGGACTCGCTCGGCACGGCCGACTCGAACCAGGCCAGCGCCCAGGCTGCGCCTTCGCCCGCGGCGAAGGTGGCATCGTCCTTGCCGGCGTACTTTTCGGCGGTGAAGATCGGCGCCACCGCCTCGACGTCGCCGGCGAGCTCCTTCAGATAGCCGGCGAGGCCCTCGGGGTAGGACCAGGTCTTGGTGAGTGCGGGGCCATTGGCCTGCTCGATGTCGAGCCGCACCGCGACGCCCGACAACAGCACGGCCTTCGAGCGCAGCAGGCGCTCGAGCTCGTTCATCGGCACGCGCGGCGACTCGAAATATTTGCCGTCCGGCCACACGCGCACGCGGGTGCCGGTCTGGCGGCCGCAGTCACCCTCGACGCGTACCGGGCTGATCGTCTCGCCGCCATCGGCGAAGTCGATGCGGTGGATCCTGCCGTCGCGCTTTACTTCCACTTCGATGCGGGTCGACAGCGCGTTGGTCACCGACACGCCCACGCCGTGCAGGCCGCCCGAGAAGGCGTAGGCCGAGTTGCCCTCGCGCTTGTCGAACTTGCCGCCGGCGTGCAGCCGGGTGTAGGCCAGCACCACGACCGGCACGCCCTCTTCGGGGTGCAGGCCGACCGGAATGCCGCGGCCGTCGTCGGCCACGGTGACCGAGCCATCAAGATGCAGGGTGACGTGGATCTTCTTCGCGAAGCCGCCGAGCGCCTCGTCGGCGGCGTTGTCGATCACCTCCTGGATGATGTGCGCCGGGCTGTCGGTGCGGGTGTACATGCCGGGGCGCTCGCGCACCGGCTCCAGCCCCTTGAGGACGCGGAAGGAGGATTCGTCGTACTGCTTTGGAGTGTCTTGCCTGCCGGCCATGCTGCCTGCCCGTTCGAACTTGCGAAGGGCGCAAGGATAGCAGAGCGATGGGCTGTATGTATGTTCAGGCGCTGCCGAGCATCCGCCCGCCGCCGATGGCGCGGGTGTTGCCTTCGGCATCGTAGAGCGGTGGCTGGTCGGCCGCAGAGAGCAGCAGGCTGAGGGCGGCCTGGTTGTGCGCCATGCGCTCGGTGATGAGCTTGCCGTTGAGGGCGTTGCGCTCGCGCGCGGCGCCGGCGAGGCCGATCACTTCGTCCCAGCGCGCCAGCACGCGCGGCAGGCCGTCGAGCCAGGCGCGGATCACGGCGTCGGAGACCGGCTGGCCGCTACGGCCGAGCAGCAGGCTGCGGTCGTCGGAGAGCCGCTGCAGCCGACGGTAGCGCTCGTTCTTGTCGTGGCAGAGCGCGACCAGCGCTTCGACCTCGCCAGCGATCAGCAGCGCCTCCTCGCGTGCGAGCAGTTCGACGAACTCGCCGAGCTGGATCGCCTCCGCCTCGATCAGCAACGCGAGGCGCTGGCGGTCGGCGGAGGCAGGGGAAGCCGCGGGCTGGTTCATGTGCGCGCGAGCCGTCAGCGCTGGTTCGCGAGCATCTCGCGGACACTGTCGATCAGGCCGTCAGCGATGCGCCCCGCGTCGATCTTGAATTCGCCCTTGGCGATGGCCTGCTTGATCTCCTCGACACGCTGGGTGTCGACGACCGGCGCCTGGGCGATGCTCGCCTCGGCCTTGGCCAGGCTGGACGACAGCGAGGAGAGCTGGACCTTCTCGGTGCCGGCGGAGACGGTGGTACCGGGAGTCTCGGGGCTACGCGGACGAACCTCCGCCGCGTTGGAGGGGGCAATCGCCTTGCCCGAGCTTTCGATTTTCATGGCGCAGTTCCCATACAGAGTGGCTCTGACCTTCTCTTCGGCGCGATCCTGTGGAACTTGAGCGATTAAAGCGTCAAATATCGCACGGCCGCGTCGTCTGCCCGGCGGTCGCTCAGAATTCGAGCGCGACCGTGCCGCCGGCCTGCGCGGTTCCGGTCACGACCTGGCCATCCGCCAGGCGCACCCTGACCTTTTCGCCGGGTGCCGCGTTGTTCATCGCGCGGCCCTCGCTCGCCACCCGGAAGCCCGCGCCCACGCCGAGCACCGTGACGTTCTGGCCTTGGCGCACCGCGTGGGGCACGCGCAGCATGTCGCCGCGCAGGGGGCTGCCGGCGGCAACCGCGATCCGGGTATGGTGGCCGACGGCCTGGGTCGGGTCGGTCAGGAGATTGTCCGAGAGTGCGGTGAGATCGCCCCTGCGCGCCCCGAGGTCGGCCGGACCGAGTACCTGGCCGGCGCGCAGCGGGCGTGCCGCAACGAGATAATCGGCGACCACGGCGACACGCGCCTGCAGGTAGGCGGTCCAGGTCACCGGCGAGTCGCAGCGCACTCCCACGCTGAACCTCCCCCAGGCGCGGGTTCCCGCCGGGAGGAAGACTTCGAGCGCGGCGCAGGCGGGCAACTGGCTGTTGGGGTCGAGCGGGGCGAGCTCGATCGACACCTCGCCGGGCAAGCCGGCGACCTGCCGGTGGAGGAACTCGTGCACCCGGACCTCGATCCCGCCCTCGGCCTGCTGGGCGATCGCGGAGGGAAAGGGCAGCAGTGCGACCGACGCAAGCAGCAGCGAGGCCAGGCCGCGAGGCCGCCATGCGGCGTGGCGCGGGAGGAGGGGAGTCGTCATGGGCGGATTGCACCACGACCCCCGCCAGCCTGGCAACCGGCAGCCAGCGCCGGCAATCCTTGCCGGAGGCCGGCGGCGAAAATGGCCGGGCTTTGCCCCCCTTATCCACGCCAGGGCCTTCCGGGCCGCCGGCTACCATTGCTGGCATGGAATCTGCGTCCGGAACGTCCGGGCGCACCGTCCCGGGAGCACAGCGATGAAAACCCTTTTCGATCGGCAGATCCAGTTCCACCAGACCGCACTGAACCTGCAGGCGCATCGCCAGCAGATGATCGCCTCGAATATCGCCAACGCCGACACCCCGCACTACAAGGCGCGCGACGTCGATTTCCGTGCTGCACTCCAGGGGGCGCTCAATACGGCCCGCGGGGGCGTGCAGATGACCGCCACGCAGGTGGGTCACATCGCCAGCGCGCCCACACCTTCGCTCGAGAGCCTCACGGGGTATCGCACCGAACTGCAGTCGGCGGTGGACGGCAACACCGTGAACATGGATGTCGAGCGTGCCGCCTTTGCCGAGAACGCGCTGCACTACGAGGCCAGCGTGACCTTCATCAACGGCATGCTGCGCTCGATGAACACCGCGATCACCGGCCAGTAAGGGGAATCGCCATGAGCATGCTCAACGTCTTCCAGATTGCCGGCTCGGCGCTCAGCGCGCAGTCGCTGCGCCTGAACACCACCGCCTCCAACCTCGCCAACGCCGACAGCGTCACCTCCGAGGACGGTCAGCCCTACCGCGCCAAGCAGGTCGTGTTCGCCGCGCACCCGGTCGCCGGCCCGGCGGCGGTCGGCGTGCAGGTGACCCAGGTGGTCGAGAGCGCCGCGCCGCTGCGCCTGGTGTTCGAACCCAACAACCCGGCCGCCAACGCCGAGGGCTACGTCGAGATGCCCAACGTCAACGTGGTCGAGGAGATGGTGAACATGATCTCCGCCTCGCGTTCGTACCAGAACAATGCCGAGGTGATGAGCACGGCACGGACCTTGCTTCAGCGTACCTTGCAGATCGGCCAGTAAGCATCCCGCAGGCGCCGTGACGTGGAAGACGCCGACAGCAGGAGACAGGAATGAGCAGCGTAACGAACACCCAGGACATCGCGGCGAGCGTGCTCGCCAAGATCAACACGCGCGAGGAGTCGAAGGCTTCGGCCTCTGGCGACATGAACTCGCGCTTCCTCACGCTGCTCACTACCCAGCTCAGGAACCAGGATCCGCTCAACCCGATGGAGAACGCCGAGGTCACCTCGCAGCTCGCGCAGATGAGCACGGTCGATGGCATCGAGCGCCTCAACAAGATGTTCCAGAGCTTCGTCGATGGCCAGAGCGCCTACGACTCGATGCAGGCCGCCGCGCTGGTCGGGCGCGGCGTGCTGGTGGAAGGGAAGAAGCTGACCCTCACCGAGTCCGGCGCGGTGGGTGGCTTCGAACTCGACGCCCCGGCCGACCGCGTGGTCCTGTCGATCAAGGACGCCGCCGGCCTCGAGGTCAAGCAGATCGAGCTCTCGGACGTCAAGGCGGGCAGCCAGAATTTCATCTGGGACGGCACCGCCAGCGATGGTTCGCGTGCGGCCGACGGCGCCTACACGCTCGAACTGAGCGCACTGTCCGAAGGCAAGAAGGTCACCGGCCGCACGCTCGAGTTCGGTCCGGTCACCAGCGTGATCCGCGGCGCCGCGGGCACCGATTTCCAGGTCGGCTCGCTCGGCATCTTCAAGTACGACGACATCAAGCAGATTCTCTGATCCGGAGCCCCGATCATGTCTTTCCAGCAAGGTTTGAGCGGCCTGAGCGTTTCCTCCAAGGCCCTGGACATCATCTCCAACAACGTCGCCAACACCAACACGATCGGCTTCAAGACCGGCTCGGCGATCTTCTCCGACGTGTTCGCGGCCTCGCTGACCGGCTCGATCTCGGGCAAGCAGGTCGGCGTCGGCGCCACGCTCGGTGCGGTGCGGCAGACCTTCACCCAAGGCAACCTCACCACCACCAACAACCCGCTCGACCTGGCGATCAACGGCGACGGCTTCTTCGTGGTCGGGCGTGACAACGGGCCGGACGTGTACACCCGCAACGGCCAGTTCGAGCTCGACAAGGAAGGCTTCATCCGCACGCCCACCGGCGAAAAGCTCAAGGGCTTCCAGAGCCCGGTCACGCCGGGTGCGCTGCCCACGCCGATCGGTGGCCTCAAGGACATCCAGATCCCGATCGTCGGCTCGCAACCGATGCCGACCAGCCGGGTGGAAATCGGCGGCAACCTCGATGCGAACGACCTGAGCGCGGCGGAGCGCTACCCGCAACTCTTCGGTTCCACCTTCACCTTCCCCTTGCCCTCGGGCGAGAACTGGCAGGATGCGCGGACCTACAACTACTCGACCTCGATCAAGGCCTACGACAGCCTGGGGAAATCGCACGAGCTCACCTTCTACTTCGCGAAGGTGACGCCGACCGATACGGTCCCTCCCTCCAGCGTCAAACTCAACGAGAACACCTGGAAGGTCTATACGAGCGTGGATGGGAACTATCCGCTCGGGCTCAACAACGATGGCAGTCCCAATCCGGCGCAGCCCAACATGGTGTGGACCCTGACCTTCAACGAAAAGGGCACGGTCAACACGCCGATCGCCGGGCCGACAGCGGCCGATCCGCTGACGATTCCTGCGAATTTCACTCCTGGCGCGAACCCGATCCGCTTCCACGTCGACTTCACCGACATGCGTCAGATCGGCGGTTCCTACCTGATCACCGAGCTCACCCAGGACGGCTACACCGGCGGCGAGCTCGCCGGCGTCAGCGTGGGGCGCGACGGCGTCGTCACCGGCCGCTACACCAACGGCGAGACGCGCGAGCTTGCCCAGCTCGCGCTGCAGACCTTCCGCAACCCCAACGCGCTGCTGTCGATCGGCAACAACTTCTGGGAAGCGACCACCGAATCCGGCCTGACCGCGCCGTCCAAGGCCGGCGAGGGAGTCGCGGGCGTCGTCTCGGCGGGCATGATCGAGGACGCCAACGTCGAGCTCACCAACGAACTCGTGCAGATGATCGTCCAGCAGCGCAACTACCAGGCCAACGCGCAATCCATCAAGGCGCAGGACCAGGTCCTGCAGACCCTGGTGAACCTGCGCTGATCCTGAAACCACAGCCCGACTAAGCCAAGAGGCCAGCGATGGACCGCCTGATCTACACCGCGATGACCGGCGCCAAGGGCACCATGGACCAGCAGGCGGCGGTCGCGCACAACCTCGCCAACGTCAACTCGACGGGCTTCCGCGCCGAACTGCACAAGTTGCGCGCGGTCGAGGTGCAGACCGAGGCGCTGCACACCCGCGCCTTCACGGTCGATGCCAGCGTCGCCAACGACTTCACCGAGGGGCCGCTGCAGTTCACCGGCCGGCCCTTCGACGTCGCGCTCGCCGGCAAGGGCTGGCTGGCGGTGCAGATGCCCGACGGTTCCGAGGCCTACACCCGCAACGGCAGCCTCGCGGTGAGCGCCAACGGCATCCTGCAGACGCGCGACGGTCGGCCGGTGCTCGGCGACGGGGGACCGGTCACCATCCCGCCCGACAACGAGATCACCATCGGCGCGGACGGGTCGGTCTCGGCCTCGCAGCCGGACCAGCCGGGCGTGGTTAACGTGGTCGCGCAGCTCAAGCTCGTCAATCCGCCCGAGGCCGAGCTCGTGCGCGGCGACGACGGCCTCTTCCGCCTGCAGGGCGGGGCACCCGCGCCGGCCGACCCCAACGTGCGCGTGGCGGGCGGTTACCTCGAGGGCAGCAACGTCAATGTGGTCGACCAGATGGTGCAGATGATCTCGCTCGCCCGCCAGTTCGAGATGCAGACCCGCATGTTGTCGACCGCCGAGCAGAACGATCGCGCGGCTGCCCGGGTCCTCGGCGGCCAAGGCTGATCGAGCTTGCGCCGTATGACAGGCCGGGCCGCGTCGCGTGCCCGGCTTTTTTCCGTCGCGTCCGACCTCTTCGATTAGCACGGTTTTTGCATTGCTTATCGCAGGATGGTCGGTGACACCGCCGGCCTAGACTGAACCCATCGCAAAAGCGGCAACGCGGCGGCAATTTCGCTTCGGTTTTTCGAGCCCCGCACGGCAAATCCTGCCGCCCCGGCAACGCAAGGCAAAGGAACCCATCATGATCCGCTCCCTGTGGACCGCCCGTACCGGGCTGGATGCCCAGCAAACCTCGCTGGACGTGATCTCCAACAACCTGGCCAACGTCTCGACCAACGGCTTCAAGCGCCAGCGCGCGATCTTCGAGGACCTGCTCTACCAGACCATCCGCCAGCCCGGCGCACAGTCGACACAGCAGACACAGATCTCCAGCGGCTTGCAGGTCGGCACCGGCGTCAAGCCGGTGGCGACCGAGCGCATCTTCACCCAGGGCACGCTGCAGCAGACGGGTGGCTCGCTCGACGTCGCGGTGCAGGGCAACGGCTTCTTCCAGGTCGCGATGCCCGATGGCACGACCGCCTACACCCGTGACGGTGCCTTCCAGCTCGACAGTCAGGGCAACATGGTCACGGCCAGCGGCTACACCCTCGCCGACAACATCAACATTCCCGCCGACGCGCTCTCGATCACGATCGGCAAGGACGGCACCGTCAGCGTGTTGCAGGCCGGGCAGGCCGCACCGGTGGAGATCGGTGCGGTCCAGCTCGCCACCTTCGTCAACCCGGGCGGCCTGCAAAGCGCCGGCGAGAACCTGTTCTACGAGACCGCATCGAGCGGCGTCGCCACGCCGACCCAGCCGGGCACCAACGGTTCCGGCGTGCTCAACCAGGGCTATGTCGAGGTCTCCAACGTCAACGTCGCCGAGGAGCTGGTGAGCATGATCGTGACCCAGCGCGCCTACGAGCTGAACTCGCGCGCGATCTCGACCTCCGACCAGATGCTCGGCCGGCTGACCCAGCTGTGAGGCCTCCGATGAAGCTCGCAATCTACTCGCTAGCCGCGTCCGTATTCGCCTTGCTCTCGGGCTGTGCGGCCATCCAGGCCACGCCGCCCTCCGCGGTTCACCAGCCCATGAGCGTGCGCCCCGAGGCCATGGCGACCGCGCCGGCCGCCAATGGAGCGATCTACCAGACCGTGCAGGCGCGGCCCTTGTTCGAGGACCGGCGTGCCCGCCGGATCGGCGACACGATCACGATCAACCTGGTCGAGCGCAACACCGCGCAGAAGAGCGCCAACGCCAACGCCACCCGCAACGGCAACATGAGCGCCGGCATCGGCCCGATCAGCCGCCTGCCCTTGAGCGGGTTCAACGGCCTCGAGCTCGAGGCCGAGGCCGAGTCCGACTTCAACGGCAAGGGCGCGGCGGCGGCCAACAACGTCTTCAACGGCACGATCACCGTCACCGTGATCGACGTCTACCCCAACGGCAACCTGCTGGTGTCGGGCGAGAAGATGGTCGCGATCAACCAGGGCAACGAGTTCATCCGCTTCTCGGGCGTGATCAACCCGAACACCGTCACCACCGCCAACACCGTGCAGTCGACCCAGGTGGCGGATGCACGCATCGAGTACCGCGGCAGCGGCTTCATCGACGAGTCCAACACCATGGGCTGGCTGCAGCGCTTCTTCGTGGCGATCATGCCGTTCTGAGGGCCGCGCCATGTCCTGTCTCGCCTCCCTTCTGGTGCGCGCCGCGGTCGTCTCCCTCGCCGTGCTGATCTTGCATCCGGCGCAGGCGTACGCCGCCGCCGAGCGCATCAAGGACCTCGCCTCGGTGGCCGGCGTGCGCGACAACCAGCTCGTCGGCTACGGGCTGGTCGTCGGCCTGGACGGTTCCGGCGACCAGACCACGCAGACCCCCTTCACCGTGCAGAGCATCGTCAACATGCTCGGCAACCTCGGCGTGAGCCTGCCGCCCGGCACCAACCTGCAGTTGAAGAACGTCGCCGCGGTGATGGTCACCGCCAACCTGCCCGCCTTCGCCCGTCCGGGGCAGGCGATCGACGTCACCGTATCCTCGATCGGCAATGCCAAGAGCCTGCGTGGCGGCACCCTGGTGATGACGCCGCTCAAGGGCGCCGATGGCCAGGTCTATGCGATCGCCCAGGGCAACATGGTGGTCGGCGGTGCGGGTGCACAGGGGGGCGGTGCATCGCAGGTCATCAACCATCTCTCGGCCGGCCGCATCCCGGGCGGCGCCACGGTCGAGCGCGCGGTGCCGACTGCGCTCGGCCAGGGCGACTCGGTGCTGTTCGAGCTCAACGACTCCGACTTCGGTACCGCTCGCCGCGTGGTCGATGCGATCAACCTCGTCTACCCGGGTGCAGCGAGCGCGCTCGACGGGCGCAGCATCCAGGTGCGCGCGCCGATCGATTCGAGCGCCCGCGTCGCCTTCCTCGGCCACATCGAGAATCTCGAGGTGACGCCGGTGCAGCAGGCCGCCAAGGTCATCGTCAACTCGCGCACCGGCTCGGTGGTCATGAACCAGCGCGTGATGCTGCAGAACTGCGCGGTCGCCCATGGCAACCTCACGGTCACGGTCAACAACGAGACCCAGGTCAGCCAGCCGCCGCCGCTCTCGGGCGGGCAGACGGTGGTCACCCAGCGTGGCCAGGTCGACATCGCCCAGGAGGGCGGCGCCCTCTTCAACGTTCGCGGCGGCGCCAACCTCGCCGACGTGGTCAAGGCGCTCAACACCCTGGGCGCCAAGCCGATGGACCTGGTCAGCATCCTGCAGGCCATGAAGGCGGCCGGCGCGCTGCGCGCCGAGCTCGAGGTCATCTGAGGAGGCGGCCATGAACAAGGGCTTCCAGCTCAACGCGCTCGATCCCAACTCGCTTGGCGACCTCAAGCGCCTGGCGCGCACCGAGGGCGGCTCGGATGCCGCCCTGCGCGCCGCGGCCAAGCAGTTCGAGGGCTTGTTCCTGCAGATGGTCATGAAGTCGATGCGCGCGACCACCGGGCAGAGCGGCATGATGGACAGCGAGCAGACGCGCAGCTGGCAGGGCATGCTCGACCAGCAGATGGCGCTCGAGATGTCGCAGTCGGGCGGCACCGGGCTGTCCGAGATGCTCTACCGTCAGCTCGGCGGCAAGGCCGCGGCGTCGCCCGAGGCGGCAGGCGAGGCCGGCAAGAATGGCTTCGACCTTGCCGACGTGCGTCGCCGCCCGGCAATTCCTGCCGTCCTCGCGCGTGCCGCGGAAAGCGTTGCCGCCGCGGGAAAGGCCACCTTGCCGGCCGAGGCGCGCGTGCCGGCACTGGGTGCCGCCGCGACGGCAGGCGAGTTCTCCGCGCTGTCGGTGTACGAGCGCGCCGCGCTGCAGACCCGGCTCGACGCCGCGGTGCGCGGCGCGCGCGATGCCGGCGGCGCGGTGTCGAGGTCCGCGCAGGACTTCGTCACCGAGGTGTGGCCGCACGCGCTCGAAGCCAGCCGCCGCACCGGCATTCCGGCGGAGTTCATGGTCGCCCAGGCCGCGCTCGAGACCGGCTGGGGGCAGAAGCAGCTGCGCCATGCCGACGGCAGCCCGAGCAACAACCTGTTCAACATCAAGGCCGGCAGCGCATGGTCGGGCCGCACCGTCGCGCGCGAGGTCACCGAGTACGCCGATGGCCAGGCCTACACCGAGTCCGCACGCTTCCGTTCCTACGCTTCGTACGCCGAATCCTTCCGCGACTACGCCAACCTGATCACGCGCAGCCCACGCTATGCCGAGGTGCTCGGCCAGACCGATGCGGCGGCCTTCGCGCGCGGACTGCAGGACGCCGGCTACGCCACCGACCCGATGTACGCCGACAAGCTCACCCGCATCATCGGCGGCAACACTTTGCGCAGTGCGCTCGCGATGGCCGGCTGAGCGACGTTTCGAGCGCTGGCAAGGATCTTGCATCTAGAGCCTCGAACCAGCGCATCAGGGAAACATCATGTCGTCCTTGCTCAATATCGGACTGACCGGGCTCAACGCCTCCCAGGCCTATCTCAACACCACCGGCCACAACATCGCCAATGCGGCCACGCCGGGCTTCCATCGCCAGAACGTCACGCAGGAGACGCGCGATCCGCAGTTCCTCGGCGGCGCCTTCTTCGGCACCGGCACGGCGGTCACCGGAGTCAGGCGGGCGTACAACGAGCTGCTCGAGACGCAGGTGCTCAATGCGGACAACCGCCGCGCCGAGTACGCGGCCTACAACCGCTTCATCTCGCAGGTCGACAACGTCCTGGCCGATGCCGACACGGGCCTGACCCCCGCGCTCAACGAGTTCTTCGGTGCCCTGCAGAGCGTGTCGTCGAACCCGACCAACATCGCCGGCCGTCAGGCGCTCATTTCCACCAGCGAAACCCTGGTCGCCCGCTTCCGCACGCTCGACACGCGGATCTCCGAGATCTCCGACGGCGTGCAGACCGACATGTCCGCCGCCATGGTCAGCATCAACGGCCAGGCTGCGGCGATCGCCGAGCTCAATCAGCGCATCGTCGTCTCGCAGGTCAGTGGCGGGGGGCGGGCCTCGAGCGACCTGCTCGACCAGCGCGACCAGGCGATCGCCGAGATCAACAAGCTGGTCCGAGTGAGCTCCGTGCCGCAGCGCGACGGTTCGCTGTCGGTCTTCATCGGCTCCGGCCAGGCCCTGGTGCTCGGCAGCGAGGCGAAGCAGCTCTCGATCGGCGATCGACTCGACGAGAGGGGGCGCCCGATGATGATGGTCACCAGCGCGAACGGGACCTCGGTACCGGTCGCGGAAAGCCTCATCAATGGTGGCGAGCTCGGCGGCCTGCTCGCGGTTCGGCGCGACGGCATGGAGCCCGCGCAGCGCAGCCTGGGCCTGCTCGCCACCTCGCTGGCGACCGCGTTCAACCGCCAGCACGCGCTCGGGATCGATCTCGAGGGCGCGCTCGGGCAGGGGTTCTTCACGCTGGGCGGGGCCAAGGTGGTGCCGCCGACGAGCGGGGTCACGGTCGCGGTCGATCCCGAGGCGGTCGCCAGCCTGACCGGCTCGGACTATGAGCTGCGCAACGACGCGGGTCAGTACACCCTGGTCGACATCGCCTCGGGCAAGGACGTGGGGCTTGCGGTCACAGGCGGCCAGGCGAGCTACGCCGGACTCGACTTCAGCGGGCTGGACAGCCTCGGTTCCGGACAATCCGTCTTCGTCTATCCCACGCGCTACGCCGCGGCCGAACTCGGCGTGGCCATCGACGACCCGCGGCGGGTCGCGGCGGCGGCGCCGGTGGTGGCCAGCATGCCGGCGACGAATGCCGGGACCGCGCGTGTCACCGAACTCCGCATGACGAGCGTGCAGGGGATGGGCAAGCCGGATGGGTCGCTCGACATGGGCGCTACCTCCCTGGGCTTCACCGAGGCGGGCGGTGTGTTCACGCTCGTGCCGGGCACGGGCTACACGCTCGTCGGCGGCGCGACCTACGCCCCGGCCACCGACGGGGCGGGCAAGACGTTCACCTTGCAGAATACGGCCGGCTTCACGTTCGAGTTCAAGCTTTCCGGCACGCCTGCCGTTAATGCGACAGGATCCGATGTCATCGATTTCAAGCCCAACTCGGAAGGGGTCGCCGACAACCGCAACGCGGCGCTGCTCGGGGCCTTGCAGACCGATAAGCTGATGTTCGGTGCGGGAAGCGGTGGTTCCGCCACGGCCACGCTCAACAACGCCTACGCGCAGCTGGTCGCCAAGGTCGGCAGCAAGACGCGCGAGGTGCAGGCCGGCGAGCGCACCCAGGGCGCGCTGGTGGCGCAGGCCACCGCGGCACGCGATTCGGTGTCCGGGGTCAATCTCGATGAAGAGGCGGCGAACCTCGTGCGCTTCCAGCAGAGCTACCAGGCGGCCGGGCGGGTGATGGCGGTCGCCCAGCGCCTGTTCGACGAAATGCTGGCGATCGCCCGCTGAGGAGGGAGCACATCATGCGTGTATCGACCAACATGATTTACGACCAGGGCGTGCGCGCCCTGCAGACCCAATCCGCCGCGCTCCTGCATACCGGCCAGCAGATCGCTACCGGGCGCAAGATCCTGACGCCGTCCGACGATCCGGTCGCCTCCGCCCGTGCGCTCGACGTCACCCAGTCGAGCAGCGTCAACAAGCAGTTCATCACCAACCAGGGCTATGCCGAGGATGCGCTCAAACTGGTGGAAGGCCAGCTCGACGGGGCGGGCGAGATCATCCAGTACGCGCGCGAGCGCGTGCTCGCGGCGGGCAACCCGGCCTTGTCGCCTTCCGACCGCCGGTCGATCGCCACCGACCTGCGTGGTCAGTTCGATGCCATGCTGGCGATCGCCAATACGCGCGACGCCAACGGCGACCATCTGTTCGCAGGCTACAAGTCCAACGATCCGCCGTTCCGCGCAGCGCTGGCGGCGGACGCCGTGAGTGCGCGGGCCGAGTACGACGGCGACCAGGGGACGCGGACCATGCAGGTGTCGTCCTCGCGCTTCATGCCGGTGAGCTTCGGTGGCGAGACGGTCTTCGGCAGCAAGGACGATGGCGTGTTCGAGGTGCTCGGCGACTTCATCACCGCGCTCGAGCAGGGCACGAACGTGTCCGCTGCCGTCGGGACCGCGCTCGAGGGGCTGGACAAGAGCCTGGATCGCGTGATCACCACGCGCGCCCAGATCGGCTCGCAGCGGGTCGAGGTCGAGCAGCTCGGTCTCATCGGCAGCGATCTCGACCTGCAGTACGCCTCGACCCTTTCGGATCTCCAGGATCTCGACTACAACGAGGCGATCTCGCGCCTGACCCAGCAGCGTACCTTCCTCGAGGCCGCCCAGCAGTCCTTCCTCAAGACGACCGGCTTGTCGCTGTTCAACTATCTCAACTGACCGCCATGCGCCGTGCGCTCCTCGTCCTTGCCATGTGTTCCGTGTTCGGTTGCGCCAGCGAGCGCACCGGGCCGGGCCTTTCCGAGCGCGCCGCCGGGATGTCGGGGCCGATCGCCGGTGCCGCGGGTGCGGTCTGGATGGCGAGCGAGCTGTCCTTCCTCGAGCCGGAATACCTCGCCGGCATGCTGGTGGCCTACGGCATCTACGACCCGCTCGCGCCCACCTGGTCGATCGAGGTCAGCCGCAGCGGCGAGGACCGCGTGCGCATGGACCTGCACATGAAGCGGCTCGCCACCGGCGGCGAGGGCGAGGCGCGCCGGGTCTTCCTGCGCAATGCGCGCGAGCTCGCGCAGGCGGGCGGCTTCGCCGGCTTCGACGAGCTGAGCTGGGAGGAGGGCATCGACTCCACCCGGCCCTTCGCCCGCCGCTTCGCCAGCGGCGAGATCCGCCTGGTGCGCTCGCGCACCTTCCCGGAGCTCTGAGCGCGGGCGTTTCAGGGCGCGGGGCGCGGCGCGAGCGCGTCGATGAGCAGGCCGATGGTGTCGAAGCTGCGCTCGAACAGGCTCTGCAGCACCGGCGCGAAGTTGCTCATGATCAGCAGCACGCCGATGAAGCCCGCGGTCAGCGTGATCGGGAAGCCCACCGCGAACAGGTTGAGCTGCGGCGCTGCGCGCGTCAGCACGCCGAGCGCGATGTTGGCCACCAGCAGCACCGCGATCACCGGCAGCGACAGCAGCAGCCCGGCAGAGAACACGGTGATGCCGCTGCGCGCCAGGAAGGCCCAGCCGCCGGCATCCACGACCTCGGTCGCCACCGGCAGCCACGTGAAGCTGCGCACCAGGAGGTCGATCATCAGCAGGTGGCCGTCGATGGCGAGGAAGATCAGGGTCGCGAGCAGGTTGAGGAAGTCGGACAGCACCACGGTCTGCCCGCCGGCGTCGGGGTCGAAGAAGACCGCGAACGAGAGGCCCATCTGCATGCCGATCAGCGCACCGGCCAAGTCCACCGCGGCGAACACGATGCGCACCACGAAGCCGATCGCGATGCCGATCAGGATCTGCTGCGCGAAGATCGCCAGGCCCAGCCCGCCGCCGGGCGCCACCTGCGGCATCGGCGGCAGCACCGGCAGCACCGCGAGCGCCACGCCCAGCCCGATCGCCAGGCGGATGCGCACCGAGACGCCGCGGTTGGAGAACACCGGGGCGGAGGCGAAGAGGCCGAGCAGGCGCCCGAGCGGGAACATCAGCGCAGCCAGCCAGGCGTCGAGCTGGGCGGCGGTGACGGAGAGCATGCTCGCGGAGGCTGGCGGGGGAGGCTCAGCCGATCATCGCCGGAATCGACTCGAACAGCCGGCGCATGAAGTCGGTGAGCAGGGTGATCATCCACGGCCCGGCCAGCACCAGGGTCACGAAGGTTGCGACCAGCTTGGGCACGAAGGACAGCGTCATCTCGTTGATCTGGGTGGCGGCCTGGAAGATGCTGATCACCAGGCCGGTGACGAGCGCGGCGATGAAGAGTGGCGCCGACACCATCAGGGTGACCTCGACGGCCTGGCGGCCGAGTTCGATGACGGTGGTAGGGGTCATGGCGTTTTTCCTCGGGCGGGCGCGGTCACACCGCGAAGCTTTGCACCAGCGAGCCGATCAGCAGCGTCCAGCCGTCGACCAGCACGAACAGCATGATCTTGAAGGGCAGGGACACGATCACCGGCGACATCATCATCATGCCCATCGACATCAGCACCGAGGCCACGACCATGTCGATGATGATGAAGGGGATGAACACGATGAAGCCGATCTGGAAGGCGGTCTTGAGCTCGGAGGTGACGAAGGCGGGGATCACCACCCGCATCGGCAGGTCCTCGGCCTTGTCCACCGGCGGCAGCTTGGCCAGCCCGGCGAAGAGCGCCAGGTCGGGCTCGCGCACCTGCTTGAGCATGAAGCCCTTGACCGGCACCGAGGCGCGCTCCAGCGCCTCGTCGAACTGGATGCGGCCCTCGGACATCGGCAGGTAGGCCTCGGTGTAGACGCGCTCGGCGACCGGGGCCATCACGAAGAAGGTCAGAAAGAGGGCGAGGCCGAGCAGCACCTGGTTGGGCGGCGCGGTCTGCGTGCCCATGGCCTGGCGCAACAGAGAGAACACGATCACGATGCGGGTAAAGCAGGTCGTCATCAGCACCAATGCCGGGATGAAGCTCAGGAGCGTCATCAGCATCAGCGTCTGGATGGTGAGGCTGTAGGTCGTGCCGCCTCCCGCCGCAGGCGTGGTGGTGAGCGCGGGCAGGGCCTGGGCCGTCGCCAGCAGGGGCAGGCCGGCGAGCGTGCAGCCGAGCGCGAGGCGCAGCAGCGCCGTCGGGACGTCCACGCTGCGGCGTTCAGGCGTCATCGCGCCTCTCCCTTCGTTCCGCTGCCTGGCGCAGCCAGGTGGCGAAGGCCTTGCCGCCCGGTGCCGGCTGGCCCGGTACGTCGGCGGGCAGGGGCAGGTCGGCGCGCTTGAGTTCGTGCAGGCGAGCGACGCTGCCCGGCGCCACGCCCAGTACCAGCACGTCCTCGCCGATCTCGACCAGCACCACGCGCTCGCGCGGGCCGACCGCGGCAGCGCCGAGCACCTTGACCGCCGCTCCACCGCCGCGCGGCGCGGACAGGCGGCGCATCAGCCACAGGCAGGCGAACAGCAGGCCGACGACCACCGCCAGGCCGAAGCTCATCTGCAGGAGGCTGGCGCCGAGTTCGGGCATCGCGGTGCTCAGTTGCGGATCTTCCGCATGCGCTCGGCGGGGGTGATGATGTCGGTGAGGCGGATGCCGAACTTGTCGTTCACCACCACGACCTCGCCCTGCGCGATCAAGGTGCCGTTGACCAGCACGTCCATGGGCTCGCCGGCCAGGCCGTCGAGCTCGACCACCGAGCCGTGGGCGAGCTGCAGGAGGTTGCGGATCGACAGCTTGGTGCGCCCGAGCTCCACGGTGATCTGCACCGGGATGTCGAGGATCATGTCGAAGTCGTTGAGCGCGCCCGGCTTGCCGGCGGGGGCGCCGAAGTCCTCGAAGAGCTGGCTGGCCGGGCGGGCCTGGTAGGGCGAGTCGCCCATCGCCGCGGCCGCCAGTTCGGCGGCGACGCGATCGGCCTCGCTGTCGCCGCTCTCCTCGACGGCTGCCTGTTCCTGCATCGCGGCTGCCCAGTCGTCGTCGGTAATCAGGTTCTCGTCAGCCATTCTGGGCTCCCGGAATCGTGGGGGGATCAGTTTCCTCGGTGGTGACGAAGCGCTCCACGCGCAGCGCGTAGCGCCCGTTGCGCGTGCCCTTGCGGCATTCGAACACCGGCACGCCGTCGACCTCGGCCTGCAGCAGCGGCTGCACGGCGAGCGGGATCACGTCGCCGACGCGCATGTCGACGATGTCGCGCAGGCTCACCCGGGCGGTGCCGAAGGTGCAGGCGAGCTCGACCTCGGCGGTCTGCAGCTGCCGCGTCAGCAGCTTGATCCAGCGCCGATCCGAGGTGAGGTGGTCGCTCTGCATCGAGGAATAGAGCAGGTCGCGGATCGGCTCCAGCATCGAGTAAGGGAAGCAGATGTGCATCTCCGCCTGCGAGCCGCCGAACTCGACCGAGAAGCTGGTCGCCACCACCACTTCGGAGGGGGTGGCGATGTTGGCGAACTGCGAGTTCATCTCCGAGCGGATGAACTCGGGTTGCAGCTTGAATACCGGTGCCCAGGCGCGCACGTATTCGGTGAACACCACGTCGAGCATGCCGCGGATGATGCGCTGCTCGGTCGGGGTGAAGTCGCGGCCTTCCACGCGGGAGTGGAAGCGGCCGTCGCCGCCGAACATGTTGTCCACCACCAGGAAGACCAGGTTGGGGTCGAACACGACCAGCCCGGTGCCGCGCAGCGGCTTGGCGGTGATCAGGTTGAGGTTGGTGGGCACCACCAGGTTGCGCACGAACTCGGCGTACTTCTGCACCTTGATCGGCCCCGCCGAGACCTCTGCGTTGCGGTGCATGTAGTTGAACAGGCCGATGCGCAGGTAGCGCGCGAAGCGCTCGTTGATGAGCTCGAGCGTGGGCATGCGCCCGCGCACGATGCGTTCCTGCGTGGCGAGGTTGTACGGGCGTACACCCTCCGCCCCGGCCTCGTCCGCGACCGGCTCGTCCGTCTCGCCGGTGACGCCCCGCAGCAGGGCGTCGACCTCTTCCTGGGAGAGAAAGTCCGCGGACATGGCGGCGATCCCTTACTGGATGATGAAGGAAGTGAACAGCACGGCCTGCACCGGGCCGTTGGGCACCGGCTTGCCGGCCGCGTCGCGCACCGGCTTGAAGCCGAGCGCCTCGTTGACGCTCTCGGTGATCGCCAGCGACAAGGCCTCGCGGCCCTCGACGGTGGCGATCTCGGAGGGCAGCTTGCTCGACAGCAGCAGGTTGATGCGGTGGCGGATCTCCGGCATGAAGGCCTTCAGCGTCGCGTCCATGGTCGCGTCGGCCACGCGCATCACGGCCACCACCTGCAGGTAGTGGTCGCCCTCGTCGCGGCGCAGATTGACCGTGAAGGCCTCGAGCGGGATGAAGGTGGGCGGCTTGGTGAGATCCACCGTGCCGGCTGTCTGCAGCTGCTGCGCAGCCGGGGCGGCCTGGGCCGCGGGCTCCTCGTGGTCCTTGTCCTTGCCGCCCTTGAGCAGCAGCAGGGCGCCGACCCCGGCTGCGACCAGGATCAGCACCACGAGCAGCACGATGACGATGATCAGGCCGAGCTTGCCCTTCTTCTTGGGCGGCTCGTCGCCTTCCTCGGTTTTTGCCGGCGCCTTGGCCATGCGAATCTCCTGTAGTACGGATTGAATTATCCGGGAGGTCCGCTCCCGCCAAAGCGCCGATTAGTGGGGCAAGCCCGCCCCAATTCGCGCGCTTCAGGCGAAGGTGTCGACCATCCCCTGTTGCTGTTTCAGCCACACTCCGGCGTTGGTTGCGCCGGTGCTGCCGCCCGCGGCCTGCTCCCCGCGTTCGCCACGACCGCCGCCGCCCTCGCGTCCTTCACCCTCGCGACCCTGGTCCGAGGTGCTCACGTTGGTGTCGCCCAGCATGATGCCTGCCTGCTGCAGCGCCTCGCGCAACTGCGGCAGCGCACGCTCGAGCGCGTCGCGCGCGGCCTGGCTCGAGGCGATGAACTGCGCCGTCGTCTGGTCGCCGTCGAGGTTGATCGACACCTCGAGCTTGCCCATGTTCGGCGGCGTCAGCACGAGTTCCGCCTTGCTCTCGGCACGGCCGAGCATCCAGCGCACCTGATTGCCGACGTCTTCCGCCCAGCCCTGCTCGCCGGCCGGAGTAGGCACCGGGAGCTGCGGTGAGGCGGCCTGCGCGGTGGATGCCTGGCGCAGCAGGTTCATCGCGCCATGCGTGTGCGCCAGCCCGGCCGGCTGGTTGCCGGTCGTGCCGGGTGCTTCGAGTGCGTCCCCCTGCATGGCCCCGGCTCCCGCGCCGATTGCGCTGCGTGCCGCAGCAGCAGCGGCAAGCTCGCGGCCCTGGAGGAGGAAGGCGGGAGTGGTATTGGCGCCGGACCCGGCGCTGCCGCCGGACTCGGCCGATAGCTCGGTTTTCGGCAGCAGGGCGGAATTCTGAAGCGACTTGCGTCCGCCGTCATCAGTGAGCTGAAGCGTGCCGGTTTCAGCGGTGGCCTCGTCCGCCGTGGAACGCGCTTCGGTCCTGCCGGCCAGCAACGCGGCAATCGCTGCCGGCAGGCCGGCAAGGGCTGCCGGGTCGGTGGGCGAGCTTGCCGTCGCGACGTCCGTGGGGGCTTCGTCCGCCTCGGCTGCAGTGGCCGTGGCCAAGGCGGCGAGCCGCGCGGCGTCGCCTGCCTGGCCCGCCACGCCATGCGGCGACCGTCCCGCGTCCGCGCTTCCTTCTGTCGCGCCAGCCTGTGTGCTGGCCGTGGTGCCCTCCGCCGCCGCATCGCTCTCGCTGCGGGCCTCTCCAGTGGCGGAAGCTCCGGACCCCCGGGCCTGGCTGTTGCCATCCTGCGCAGCCGGCTTGCCGGTCGCATCCTGACCCGATTCCGACCTTGCCGGGCTAGCGCTGGCGGTGCGCTCGGGGTCGCGTGTGGGCTCGCCAGTCGCGGTGCGCTCTGTCGGCCGCGGGGTCTCGGGGGCGGACTCGGGTCTCCGCGGCGCCGGCTCGGGCGGGTTGATGCGGTTCGCGAGCGTGCGCGAGAAGCTGTCGGGTTGCGTGCCGAGGCCGTCCAGGGCAGCGACGCCGATGCGCGAATGCTGGGAGCCGAGGCGCAGCTGCAGGCCGTTGCCGAGGCTGGAAGGGGAGAGCGGTGCGGACATGGTTGCGGGCCTCTCTTGGGCTGGGAGCGATGGATCGCGGACGATCCGACAGTCCATCAGAAGCAAGCCTCATGCCATGGGTGTTGCGCTGTGCCGGCGAGCCGCCGCGGCTCCCTTCAGCTCTCCTCTCCGCCGCGCCGCGCTGCATGCTCGTCCGACTGCTTCTGCTCCTGGCGCGCCTCGCTGCGTGCGACCGCATGCTGGTGGCGTTGGGCGAGGGTGTCGAAAGCCTTGAGCTTGGTGCGCTGGGCCAGCCAGGCCTGCTGACCTTCCAGGGTGCGCGCGCGCGATTGCTCGACCACCTTGCGCTGCGCGCCGATGGCGTCGTCGAGCTTGGCGATGAAGGCGCTGTAGTTGCGCCATGCGTCCGGGCTCAGTCCGTCGCGTGCGGCCTGCACGAAACGCTCGTGGTATTCCGTGCGGTAGTCCTCGAGCATCTTCAGTTTCTCTTCGACGTCGCGCTCGGCAGCGACCAGTTCGCCAAGCTTGCGCGCGGCTTCGTCGGTGCGGCTGCTGGCGAGGTCGAGCAGGGGCTGGAGGTGAAAGGAAGCTGGCATCGGTTTCTTGTCACGGGGGGAGTTGCAAACGGCATTCTAGCCGCTCGCGAGCTGCCCGAGGTGGGTAGTTTCCAGCCGGCTTGTGGGCGACCGTGACGAAATGCTCGCGTCGATGTCGCGGCGGGCGGCGCCACGCAGGTCGCGATCGCGGCATGCTCCCTGCGCCTCACGCCTCGCTTACCCGAACACCTGCGCCAGCTTCTGCAGGGCGCCCTCGTAGGTTTCGTGCTCCTGGATGCCCTGCTGCAGGAAGGCCTCGAGCCTGGGATACAGCTTGACCGCCATGTCGAGCAGGGGATCGCCGCCGGGCTGGTAGGCGCCGACCGCGATGAGGTCGCGCGAGCGCTGGTAGCGCGAGAAGAACTGCTTGAACTGGCGCACGACGTTGAAGTGGTCGTCGCCGACGAGGTTGTGCATCGCGCGCGAGATCGACTGCTCGATGTCGATCGCCGGGTAGTGGCCCTGGTCGGCGAGATTGCGCGAGAGCACGAAGTGGCCGTCGAGGATGGCGCGCGCGGCGTCGGCGATCGGGTCCTGCTGGTCGTCGCCCTCGGCGAGCACGGTATAGAAGGCGGTGATCGAGCCGCCGCCCTCGGGGCCGTTGCCGGCGCGCTCGACCAGCGCAGGCAGGCGGGCGAACACGCTCGGCGGATAGCCGCGCGTGACCGGCGGCTCGCCGATCGCGAGCGCGATCTCGCGCTGCGCCATCGCGTAGCGGGTGAGCGAGTCCATGATCAGCAGGACCTGGCGGCCCTGGTCGCGGAAGTACTCCGCCACCGTGGTGGCGTAGGCCGCCCCCTGCATGCGCATCAGCGGGCTGGTGTCGGCCGGTGCGGCCACCACGACCGAACGCGCCAGGCCGTCGGGGCCGAGGCTGTGGTCGATGAACTCCTTGACCTCGCGGCCGCGCTCGCCGATCAGGCCGACGACGATGACCTCGGCCTCGGTGTAGCGCGCCATCATGCCGATCAGCACCGACTTGCCCACGCCGGAGCCGGCAAACAGGCCGAGGCGCTGGCCGCGGCCGACGGTGAGCAGCGCATTGATCGCGCGCACGCCGACGTCGAGCGGCTGCGCGATCGGCGCGCGCGCGAGCGGGTTGATCGCGCGTCCCTGCAGCGAGCGCGTCTCCTGCGTGTGCAGCGGGCCCTGGCCGTCGAGCGGGCGGCCGGCGCCGTCGACCACGCGGCCGAGCAGGGCGTCGCCCACCGGCAGGTGCTTGGCGCGGTCGGCGGCGCGCCGGCGCGGGCCGATGCGCTTGCCCGGCACCAGGCGCGGCACGCCCACCTCCATCGGCAGCACGCGCGCGCCCGGCGCCAGGCCGAAGACGTCGTCGGTCGGCATCATGTAGAGCTTGTCGCCGTTGAAGCCGACCACCTCGGCCTCGACCGCGCCGCCGCCCGGCACCAGGATGCGGCAGCCCGAGCCGAGCGGCAGCTTGATGCCGGCGGCTTCCATGACCAGGCCGTTGATGCGGGTGAGGCGGCCGGAGACCTCGAGCGGGTTGCAGCCCTCGACCAGGCGGCGGCCGTCGCCGAGGAAGTCGCCCCACAGCGTCTGGTGGCGGTTCATGAGGCGGGCGGCTCCGCAGCGCTGCCGGTCGCGCGCGCGTCCGCGGCGGCAGCCGCACCCGCGCTGTCCGCGGCGACCGAAACGGTGGGGGGCGCATCGTCGACGGGGCTCGCAGGGCCGGTGTCGTCGCCAGCGGTCTCTTCGTCCATCACCTCCCAGCGCGCGCGCTCGTGGCCGATGGATTCGAGCACCCGCCGCCAGCGCGTTGCCAGCGTGGCGTCGACCTGCGCGCCCTGGCCGTCGATCAGGCATTCCCCGCGTGCGAGCCGCGCGTTCTCCTGCAGCCGATGGCCGGCATGCGCGAGCTGTTCGCCGAGCAGCTCGCGCACGAGGGCGAGATCGTCGGGGTGGAGCTGGATGTGGGCGTGGCCCTGCGGTAGCTGGAGCAGGGCGGCACGCACGGTCTCGAGGATGGACTCGGGATGTTGCGCGATGGTGAGCTTCACCATCCGGCGGGCCATCTCGATCGCCAGCGCCATCAACTGCTCGGCGATCTCGCCGTCGAGCTCGCGCAAGGCCTCGTCCATGCTGTCGGCGAGCCCGGCCAGGCGCGCGGCCTCGGCCTCGGCCCGGGCGCGACCCTCGGCGTAGCCCTCGGCGCGCCCGGCCTCGAGGCCTTCGGCGTGGCCGGCCGCGCGTCCTTCCTCGAAGCCGGCGCGGCGCATCTCGTCGTGCAATTGCTCGATCTCTTCCGCGGTGGGCAGGCGGAAGTCGGGCGGCAGCTCGGGGACCGGTTCGGGCGCGGGCGGAGGGGGGGCCGCCGGGCGGGCAGGTGCCGCTGCGATTTCGGATGTGGCCGGTGGCGGCGTTGCCTGCGCGAACTCGTCCGGCTCCGCAGGTGCGAACCCGCCCGTCCGCGCGGCTGGCTTGCGCCTGCCCTCGGCTTCGTCGAAATCCTCCGGCTCCCAGCGCCGGTAGGCGCCGACCGCCTGGTGACGCGAGATGCTCACCGGGCTTCCCTCCTGTCGCTACGCGCGCTCCTGCCTGCGGGAGGCGAGCGCTTGCCTTCCTGTGGTCGTGCGGGAGCGTTCATTCCGGCCTCCCTGCGCGGGTACCGAGGGGATCACACGAAGCCATCGTCCCCACCCTTGCCGCCGAGCATGACCTGGCCTTCCTCTGCCAGGCGGCGCACGGTCTTGAGGATTTCCTTCTGCTCGGCCTCGACCTCGGACAGCCGCACCGGGCCGCGCGCCTCGAGATCCTCGCGCAGCATCTCGGCCGCACGCGAGGACATGTTCTTGAAGACCTTCTCGCGCAACTCGGGTGGTGCGCCCTTCAGCGCGATGATCAGCGAGTCGGATTGCACCTCGCGCAGGATGGTCTGGATGCCGCGGTCGTCGATGTCGATCAGGTTCTCGAACACGAACATCTCGTCGAGGATCTTCTGCGCGAGTTCCGGATCGTATTCGCGCACATTGTCGATGACCGCAGTCTCGGCCGTCGAGCCGACGAAGTTGAGGATCTCGGCGGCGTGGCGCACCCCGCCCATCGCCGCCTTCTTGACCGTCGTGGCGCCCGACAGCATGCGGGTGAGGGCGTCGTTGAGCTCCTTCAGCGCGGTCGGCTGCACGCCGTCCAGCGTGGCGATGCGCAGCACCACGTCGTTGCGCAGGCGCTCGTCGAAGTTCTTGAGGATCTCGCCGGCCTGGTCGTACTCGAGGTGCACCAGGATGGTGGCGATGATCTGCGGGTGCTCGCCCTTGATCAGGTCGGCCGCGGTGGCCGCGTCCATCCACTTCAGGCTCTCGATGCCGGCGGTTTCCGAGCCGCTCAGCATGCGCGACAGCAACTGGTTGGCGCGGTCGTCGCCGAGCGCCTTGGTCAGCATCTCGCGCAGCTGGTCGTCGTCGGACTGGATCATCGTGCCCTTGCCGAAATGCTCGTTCACCTCGATCAGCACCGGCTCCACGGTCTCGCGCGACTGCGGCGTCATCGAGGCCATCTTCATGGTCAGCTTCTGCACCTCGCGCGGGCCGAGCTGGCGGAGCACCCCGGCGGCAGCGTCGGGGCCGAGCGTCATCAACAGCAGTGCGGCCTTCTCCAGGCCTTCTTCCGGCGTCGTCACTTGCGCGCCTCCTCGTTCAAGCCCATCCAGTCCTTGATCAGGTTGGCGACCATCTTCGGATCGTTGCGCGCCAGCGTGCGGGCGCGCTCGAGGCGCTGCTCGAAGGTCTCGGTCTCTTCGCCTTCGCCGGCCTCGCCGGACAGGGTGACGCGCACGCCTTCCTCGCCCTCTTCGCCTTCCGCGCCTTCCTCGCCCGCGGCCTTCGTTTCTTCCTTGGACTTGGGCGGCACCACCGTGCGCAGCAGCGGGCGAATCACGCCGAAGTAGGCGAACAGGATCGCGACCAGCACCAGCAGCCAGTTGAGGCCTTCCTTGCCGAGCTCGATGATCTCCGGGTCCTTCCACGGCGGTACCGGGGCCTGGCTGCCGTCGTCGGCGAAGGCGCCGCTCGCCACGTTGATCGTGTCGCCGCGGTCGGCGTTGTAGCCTACCGCCTCGCGCACCAGGTTGGTGATGCGCGCGATCTCCTCGTCGGGCAGCGGCACGCTGGTGGGCGTGCCGTCGGGGCCGGGGATGCTGCGGTTGTTCACCACCACCGCGACCGACAGGCGCTTGATCTGACCGACCGCCTGCTTGACGTGCTGGATGTTGCGGTCGAGCTCGTAGTTGAGCACCGCGCTGCGGTTGCCGCTCCCCAGGCCCTGCGCGCCCGCGCCGCCAGCGCCCACCTGCGGGTTGGTGATCGGTGCGGTGGCCGGAACCGGCGGCTGGTTGGTCAGCGCGCCCGGCACGCCCTGCGCGCCCGGCTGCGGGTTGAAGGCCTCGGTGGTCTGCTGGCTGCGGATCGCCTGGTCGGGCGTGGGGTTGGGCTTGTAGGTCTCGGCGGTCTGCTCGACCTGGTTGAAGTCCACATCGGCCGCCACCTGAGCGCCGTAGTTGCCCTTGCCCACCAGCGGCGCGAGGATCTTGTCGATGCGCTCGATGAAGCCCTGCTCGAGCAGGCGGACGTATTCGAGCTGGGTGGCGTTGAGCCCGGCGCGCAGCAGCGGGTCGGCCTGCTCGGTGAGCAGCTTGCCGTTCTGGTCCACGATCTTGACGCCCTCGGCGCTCATGCGCGGCACGCTCGACGACACCAGGTGCACGATGCCGGCGACCTGGTCGGGCGAGAGGATGCGGCCGCCGCGCAGGTTCACCATCACCGAGGCGGTGGGGCGCTGGTCGTCGCGCAGGAAGGCGGTCTGCTTGGGCATTGCCAGGTGCACCCGGGCGCTCGCCACCGCGTCGATCGCCTGCACGGTGCGGGTGAGCTCGCCTTCGAGCGCGCGCTGGTAGTTCACCTGCTCGTTGAACTGCGAGATGCCGAGCTTCTGGCCGTCCATCAGCTCGAAGCCGGCGAGGCTGCCCTTGGGCAGGCCGTCGGCCGCCAGGCGCAGCCGGGTCTCATGCACCTGCGCCTGCGGCACCAGGATGGCGTGGCCGGTGGGCGACATGCGGTAGGGGATGTTGCGCTGCTGCAGCTCGGCGATGATCTGCCCACCGTCGCGCTCGTCGAGGTTGGAGAACAGCACCGCGTACTCCGGCGCGCGGTTCCACAGCAGCGCGCCGGCCACCAGCGCGATCGCCAGCGCGATCGCGACCGCGCCGGCGATCTTCTGGCGTTGGCTGAGCGCGGCGAGGTTCTGCAGCGCCTGCTGCAGGCGCGTCGCAGCCTGCGCATCGGCGGGGGCGGCGCCCGGAGGCAGGTCGGCGGTGTTTTCTGCTGCGGCCATGATGGCGGTCCTGTTGCATACGCTTTGGCGGATGACGGTATTGTCCGTCCGCGCGTGCAAGTGCCATGGCGTGAAAAGCGGCATTTTTTGCCGCCTGTTTGCCGGCTACCATGGCGGCCTGTGCATTTAGAGTGCATGCCGTGAAAACGGATCCGGACCTTCCCATGCAGGCCGCAGTCGTCGCCCAGGATCAAGCAGGGAGCATGCCCGCCGCGTCGGCAGCGGACGCCGCCGCCGCGGCACCGGTGCTCGACGCCGCCCAGCTCGCCGAGGCCTTCGCGCTCTTCAGCCGCGCCTCCGAGGAGCTGTCGACCGCCTACGCCGCGCTGCAGGCCCAGGTCGGCCAGCTCAGCGAGCGCCTGTCGGTGCTGATGGGCGCGCTGCCCGCGGGGGTGCTGGTGGTCGATCGCGCCGGCAGCGTGGTGCAGGCCAACCGCGCCGCCGAAGGCTTGTTCGGCGGCGGGCTTGCGGGGATGGCGTGGGCGGCGCTCGCCGCGCGCCTGGAAGACAGTGGCACCCCGGGCGAATTCGTGCTGCGCCGCGACCCCGCCACGGTCGACGGCGACCCGCGCCGGCTGGCGCTGTCCGAGTCCGAGCTCGACTCCGGCGCCGAGCGCATCC
>ERZ761602.1854-NODE-1854-length-36036-cov-6.361496_pt1 | contig 36036 bp, 25 predicted proteins | sample MGYA00512165_ERZ761602 | MGnify/ENA primary metagenome ERZ761602 (study PRJEB28899, sample SAMN02445085) | bioreactor sludge metagenome | biome: EBPR sludge; isolation source: Thorneside wastewater treatment plant | place: Australia: Brisbane, Thorneside...
CCCCCGGCCTGAGCGCTGCCGCTCCCGCCGGCGTCGCCGCAGGCGAGCAGCGCCGACGCCTGGAGCGCGAGCAGGACCGGTCGGGCGCGTTCGAGGGGCCGCATCGATGCAGAGCCTACCGTGCCCGCCGCACGCTGAGAACAGCGCGCGGCCGCGCGCGGAGGTTGACGCCCGATCGCGGGCACGGCGAGCCTGCGCCCACGATGCGAGCTCTACCCGCCGACGAGGGCGCCACGACGCTCGGCGAGATCGAGCTCGTGGCCGAGCTCGGCGAGGCCGCATCGAAGGTCTATCTGGGCCGGCGCAGCGGGCCGCGTCGCTTCTCGCGCGTCGTGGCCGTGCGCTCGGTGGGCCCCTTCACCGAAGCGCAGCGCGAGCTCGCCGAGGCCATCGAAGACGATCTCCGCCGCGCCGCGCACGTCTCGCACCCCTCGGTGTTGCCGCTGCGCGAGGTCGGCGCCCACGGCGACGCGCGCTACGTGGTGACCGACTACGTGGAGGGAGGCTCCGTCGCCGACCTGCTCGACGTCTCGGGGGGGCGCCTGCCCGCCGGCATCGCCGTGGCGATCGCGCTCGACGCGCTCGCCGGGCTCGAAGCGGTGCACCACGCCGAGGGCACGAAGGGCCTCGTGCACGGCCGCGTCTCTTCGAGGAACCTCATCGTCGGGCTCGACGGCCGCACGCGCGTCGCCGATCTGGGGCTCGGGCGCGCGCCGCGCGCGGACCGGCCGGGCGAGCCGCGCGCGAGCTACCACTTCCTCGCGCCCGAGGCGCAGCGAGGCGTCGCGCTCGACGCACGCGCCGACGTGTTCTCGCTCGGCATCGTGCTCTACGAGGCGCTCGCGGGGCACCATCCGCTCGCCACCGCGCGCACGGCCTCGGAGGCCTCCGTGCAGCTGATGCAGCCCTTGCCGCTCCTGTCGACCACGTCGGTCTCGGTGCCGCGCGCGCTCGCGGAGGTCGTCGCGCGCGCGGTCACCGGCGATCCGGAGCTGCGCTACCCCGACGCGCACGCCTTCGCTTCGGCGCTCGAGCGCAGCCACCCTCGCGCGAGCGCGAGCGAGGTGGCCGACTTCGCCACCGTGCACCTCGGCCCGCGCGTCGAGGCCGGGAGGCGCATCGCGCGCCGATGGATCGAGCAGCGCGCCAAGCACCGCGGTGAGCCGTCGAGCATCGCCGCGCGCGCCTCGAGGCGCCTCAGGCTGAGCGAGCCCCAGGCGACGGCGCTCTCCATCCTGCTCGCTGCGGCGCTCGCGCTCGGCGGCGTCGCGGCCATCGCGCGCCTCTTGCCCGACGAACCCGCGCCGCTCGTGCTCGGGCGCTGGTCGCTCGTGCGCCCTGCGAGCGGCGCGCCGAGCGAGGCGTCCACCGAGAGCCCGCCCCCCAGGGACGGCGGCGCGGTGATCGTGCTCGGCGACGAGCCCGAAGGCGGCCCTGCCCCGCCTGCGCCGAGGCCACGCCCGAGGCGGGCCCCGAGCGAGAACCTCGCGAACCCCTACCGCTGAGCGGCCGTCGGGGCGAGCTCGGCGAGCAGGCCCTCGAGCTCCTCGGTCGGCGCACGCAGGGTCTCGATCGCGCGGGCCCAGAAGCCGGGAGACTCGAGATCTTCGCCGAGGCTCGCGCGCACGACCTCGTGCGCCATCGCGCCGCCGCTCGCCTCGAGCAGCTTCTCGTAGCGAGGCAAGAAACCCGCGCCCTGCTCGCGGTAGAGCGCGTAGAGCCCACGCGAGAGCAGGTAACCGAAGGTGTAGGGGAAGTTGTAGAAGGCGATGTCCGTGAGGAAGAAGTGCAGCTTCGAGGCCCAGAAGTACGGGTCCTCGCCGCCCTCGGCGAGCGCGTCGCCGAAGACCTCGCGCTGCGTCTCGCGCATGAGCTCCGAGAGCTCGGGCACCGTCAGCTCGCCCTTCTTGCGCGCCTCGTAGAGCTTCTTCTCGAAGTAGAAGCGCGTGGGGATGTCGAGCAGGAACGCGGCGCCGTCGCCCACCACTTCGCCGAGCAGCGTGGCGCGCCTCGCCTTGGGCAGCGCGGGATCGGAGAGCAGCCCGTCGGAGAGCAGCGCCTCTCCGAAGGTGGAGGCCGTCTCGGCGAGCGTCATCGGCACCTCGCAGGCGAGCGGGCGCACGTGGCGCATGAGGTGGGCGTGGAAGGAGTGCCCCACCTCGTGCGCGAGCGTGGACACGTCGCCGAGCGAGCCCTTGTAGGTCATGAAGACGCGCGTCTCGTGGATGAGCTCGCTGTGCGTGCAGAACGCGCCCGGGCGCTTGCCCGACCTGGGCTCGGCCTCGACGCGACGGGTCTCGAGCAGCTCGTCGAAGTGCCGTCCGAGCGAGGGGTAGGAGCCGTGGAAGGCGCGGCGCACGAGCTCGACGCCCTCCGCCCAGGAGAGCCTGGGATCGGCGGCGCCCACGGCGAGCGGCGCCTCGAGGTCGTACCAATGGATCGCCGCGAGGCCCATCGTGCGGGCCTTGAGCGCGAGGCCTCGGCGCGCGAGCGGCGCGCCCTCCTTCACCGCCTCGAGCATCGCCTCGAGCGTGCGCGCGCTGATCGCGGCCTGGAAGAGCGGGCCCTCGAGGAAGCTCGACACACCTCGCCGCGCGTCGAGCACGTGGCGCGTGCCCACGATGTGGTTGAGCGCGCGCGCGCAGACGTCTGCGATGCCGGCCCAGGCCTGGTTGCCTCCCTCGAAGGCCGCGCGCCGCACTTCGCGATCACCGTCGGCCATGAGCGAGCGCCGCTGCGCCGCGGAGATGCGCTCGACGCGACCGTCCGGCCAGCGCATGTCGAACTCGAGCTTCGCGGAGAGTGTGTCGTAGAGCCTGCCCCAAGAGGTGAAGCCGTCGGGCGCGAGATCCGCGACGAGCGCCTCGAGCTCGGGCGCCATGCGGTGCTTCGCCTCGACGTGCAGACGCTCGACCGCGTAGGCGACGCCCGCGAGCTCCGGCCGGGCGACGAAGCGAGCGATCGAGGCCTCGTCGGCGCGGCCGAGCCCACGGCGCAGCTCGATGACGAGCTTGTCGAGCTCTGCGCGCACGAGCCCGAGCTCCCCCTCCGCGGTGGCGACGCGCTCGTCGAGCGCGTGGGCCGACGCGAGGCAGCCGATGTACGACGAGAGGTGGCCGAAGCGCGCGAGCATCCCCTCGTAGCTGCGCAGGAGCTCCGACCAGGCCGCCTCGTTCGCTTCGGCGAGGGGCTCGAGGGTCGAAGCCGCGCGTCGCGCCTCGGCGAGCTCGGCCGAGAGCGCCGCGGTGAAGCGCAGCCGCTCCTCCGACTCGAAGGCAGGGAAGTAACTCGAGAGGTCCCAGACGTCGCTCGGATCGGTCGCGCTCACGCCGGAGCCTTAGGGCAGCGAAGGCGAGCGCTCAAGGGCGACGGCGCGTCGCGCTCAGCCGTCGCCGCTCCGGCGCAGCTTGGCGATCTGCCGGTCGAGCAGGGCCTCGAGCTCGGCGAGGTCGAAGGGTTTGTCGACGCGCGGGTTGGGGATCGACTGCAAGAGGTTCCGGGCGCGCTCGGTGAAGGCCCCGCCGGTGATGAAGACGAAGCGCGGCGCGAGCTCGGGGCGCGTCGCGGTGACCTGCTCGTAGACGTCGACGCCGGAGAGGTCGGGCAGGAGCAGGTCGCAGAGGATGACGTCGTAGTCGGCCTGGGCGAGCCGCTCTACGGCCTCACCGCCACGCGAGATCGTGTCGACCTCGTGGGTGTCGGAGAGCGCGAGCGCGAGCGTCGCGGCGAGGCGCTCTTCGTCGTCGACGATCAGGACGCGGCCACGCTCACCGGCGACGACGCGGGTGCGAGGCGTGGGTGGGGCCACGCTCGCGAGGCCCTCGCGTGACGCGGGCAGCGTCACCACGAAGCGGGCGCCTCGCGTCTGTCGAGCCGGCTCGAGCGTGATGTCGCCGCCGAGGCCCGCGACGATGCCGTGGCAGATCGCGAGCCCCAACCCGGTGCCCTGGGGTTTGCTCGTCCAGAAGGGCTCGAAGATGTGCGCGACGTCTGCCGACGGCACGCCGGGGCCGTCGTCCTCGACCTCGACGATCACGGTGGCGTCGCTCCCGCGCCGCGTGCGCACGACGATGCGGTGCTTCGCCGGATCGCCCTCGGGCGTGGCCTCGATGGCGTTGACGAGCAGGTTCACGAAGAGCTGCACGAGCCGGGGCTCCGAGGCGACGACGCGGGGGATCGCGTCGTAGTCGCGCGACAAGGTCGCCTGGGGACGCATGGCGTCGCCTACGAGGCGCAGCGCCGACTCGAGCGCGCGCTCCACGTCGACCGGCACACGCAGGGCCTCGTCGCTGCGCGCGAAGGCCTTCAGATCGCTCACGATGCCCGCGACGCGCAGCACGCCCTCGCGCGCGCTGGTGAGCGACTCGCGCAGCGCGTGCCAGACCGGCGCCGGGGTCGGCCCGCCGCCCGGCGCGAGGCTCTGTTGCTCGGCCTCGTCGAGCGCGCGCTGCGCCAGCTCGAGGCTCGCCGACGCGTAGGCGAGCGGGTTCTGCACCTCGTGCACCACGCCGGCGGCGAGCGTTCCGAGCGAGGCGAGGCGCTCGGCGCGGCTCACGAGCACCTGCGCGGCGCGCTGCTCGCTCACGTCCTGCACGAGCCCGACGCCCCCCTTCACCTTGCCCGCCGAGTCGCGCACCGGCGCGAGGTCGAGCCGGATCGCCGTCGTCTTCTTGCCCGTGACGGAGGTGTAGTCGCCCTCGAAGTAGGCCCGCTCCCCCGCGAGCGACCTGCGCACGGCGGCGACGATGTCCCGGTTGGGCAGCGTGAGCATGGAGAGGCCGATGGCGTTCTGGCGCGACGAGCCGAGGATGCCCACGAAGGCGTCGTTGCAGGCGGTGATCACCCCGCGTTCGTCGTAATGCATGATGCCGACCGGCGCGTTCTCGAAGATGATGCGTTGGACCTGCTGCACCTCGGCCGATGGCGTCGCTTCGTAGTCGATCGACGCCGGCCGCTGCTGCAGCACGACCACCATCTGCGGCCGGCCGTCGGCGGTGACGCTCGGCTGCACGCGCCACTCCATCTCCAGCTCCGTGCCGCTCGTGTGAAGCATCGGCACGACGAGCGGCAGCGGGCGCACGCGAGCGACCTCCGCGAGCGCGTGCTCGATCACGCTCGCACCACCGGGTGGACGCGCAGAGGGCGCGATGAGCTCGAGGAAGGGACGCCCGAGCACGGCGTCGACGGGCGTGCCGAGCAGACGCATCAGGTGCTCCGTCACGTAGGCCACCGTGCCGTCGTGACGAACGGCGACCAGCGGCCCGGGAAACCCGGCGACGAACGCGTTCCAGTCGAAGCCCAAACGATCCCCCATGATCTGCTCGGAGGCTAGGCCATCGCACCCGACCCGTCGACAGCGATCGACCTCGGAGGCGAGGGATATCGGTGATGCGGCAACGGAAGCGCGAGCCCGAGCGGCGGCCCGCGCGTCGGAACCCGGAGGCGCGATCAGCCTCGGTGCGCGTAGGTCATCACGAGGTACATGACGGCCTCGCCGTCGGCGTCGACGTTCTCGTAGGAGTGCGGCAGGTCCGCCTCGAAGAGGATGGCGTCGCCTTCGTCGAGCAGACGGCGGTCGCCGTCGATGCTGAGCGCGACGCGCCCCCGCGCGACGACGAGGTTCTCCACGGTGCCCGGCGGATGCGGCTCGGCCTGCTCGACCCCACGCGGCGCGAGGCGCAGCTCGTAGAACTCCACGTTGCGCGGCCGGTCCATGGGGAAGAGCGCGCGCGAGACGAAGGCGCCGTCGCTCGAGGCGAGCACGCGCGCCTTCGCGCGCGGGAGGATCCACGTGCCGGGCGTCGACTGCTCGCTGATGAGCGCGCTGAAAGGCACGTCGAGCGCGCGGGCGATCTTCCAGACGACGTTGATGGTCGGCGTGCTCTGCCCTAGCTCCACCTGCCCGAGCATCGCGCGGCTCACGCCCGAGGCCTTCGAGAGGGCCTCGAGCGACAGGGCTCGCTCGGAACGGAAGCGCCTCAGGTTGCGGCCGACGACCGGGGTGAGATCCTGCGAGGGCTCCTCGCGGGCCGCGCTGCGCCCCGGGCCGGACTTCGGCGGGTCGGGCTCTCGCTCCGCGTCCTGCGTCTTGCGCGAGACCTTCGGCTTCTGGGGCTTCGTCGACATGCTGGCCAGGAGGGTAGCTCACGAACGCCGAGAGCCGACGCGTGAAACGTCGGCTCTCGGGGGCTCCACGGTTCCCCGACCGGGGCCCTGGCCTCTCGGGCCGGCGCGCGGCTCAGTAGCCGGGCGGCAGGACGATGTTCTCGAAGGGATCGGTGGTGCCGCGGCAGTTGGAGCTGGTCTTGGCGCCCTCGACCGACGGACACCAGGTGATGGGGCCGTTCATGTAGTCCATGTAGAGGTCGTGGTAGCCGGGGAAGCCGGGCGCGCTCGAGCGGTCGTCGCGGAAGGCGCCCCAGCTGTTCTTGATGCGCCAGAACTTGATCTCCGACGACGGCAAGAGCGCGGCCTCGAGCTTCTTCGCGTCCTCGGGGTTCGCCGGGTCGAGCGTGGTGCCGGCCGCGAGCAGGCCGTAGTCCTTCGTGATGACCTCGTAGTCTTCCATCACGGTCATGTGACCGCCCTGGCGACCGGGGCCGTTCTTGTCGAGGGTCTGCTTGTTGAAGGATCCGCGCAGCGGGCCGGAGCCGCTCTCCATGGCGTTGAAGTCGACCATCCAGGTGATGATGACCGGCGCGCCGTCGTGCATCGCGCGCTGCAGCCGGATCTGGAACTGGCGGCGCTTCGCGGCGAGGTCCGAGCCCCAGCTCGGGTAGTCGACCGTGCGGTAGTCGGTCATCGCGACCGCGAGCGTCGTGTCCTTGATGGTGGGCGCGTCTTTGTTGGTGATGCGCTCGGGGTAGCGGACCTTGAAGTCCTTGGCGCGGAGGATCTTCGTGCCCTTGATGGTCGCGTTCGTCTGGAAGGTGCGGCCCGCGCCGCTACCGAAGGCCTGGGTGAGCTGAGAACGAACGTCGCTCGAGAGCCCCCAGGCCTCGTCGAGCACCTGGCGCACGAGCTTCTTGTTGGTGCGCGCCGTGTAGGTCGAGAGGCGGCCGCCGCTCTTCAGCTCGCGGTTGATCTTGTCGAGCGCCGTGGCCTGGCGGTTCGACATCTCGCCGTTCACGTCCTCGGGGATGAAGTCGGCCTCGGACATGAGGCCGCGCTTCTTGATGATGTCGAAGGCGACGTACTCGCTGCCGCCGGTCTCGATCTCGTCGCCGTAGCCTCCCACGATCTCGTCGAACCAGTGCCAGTAGGTCCAGTACGACTGCGAGATGTCGAACTCCTGGTCGGTGGCGTAGAGGTGGAGCGACTCGGCCCACGAGGCCGTCGCGTAGAGCCAGCAGTTGCCGATCGACTGGCGCTCGACGTCGGTGTTCTTGGTGTCGACGACGTTGTCCTCGGTCGAAGCCGTGTCGGTCGTGCAACCGACGAGGCTCGTGAGGGCGAGACCAGCAGCGACCAGGGAGGAGCGGACGAGGCGGAGGAAGCGCATGCCCGACCATGAGCAGGTAGCGTGCCAATGCTCAGGTGGCCGCTAAGCACATGGAACCACTCGATTCACGCCGGCCTCCGAGGTGCCCCGATGTAGGGTCGATCCCCCCAGCTCAGGTGGATCGTTTAGCCACCAGGCCCCCGCTCACTGCCAGGGGCCATCGCTCACTGCCAGGGGCCATCGCTCACTGCCACGAGCAAGAGGCGATGCCCGAGGGCACGAGCCAGCTCCACTGCGGCAGCTCGATGCGGGGGTAGTAGCCGACGAAGTTGAAGCACATCTCGTCGCCCGTGCCCTCGCCGAAGCCTACCGAGCCGCTGGTCGCGTTCTGCCAGGTGCAGCGCGTGCGCACCGTGTCGCCCACGGCGAGCTCGGCGCTCGTGGGATAGGCGATCTGGTACTCGAAGTCGTAGTTCGGCACGTCGGCGAGCACCGTCGTGCCTCCGCCGGACTTCTCGATCACGCTGGTGAACCTGCGACCGAGCTGGTGCATGTGCGGCCAGGCTTGGAAGATCTGGATGGGGAAGGCGCTTCCGGCGATGCTCGGGATGTTGGTGGTGCACTCGAGCGTCGCCTCTTGGTTCGGCCCGATGTCGGAGAAGTTCACGCCGCCGAAGGCCATGATGTCGGCGTCGTAGGGGCGCAGCTCCGTGGTCGTGCAGAGGTCGACGCCGCTCTGGTCTTGCTCACCGAGCAGCTGCGCGACGTTGTTGTAGTGCGTCTGGATGACGAAGTGCCCGGGGTTGCCCGGGCCGACGGGGAAGCCCGCCTCTTGGGGCATCACGAGCGCCTCCGTGCCAGGGCCCCAGGCGTAGAGCAGCTTCCAGTCGGTGTTGGTGAAGTTGCAGCTCGTGCCCTGCGCGCTCACCGGCCCGGGCGCCTGCATGAAGAGGATGTGGTGGAGGATCGACTCGTTGTCGATCCTCGGCGCGATCGCCGTGATGTGGCGGGCGATCGCCGAGTCGACCTCGACGCCGAAGCACACGTACTCGTCGACGCTCGTCTGGGGCATCGTGTAGGGCTCGGCCGGCACGAGCGTGATGTCCGGCTCGCAGTCGAGCACCGGGTAGCCACCTCCGCCTCCGCCACCGCCACCGCCGCACTGCTCGTCGCTCTCGGGCATGCCGGCGGCGACGTAGTTCTGGAGCACCAGCTGCTCGGCGTCGCTCAGCTCTCCTGGCGGAGGCGGCATCGGCGCCGAGGTGCTGGCGATGCGCTCGATCACGGCGGCGCCCACGGTCGCGTGCTGCGCGGCGGTGGCCTCGATGGTGGGAGCCGCGAGCAAGTCGTCGCGATCGATGAGCGGCATCGGGGCGCCGAACTTCGGAGGGTCGCTGTGGCAGCTCTGGCACTTGTCGCGGAGGATGTCGCTCACCTCGCAAGGCAGCCCCGCGCCGCCGCCCGCGCCACCGGTCCCCGAAGTCGAGGAGCTGCCGCTGGGCTCGTCTCCCCCACCTGCGCTCGAGGTGTCGGCGGCGTCGTCGCAGGCTGCGAGCCCGAGCGCGAGCAGAGAGGCGACGACGAAGGAGGACGAGGCGGCGGTGCGGAACGGCATGGAGCGAGGATAGAGGGAGTCTCGTGCTCGAGCGAGGGCGACTCGCGTGGAGCCGGGCGAGGGCTTGGGCGAGTCGGGCGATCCGTGCTGTGATCCGAGCATGAAGGCGATCACGTTCACGGCGCTGTCGGCGGTACTCCTGCTCGGGCTCGTCGCCTGCGGTGACGACACGGGCGGCTCCGGGGGAGGCGGCCAGGGTGGCGGCTCGACGAGCTCGCAGGGCGGCCAGGGCGGCGGCTCCACGAGCGCCCAGGGTGGCGGCGGTGAAGGAGGCGGCGGCACCGCGACCGACTCCTGCGACGCGATCTGCGCGCGCTACGTCGAGCTCGAGGCCGAGCTCGAGTGCGGCTACGACGACCCCAGCTGCGTGACCACCTGCAAGGCGGCCTTCGCGGCGGACCCGGAGTGCGAGGCCTCGGGCGTGGCGCTCAACGAGTGCCTCGTGGATCTCGCCGTGACCGACTGGCAGTGCGCGGGCGGGAACTTCGCGTGGGGCGCGGGGCTCTGCCAGGACGAGTACGACGCCGCCGTGGCTTGCCAGACACGCTGAGCTCCTCGCTCGAGCGGCGCGCCTTCGGCGGCGCGGCGCTCGAGCTCACCAGCGGACGTGGCTTCCGCCGAGCAGCTCGGCGAGCAGGGCCTCGAGCATGCTCGCCTCGCGCTCGCGGAAGGCGTCGAGCTCGGCGGCGTCGAGATCGAGCACCGCCATGACGCGCCCCTCCCGCACGACGGGCACGACGAGCTCGGAGCGCGCGCGAGCGTCGCAGGCGATGTGGTCGGCGACGGCGTGTACGTCGGCGACGCGCTGCGTCTGGCCGGTGCGCGCGGCGCGACCGCAGACGCCGCGCGAGAGCGCGATGCGCAGGCAGCCGAGCGAGCCCTGGTAGGGGCCGACACGCAGCTCGTCGTCGCTCGTGCGCCGGTAGAAGCCGCAGAAGATCGTGTGCGGCATCGCCTCGCGCAGCAGGCAGGCGAGCGTCGCCTGGATCGCGACCGCGTCGTCCTCGCCGTCGAGCACCGCGCGTGCGTCATGGCAGGCCTGCTCGAGCCTCGCGACGCGCTCGGCCTCGGTCGCGACGGGCGGAGGCGGCGGAAGCTCGGAGGCGTCGTGGACATCCATGGGTGAGGAAGAGCCCGAGCTCGCGCGCGGATCAGTGCGATTGCTTCGGCGCCATGCGCAGCTCGCAGAGCCGGAGGTAGCGCTCGGCGTCGGTCAGCGTCGGGTCGAGGGAGAGCGAGCGCAGCAGGTAGCGTTTGGCCGCGGGGTAGTCGCCTCCGGCAAACTGCAGGTAGCCGGCGACGTAGAAGCCGTAGGCGAAGTTGGGGTCGGTGCGCAGGATCTCCACCGCGGCGCGGCGCAGACGCGTCGAAGCGACGGTGTCGGTGGTGAGGCGATCGCGCTGCTCGGCGAAGTCGACGACGAGGCGGTACTCCTTGCCGTCGGGCTCGAGCTCCACCGCGCGCCGGAGGTGCGGGAGCGCCAGCTCGAAGCGGCCCGCGTCGAGCTGCTTGCGCCCGTGCTGATAGGCCTGCTCGGCGAGCAGGCGCCGCTCCTGGTCGCTCTTCGGCTCGCGGAAGTGCGCCTCCTGGGCGACTCTGGCTCTGGGTTGTTCGGAGATGCGCTGGAACACCTGGGAGACGCGCGCGCGGTCGATCGGCGGAGCGATGGCCACCGGGATGGCCGGGCGAGCAGGGATGGGAGCCGCCGCGGGCGCGGGCGCCACGGCGGCGGGGGCGCGCGCGGCCGTCGCGGGGCTGCGGGCCGGATCGAACTTGGGCGCGAGGCGCTGCTCCAGGAAACAGGCGGGCTGGAGCACGGCGAGCGTGGTGAGCACGGCCTCCATGGGGAATCCGGCCACCGGCGAGCGCTGGAGCAGCTCGCTCGTGGTGCGCTGCCCGTCGAACATCGCGAGCGCGCCCGTGAAGGCGTCGTCGAGGCTCAGCGCGTAGGCGAAGGGCATGCGGCTGCCGGGCTCGAGGAAGACGTAGCGGCCGAGCACCTTCTCCAGACCGCACTCGAAGTTCTGCTCGCGCTCGAACCACTGCGCGGCGTCGAAGAAGAGGCCCTCGAGCGTCATCAAGAGCTCGGGCACGTCGTCGAGGAGCGACTCGCCGTCGACGAAGCTCCACGTGGGCGCCTCGCGCATGAAGCAGCGCACGACCTTCCACCGCACCTGGTCGACCAGCGCGCTGCGGACCTGTTGCTCGCTGAGGTAGCCGAGCTCGACCGCGGTCTCGCCGAAGCGGATCTGCTCGTTGGAGACGAGCGCGTCGGTCATCTTCGACAGGACCGTCAGGTACTGCTCCTGGCTGAGCAGCTTCTGCCGGACGAGCAGGCGGCCGAGCGTCTCACCCTGGGTGCCTTCCTCGGCGAAGACGATGTGCCCCTCGCGCAGGTAGACGAAGGTGCGACTCGAGTCCGCGTCGACGGTGAGGCGCCCGGTGCGCTGCTTGGCACGGAGCGCAGCGATGCTGCGAGCGAGCACGCTGGCTTGGAGCATCGCCGCTCAGCCCAGGCCCTGCCGAGCGGCAGGGCGATCACCGCTGTCGACCAGCGCGCGACCCAAGCGCTCGAGCTCGCCGGCCTGGCACTGCCCACCGACCTCGCGCACGAACCACTTCGCGGCTTCGCCGATCTCACTGAAGACCCTCGCAGGGGCGCGATGCCTGCGGACGAGCAGCACCGTGCTGAGGAAGGCACGCGCGGCCGAGCCTGCGAGCCCGTCGACCAGGATCGTGTGGGCTCCTCCCCGCGCGAAGACGTTCTCCCGCGCCATCCTCTCCACCTCGGCCCGCACCTCGTCGGTGAAGCGGGGCGTGCCACGCACGACCAGCTGGAAGAGGCCGAGGCCCTCGGGGTACGCACGCGACCGCACCTTGCCGATGCGGTTGAGCTCCTGCAGCTGCTCGAACTTGGGAGCGTCGAACCAGACGACCCCGAGCACGTCGCGGATCGCCCAGATGCGCAGCGTCGGGTCCTCGTGGAGGACCTCCCAGCCTGCTCCGATGGATGGGCGTCGCACGCTCGCGGCGGACATGGGGAGGAGCCTACAGCGGAGCGCGGCGCGAGGGATCAGACAACCGCGAGGTGGCCTCCAGCGCGCCGGACCGGGCGGGGCTCAGGCCCGCCCTTCGCGGCGTTCTTCGACCTCGGCGACGCGGGCCCGTGCGGAGCGACGCGCCTCCTCGGGGCGCAAGCCGCCCTCTCGGCCGACCGACTCCAGCTCTTCACCGAGCCAGGCGCGCGCGGCGCGGTGCACGATGGCGGCGGTCACGAGGCCGAGCACGGCGAAGCCGATGAGGCCGTGCTGGGCCTCGGTGACGGCGTGCGCTGCGAGCAAGGCGGAGACCACCGCCAGGAGCGTGCAGAGCATCATCACGAGCCCGAAGAGCTCGGTGAGTCGCCGCTCCTTGCGCTCTTCGACGCCGGCGCTCGGCGAGACGGGGCGCGGCGCACCGCCGACGAGACCGTCGACGTCGGCGAGCGCGGACCACTGGGACGACTGCTCCGAGGCGGACGGGGGATGGTTCTTCGTCATGGTCGTCTCCCTTCAGGTTCCTCGGGCGACCTCGAGGGCCACGGCGGGAGCTCGGCTGGATGGCGCTGCGTGGCCCTTGGTACGGCTCGCGCCGACGACGAGGGATGCGCTCGCGGCGCGCTCGAAGGCCTCCGCGGCGCTCGCGACGATCTGCACGCCGACCGCGCCGCTCCGGTCGAGCGCCTCCTCCAGCACGGCGCGGCTCTCCTGGGGTACCCCGTAGAGCCAGAGCCTCGAGCCCGTGTCGGCGACCAGCTTGAGCCTCCGGCTGAGCGCGTTGGCCCCCGAGGTGTCGATCGTCGTCGTGGCGCCGAGATCCACGAGCACCCGCACGGGCTCGTCGGGCATGCCGATCTCCTCCTCGACCTTCCCCTGGGTGGCGAAGAAGATCGGGCCCTCGAGGCGGACGAGGTGGATGCGTGTGCCGTGCGCGCTCGCCGTGCCCTGGGGCTTGGCCCGCTCGTGACGCGCCGTGAGCGCGCTGCGCTGCACGAAGGCGAAGTGCACGAGCGCAGCCACCACGCCGACGAGCACGCCGATCACGAAGTCGGCGAAGAGGATGCCTCCCGCGGTGACGAGGAAGATCCACGCCTCGATGCGCGCGGTGCTCCAGAGCCGCGAGAACAGGCGCCAGTCGATGAGCCTGGCCCCGACCACGAGCAGGATGCCGGCGAGCGCGACGAGCGGGATCACCGACACGTAGGGTGCGAGCAGGAGCAGCACACCGGCGAGCGCGACCGACTGCACGATGGGCGCGAGGCGGGTCGTCGCGCCGGCGTCGACCGCCGCTGCGGAGCGCACCACCGCGGCCGCGACGGGCATGCCGCCGACGCAGGACGAGAGCATGTTCGCGAGCCCCTGCGCCACGAGCTCCTGATCGGTGCGTACGCGATCACCCGTGCGAGCGTCGATCGAGATCGCGCAGAGCAGCGAGTCGATCGACGCGAGCAGTGCGAGCGCGAGCGCCTCGGGCAGCACGGCGACGAGGTCGACGCGAGCGAAGGCCGGGAGCGCGGGCATGATCGACACGCTCTCGATCGCCTGCACGCGCGGCACGCCGGATCCCACCAGCGTCGCCACGAGGATCGCGAGGCCGAGGCCGAGCAGCGGGCCCGGCAGCGAGCGGCGGATCTTCGGCGCGACGAGCACGGCCGCCACCACGAGCACGCCGAGCCCGAGCGCCCAGCCGTCGATCGACGCGAGCGGCCCCGTGTCGCGCAGCCCGCTGAGCAGCTTCACCTCGCTGGGCAACCCGAGGAAGCGAGGCAGCTGCGAGTCGAACACGATGAGACCCACGGCGGCGAGGAAGCCGCCGACGACGGGCACGGGGATCGCGTGCACCAGTCGACCCACGCGGGTGACGCCCAGCACGATCTGCATGAGCCCGGCGAGGAAGGTGGCGACCAGCAGCCCCTCGAAGCCATGTCGCAGCACGATCTCCAGCGTGATCGGCGCGAGCGCGACCTCGGGGCCGGTGATCTGCAGACGGGCGCCGCCGATCAGGGCGCTGGCGAGGCCGGCGACGGCGCCGGTCACCAGGCCGACCGCGGGCGGGAGCCCGCAGGCGATCGCGAGCGCGAGGTTGAGCGGCAAGGCGACGAGCGCGACCGTGAGCCCCGCGGCGACGTTGGGGCCGAGCGACTTCTTCTCGAACATCTCCCCGAGCTGTCGCGTGGTCGCACCGAGGGCGTCCTGCCAGTACGACAGCGCGGTTTCGGGGGTCGAGCTCCGCGTGGACTGCATTGCCCCCCCCGTAAACAGGATCCGTGCCAGGCCGTTCGGCGCAGCTGCAAACACCCGGATCCCGTGCATCGACGCGATCTTCGGACCGCGACGCGCCTGCCAGGCGGGCCGGCGCGCGAGTGAGGTCCCGACACTGTCGGCATCCACCGACAGTGGCGACGGTGGATCCCGACAGCGGTGCGCGCGCTTCGAGCGTGATACCTCAAGGGTCGAAGCGATGCGGCTCTACACGAGGCTCCTCCTCTCCCATCTCGCGCCGGTGCTCATGGTCACCTTCGCGCTCGGGACGATGCTCGTCGCGCTCGTGCGCATCAGCGTCACGCTCAAGGCCGTGACCGACTTCCAGGTGGGCGCCCTGCGCGACGAGGGCGCCTTGCACGCGGCTGCGTGGCAGCTCGACGTCGGCATGCGCCGCGTGCAGGCCGAGTGCATGTCGACCGGGCCCGATCCGAACCTGCGCGCCCGCATCGAGCGCAAGAGCGGGATCCTGCGCAACGTGCTCGGCGAGTCGCAGGGCGTGCCCGAGGCGCTGCGCGACGTCGCGCGCGGCTACCTCGCGGTCGCCGACGACGCGCTGTCGATCGAGGTCTGCGACTCGCTCACGGGCGCGGAGCTCTTGCAGCGACGCGCGCGCCTGCACGAGCAGATCACCGACTTCTGGGTGGGCAGGCTCGACGAGCTGCACACGAGCGTGGCGAACCGCGACGAGAGCGCGCGGCGCATCGCGGTGACGGCGACCTGGGTGGGCATCCTCGTGGCGGCCGCGTCGTTCATGTTCGCGCTCGTGACGACGGGCAGGCTCGCGCGCTCCATCACGCGCCCGCTGCTCACGCTGGCGACGATGACCGAGCGCGTGGGGCGCGGCGACTTCCGCACGCGGGTCGAGATCGAGGGCCCCGCCGAGATCACCGCGCTGGCGCAGAAGTTCGAGCTCATGAGGGAGCAGCTCGAGCAGCTCGACTCGCTGAAGCAGGGCTTCTTGGCCTCGGTGTCCCACGAGATGCGCACGCCGCTCTCGAAGATCCGCGAGGCGCTGGCGCTGCTCGCCGACGGCGTCGTGGGCGAGCTCGAGGAGAAGCAGAAGCGCGTCGTGAGCATCGCGCAGGCCGCGTGCGAGCGGGAGATCCGCACGGTGACCACGCTGCTCGACCTGTCGAGGCTGCGGGCCGGCAGCCCGATCCGCATGCGCGCGGGCGTCTCGATCGACTCGGTCATCCAGCAGGCGGTCGAGGAGGAGCGCACGGAGGCGACCGCGAAGAAGGTGGAGGTCGCGCTCGAGACGGAGGGTGAGCCGCCGGTGGGCAGGCTCGACGTCGTGCTCGTCGAGCGCGCCATCGCGAACCTCGTGCGCAACGCCGTGAGCGTGTCGAAGGCGGGTCAACGCGTGACGGTCCACCGCTCGATCGAGCGGCCGACGCGCACCGGGCCAGCGTGGGTACGCATCGAGGTCGTCGACGAAGGGCCGGGCGTGCCGGAGGAGATCCGTGACAAGGTCTTCGACGCCTTCGTCACGCGCGCGGTACCTCGCTCGCCCAAGGCGCTCGGCATCGGGCTCGGCCTCGCGCTCGCGAAGGAGATCGCGGTCGCGCACCGCGGCGACCTCGATCTGTCGCGCGAGGTGAAGACGGGCAGCACCTTCGTGCTGCGCTTCCCGCTCGACGACGGCAGCACGGGCGCGTCGAGCCCGACCGAGGACGCGCTCGAGCCCGCGCGCGCCCTGCCCCAGCCCAGCACGGAGTGAGCATGACGCCGCCGAGATCGACCGGAGAGAACACGCCTCGCCCCCACGTGCTGGTCGTCGACGACGAAGACGACCTCTGCGAGCTGCTCGCGATGCGGCTCGAGCACCACGGCTACCGGGTGAGCACCGAGCTCACCAGCCGAGGAGGCATGGAGGTGCTCGAGCGCGAGGTCGTCGACGCGATGATCCTCGATCTGAGGCTCGACGACGAAGACGGCCTCGACGTGCTCACGCGCGTGCAGAACCGCTCCGCCGACCTGCCGGTCATCATCCTCACCGCACACGGCACGATCGACACGGCCGTCGAGGCGATGCGGCGTGGAGCCTACGGCTTTCTCACGAAGCCCTTCGACGATCACGAGCTCTTGCAGAAGCTCGACCACGCGGTCGAGCGCGTGCGCCTCCGGCGCGAGGTCGCGGGGCTGAGGCGCCTCATCGGCGAGACGAACCAGACCGACCGGCTCATCGGCAACAGCGGCGCCATGGCCACCGTGCGCGAGCGGATCGCGCGCGTCGCCCCGGCCGACGCGACGGTGCTCATCCTCGGGGAGTCGGGCACCGGCAAGGAGGTCGCGGCGCGCTCGATCCACCAGCAGTCGCCACGCAGCGCGGCGCGCTTCGTCGCGATCAATTGTGGCGCCTTGCCGCCGGAGCTGCTCGAGAGCGAGCTCTTCGGGCACACGCGTGGGGCCTTCACGGGCGCGGCGCGCGAGAAGGAGGGGCTCTTCGCCGTCGCCGAGGGAGGCACGATCTTGCTCGACGAGATCGGCGACGCGCCGCTCACGGTGCAGGTGAAGCTCCTGCGTGTGCTGCAGGAGCGCTCCTACCTGCCGCTCGGCGCGACCGAGCTGCGCCACGCCGACGTGCGCGTGATCGCCGCGACGCACCGCGATCTCGCCGAAGAGGTGCGGCAAGGGCGCTTCCGCGAGGACCTCTACTACCGGCTCCACGTGGTGCCGCTGCACATGCCCTCGCTGCGCGAGCGCCGCGAGGACATCCCCATGCTCGCGGAGCTCTTCCTCACGCGCGCGGCGGCGCAGCACGGCATGGCGACGCCGCACCTCAGCCACGAGGTCATCGGTCTCTTGATGAACCACGACTGGCCAGGCAACGTGCGTGAGCTCGCCAACGCGATCGAGGGCGCGACCCTCCTGAGCAACGACGGCGTGCTGAGGCCGCAGCACGTGCACGCGGTGCTGCCTCAGCGTGCGCTCACACAGGGCTCGCCCGCGGCGGGATCGGAGCTCGAGCCCGCGCCGCTCCGCGCACCCTCCCCCTCGCCGCTCTCGGTGCTCGACGCCTCGAGAGCGCTCCCGCCGCTGCGCGAGGCCCGCGAGGCCTTCGACCGCGCCTACCTCGAGGAGGCGTTGCGCCGATCGCAGGGCAACGTGAGCGCAGCCGCGAAGCTCGCCGGCCGCAACCGCACCGACTTCCACGATCTGTTGAGGAGGCACGAGCTCGAGGCCTCGAAGTTCCGCGAGGGCTGACGACCTGACCAGAGCGGCCGAACGGCGCTCGAGCTCGGCGCCGTGATTTCGCCGCGTCGCGGCTGACCGCACGGGGAGCTCCGGGGTATGAAGCGACGCATGAGCTCCATCGACGCGTTGCACGCAGCCCTCGCCCCCGTGCTCGAGGTCGTCGCCTCGATCGATCCCTCCTCGCCCGACGCGGCAGCCACGCTCGAGGCACGGCTCCCGCTCGACGGCGGAGCGCTGCGTGCGCTCGGCGCCGCGCTGCGCGCCGCCGTGGCCGAAGGCGTCGTCGCGGATCGAGAGGCCGGCGGCGTGCGCTTCTCACGCCTGAAGAAGGCGGCGAGCGAGCGCGAGCTCAGCGTCGACGTCGTGCACATGAGCACGCCCGGTCCGGGCCACACGCACCCGAACGGGGAGGTCGATCTCTGCTTCGCGGCGAGCGGGGAGCCTCGCTTCGACGGGCGCGCCCCCGGCTGGACGGTGTACCCGCCCGGCTCCTGGCACGTGCCCACCGTCGAGGGCGGCTCGATGGACATCCTCTACTTCCTCCCGGGCGGCGCGATCCGCTTCGAGGCGAAGCCGAGCTGAGCGCCGCGCGCGGGGAGGCGCGCCGTGCGCGCCGCGACGAGGGAAACGCGCTCAGCGCGTGTGGCCCGCGAGCGCGCCGGCGAGCGCGGGCAAGACCTCGCCCGCGCGCGCTTCGACGTGCACCGCCGCGTGCTCGGCGCCGCGCGTCTCGCCGAGGTTCACGAGCGCGATCGGGAGCTTGCGTTCCGCTGCCGCGCGCACGAAGCGGTAGCCCGAGTACACGGCCAGGGAGCTGCCCACGACGAGCAGCGCCTCGGCCGCACCGAGCAGCGCGAAGGCCTCGTCGACGACGGGGCGCGGCACGTTCTCGCCGAAGAACACGACACAGGGCTTGAGCGCGCCGCCACAGTCGAGGCAGCGAGGAGCGACGAAGCGATCGAGCCCGGCTTCGTCGAGGTCGGCGTCGCCGTCGGGCGCGAGCTCCGAAGCACGCTCGAGCCAGCCCGGGTTCTCTTCGAGCAGCCGGGTCTGCACCGCGGCGCGAGGCTCGACGAGGCCGCAGACGAGGCAGCGCACCTCGTGCAGGGTGCCGTGCAGCTCGACGACACGCAGACTGCCGGCGCGGTGATGGAGGCGGTCGACGTTCTGCGTGATGATGCCGATGAGCGAGCCGGAGCGCTCGAGCGCGGCGAGCGCTCCGTGCGCCGGGTTGGGAGCGGCGCCACCGAAGCGCTGCCAGCCGACCGCCGCGCGCGCCCAGTAGCGCCGGCGCAGCGCCTCGCTCTCGACGAAGGCGCGCCCCTGGATCGGGTTGCGTGCGCGCCTGCGGGTCTCGGGACCGCGGTAGTCGGGGATGCCCGACTCCGTGCTGATGCCTGCGCCGGTGAGCGCGACGAAGCGCCGCGTGCCGAGGAGCGACGCGAGCGCAGCCACGCCGTCGGAGGTCATGGGCGAGACTCTGGGGTCGGCGTCGGCGGAAGTCACGTGGCCTCCGGTGGGTCAGCGCCCGTGTCGGCGCTTCTCGTCGACGCCCCGCTCGACCTCCGCGTGCGTCACCCCGGCGCTGAGCAGCGCGCGCCGCCCGAGCTCGAGGGCCAGCTCGAACTCGCCGATGACGGCCTCGTCGATGCCCATCGCCATGAGCGCGTCACGCTCGTCGTGGCTGTGCGTGCGCGCGACCACCTTCGCGCGCGGGTTGGCGTGCCGCGCGTGCTCGAGGATCTGCCGTGCGGCGATCTTCTCCGGCAGGGCCACCACCACCGCGGCGGCGTTCGCGAGCCGCGCGCGCTCGAGCACCACGGCGCGCGACGCGTCTCCGACGATCGCCGAGACGCCACCGCGGCGGAGCTCGGCGACGACCACGGGGTCCTCGTCGACCACGACGAAGGGCACACCCTGCTCGCGGAGCAGGGAGGTGACCACGGAGCCGACGCGGCCGTGGCCACACACGACGACGTGACCGCGGAGCGGCTCGAGGCGACCGTCGCGCGCCTCGAGCTCGGGTTCCTCGAGCCCTCGCGCGAGCCAGCGCCCGATCGGGACGGCCGCGCCGGCGAGCCGAGGCGCGATCAGGATGCTGAGCACCGTGCCGGAGAGCATCGTGTTGAAGGCGAGCGACGAGATCGCCCCGAGCTCGGTGCCGAGCCTCGCCATGAGCAGAGAGAACTCCCCGCACTGCGCGAGTCCGAGGCCCACCACCGCGGCCGCCCCCCAGGAGCCGCCGAGCAGGCGGGTGACCGCGGTGGCGATGAGGCCCTTGAGGACCACGATCGAGACCGCCGCGAACAAGACCAGACCCGGGTGCTCGAGCAAGAAGCGTGGGTCGATGAGCATGCCGATGGAGACGAAGAAGAGCCCCGAGAAGAGATCGCGCAGCGGCATCGTCTCCCCGAGGATGCGGTGCGACAGATCGGAGTCGCCGACGATCGCGCCTGCGAGGAAGGCCCCGAGCGCGGTGGAGACGCCGAGCAGGCCGGAGAGGTAGGAGATGCCGAGCGCGATGCAGCCCGAGACGAGCACGAAGACCTCGCGGTTGCGCAGCGAAGCCACGCGCGCGAGCAGGCGCGGGAGCGCGAAGATCGCCACGGGCAGCATCAGACCGAGGAAGAGCGCCGTGCGGCCGATCGTCGTCACCGGGCTGGTATCGCCGCGCTCGGCGACCGAGGCGGCGCTCAGCACGGCGACGAGCACGACGGTTCCGAGATCCTGCACGGAAGACCATGCGAGCGCGGTGCGCGCCGGGCCGCTGTCGGCTTGGTCGCGCTCGGCGAAGACCTTGCCGAGCACCGTGCTCGAGGAGTTGGAGACCACGGCGCCGAAGTAGAGCGACTCGAGGCCGCCGAAGCCGACGAGCCGACCGAGGCCGTAGCCGAGGGCCATCGTCACGAGGACCTGCAGCGACGCGCCGACGAGCGCGACGCGCCCCGCGCGGAGCAGCTCTCGGAACGAGAGCTGCACGCCGATGACGAACATGAGAAAGACGATGCCGATCTCGGCGAGCGCCTCGACCGCGTGCACGTCGCCCATGAAGCCAGGCGTGAAGGGGCCGATCACGATCCCGGCGAGCAGGAAGCCCACGACCACCGACTGCCGCAGACTCACCGCGACGTAGGCGCCGACGAAGGCGGCGAGCATGGCCGTGGCGAGGTGGACGAGCATCTTGCGGTCGGAGGCGTCGAGACGTTTCTGTTTGACCTGCAACCATGACCACCGGGCGCCGCGACGGGGTTCGCCGCCGCGCCCTTCAGGCCTCGGGGATCGGGACGACGAGCACCGGCAAGCGCGCCTGTTCGACGAGCGCGCGCGCCGCGGAGCCGAGCAGGGCGCGTGAGAGCGCCGAGCGCCTGCGCGCACCGACGACCACGAGATCGGCGCCGACGCGCTCGGCGAGGGCCGAGAGCTCCTGGGCCGGCTCGCCCTCGAGCAGGTGCCGCTCCACCGCGGCGCCTGCGTCGCGGGCCTCGTCGAGCCCGATGCGGGTCAGGGCGTGCCAGGCCTGCTCGCGAGCGCGGAAGCTGTCCTCGGGGGTCGGCAGGGGCTCGACGCCGTGCGCGAGGTGCACGCTGCCGCCCTTGCCCACGAGGCCGAGCGCCTGGGCGAGCGCGCGCAGCCCCGCCTCGCCGAGGTCGGTGCCGACGAGCACGACCCGAGGCGCTCTGAAGCCCGGCACGCGCTCCAACTTGCTCGCCGGCACGCAGGCCACGCTCACCGGCGAGGCGCGCAATACGCCCCTGCCCACGGAGCGGTACCAGAGCTGCTCCACGAGCGACTGCCTGCGCTGCCCGACGAGCACGAGATCGTAGTCGCCTTCGTCGGCGAAGGTCACGAGCCGCACGTCGGCGCTGCCGCGCGAGGCGACGGCGTGCAGCGAGGCGGCTTCGCCCTCGGGCGCCTGCCGGCCGAGCTCGCGCAGGAGGGCCTCGCGCGCCTCGTGGCCGAGCTCCTGCGCGTTCGGAGCGCTTCGCAGCCCGAGGCGCGCGGAGAGTTCGGCCGGGCGCGCGATGGAGACCACGTCGACCTGGGACGGGCCCGTCTTCGCGAGACGCACCGCGAAGGCGCGCGCGGCCTGCGCCGCTGCGCCGAGGTCGGCGCCGACGAGCAGGCGCACCGGGCGCTCGCCGCGCAGCCAGGCCGCGAGGCGCTCCGGCTCCCGCAGGCTGAGCACCGGCACGGTGCTCTTGCGCGAGACGCGCTCGGCGGTCGCGCCGAGCAGCCCGTGCTCGGTGTCGCCGCGGCTGCCCAGCACGAGCAGCTCCGCGTGCTCGAAGCGCGCGACCGAGACGAGGCCGTCGACCACCTCGCCGCCGGCGAGGTGGGCCTGCACGCTCGCGCCCGTGAGCTCGCCGAGGCGCGCGGCCTCACGCCCGAGCGCTTCGCGCACCTCGCCGAGCAGGTGCTCCTCGTCGGTGCCGAGCACGATCGGCGCACGCGGATCCTCGGACACGTGCACGAGGCGCAGCGGGACCGACCAGGCGAGCGCGAGGCGCGCCGCGACCTCGGCGAAGGCCTCGCTCGCGGTCCCGAGGGTGGTTCCGAAGACGATCGACATGGGCGCTCGGGGCTCAGGGTAGCGGATGCGGTGCGCGATCGGGGCGGCGAGGCGACAGTCACTCAGCTTTGCGGTATCGGATCGGCATGGGCGGGGCAGGTCCGACGTCTCGAGACTGGCACGCGCTCGAGGCCCACGAGGCGGTCTCGCTCGTGGAGTCCGACGCCGAGCTCGGACTGAGCAGCCAGGCGGCCGACGAGCGCGCCGAACGCTTCGGGCCCAACGCGCTGCCCGAGCCTACCCAGCGCTCGCTCGCGGCGATCTTCTTCGCTCAGTTCAAGAGCCCGCTCATCTACCTCCTGTTCGCCGCCGCGGGCATCGCGCTCGTGCTCGGACACCTGAGCGACGCCGCCGTCATCGCCACCGTGGTGCTGCTCAACGCGCTCGTCGGTGCCTTCCAGGAGGGACGCGCCGAGCGCTCGCTCCGGGCCCTGCGCAAGCTCGCTTCGCTGAAGACGCGGGTCGTCCGCGATGCTCAGGAGCAGGTGCTCGACGCGCGCGAGATCGTGCCTGGCGACGTGCTCGTGCTCGAGGCAGGCGACGCCGTCGCTGCCGACGCGCGCCTCGTCGCGGGCGCCTCGCTCCAGATCGCCGAGGCCGCGCTGACGGGCGAGTCCGCCGCCGTGAGCAAACGCCTGCTCCCGCTCGCCCCCGACACGCCGCTCGCCGACCGGAGCAACATGGTCTTCGCGGGCACGCACGTGACGGCCGGGCGGGCACGCGCGGTGGTCGTCGCGACGGGGCTCGGCACCGAGCTCGGCCGGATCGCCTCGCTCGCGGAGCAGGCCGAGCAGCCGAAGACCCCGCTCGAGCGCCGCGTCGAGGACTTCGGCCGCTACATCATGTTCGCCGCGGCCGGGCTCTTCGGGCTCATCGTCGCCATCGGCGCGCTGCGCGGCCTGCACTTCGGGTCGATCGCGATGATCGGCATCAGCCAGGTCGTGGGCATGATCCCCGAGGGTCTGCCGGTCGCGATGACGATCGCGCTCGCCGTCGGGGTGCAGCGCATGGCCAAGCGCAAGGCCGTCGTGCGTCGCCTCGCCGCGGTGGAGACGCTCGGCTCCACGACGGTCATCTGCAGCGACAAGACCGGCACGCTCACCCGCAACGAGATGACCGTCACGGCGCTCTGGTTGCCGGGAGGTCGCAGCATCGAGGTGAGCGGCAGCGGCTACGATCCTGCGGGCGAGCTGCGCGAGGCCGGCGAAGCGCTGGGCGCCGACGCCGCGGTGAACGCGCTGCTCGAGGCCGCCCTGCTCTGCAACGACGCGCAGCTGCGCGGCCCCTCGGACGAAGGGCCGCGCTGGCAGGCGATCGGCGACCCCACGGAGGTCGCGCTCGTCACGCTCGCGATCAAGGGCGGCGCGCTCCCGGAGGAGCTGCGCGCGCGCTACCCACGCCGGGCGGAGATCCCCTTCGATTCGTCGGCGAAGATGATGGCGACCCAGCACGAGCTCGAGGCTGGCTCGCGCGTGCTGCTCAAGGGCGCACCGGAGATGCTGCTCGCGCTCTGCGGCGCGATGCGAACCAGCGAGGGCGACGTGGCGCTCGACGCCGAGGCGCGGCTCGGGATCGAGGCCGCCGCGGAGCAGATGGCGAAGCAGGCGCTGCGCGTGCTGGCGGTGGGTGTGGTCGAGGGCGGCGAGATCGACGGCTCGGAGGGCTTCGAGGCGCTACGTGGGCGCGTCAGTCTGCTCGGCTTGCTCGGGCAGATCGACCCGCCTCGCGCGGAGGTGAAGGACGCGGTCGCGCGCTGTCGCGAGGCGGGCATCCGGCCGGTGATGGTGACCGGCGACCACAAGGCCACCGGGCAGGCGATCGCGGAAGCGCTCGGCATCGCGCGGCCCGGCGACGAGGCCGTCGACGGTCGCGAGCTCGAGGCGATGGACGATGCCACGCTCGCGGCGCGCATCGACGGCATCGCCGTGTTCGCGCGCGTGCACCCCGCGCAGAAGCTCCGGATCGTGGACGCCTACCAGCGTCGCCACGAGGTGGTCGCGATGACGGGCGACGGCGTGAACGACGCGCCCGCGCTCGTGAAGGCCGACGTGGGCGTGGCGATGGGCCTCTCGGGAACCGAGGTCGCGAAGGAGTCGGCCGAGATCGTCGTCGCCGACGACAACTTCGCGTCGATCGTCGCGGCGGTCGAGGAGGGCCGCGTCGTCTACCGGAACATCGGCAAGGTCGTGCTCTACCTCTTCTCGACCTCCATGGCCGAGGTGCTCGTGCTGCTCTCGGCGCTCGCGCTGGGCTACCCGCCGCCGCTCGCCGCCGTGCAGATCCTCTGGATCAACCTGGTCACCGAGGGCACCGTCACGGTGAACCTCGTGATGGAGCCGGCCGAGGGCGACGAGATGCACGCGAGGCCGACGTCCACGAAGGAGCGGCTCTTGAGCCGGAGCACCCTCTCGCGCATGGCCTTCATGACGCCCGCCATCGCGCTCTCCACGCTGGGCTGGTTCGTCTACCGCATCGAGATCGGCGTGCCCTTCGCACAGGTGCAGACGGAGACCTTCACCGTGCTCGCCGTGTGCCAGTGGTTCAACGTGCTGAGCTGTCGCTCCGCCCACCGCTCCGCGCTCAACCTGGGGCTGCTCGAGAACCCCTGGCTCGTCGGTGGGCTCGGGCTGGGCATGCTGCTGCAGGCCGCGGTCGTGTTCCTGCCACCGATGAACGCCGTCTTCCACACGGTACCCATCGGCCTCACCGAGGTGCTCGCGATCGGCGCGGTGGCGAGCCTCGTGCTCTGGGTCGAGGAGCTGCGCAAGCTCCTCGCGCGTCGAGCTGCGGCGGGCCGAGAGGCGGCGCAGCACTGAGCGGCGGAGTGGCGCGGATCGAGGCTGGGCCCTCTCGCCGCCTGCCGCGCGCGGCGCTCGAGGTCCCGACCCCGAGCGCTGCACGGCGACTCGGCTCAGGCCTTCACTCGCCGATGGCTGCGAACCACGCTTCGCCGATGGCGTAGAGCGTGTCTTCGCTCGCGGCGTCGCCCTCGGGCACGCCGTTCGCTGCGCCGAAGGTGTAGACGATGCGGCCGACGGGCACGCCCTTCACGAGCACGGTGTAGGTGTCTTCACCGAGCTCCTGGATGTCGTAGGTCGTACCCTCGAAAGACACGGTCTTGGCGGAGACGTCGGCGACGGCGGGGGTGGTCATGGCGCGGCCTCTTAGCATGTCGCTCGCGCCGCTGTCGTCGCTCCGCTTCTCGGCGTGGGCAGCGCTCGACTCAGCTCGCGCGCACGGGCTCGCACTCGTAGAGCGCGCGACAGAGCGCGAGCGCCCTCGGCGAGCGCACGCGCCAGTCGAGGTGGTTGAGCGCGTAGCCGATCGTCAGCTCCTTCACCGGATCGCACCAGCCGAGCGCGCCGCCGATGCCCGCGTGCCCGAAGGACTCGCGCGTCGGCGAGAAGAGCTGCGTCTCCTCCTTGAGGAAACCCTGCGACCAGCCGAGCGGCTTCTGGAGCACGAGGTCCCGGTCCGACCAGCCCTGGCGCTGGTAGACCGGCAGGAGCGACTCGGCGCGCAGGTAGCTCCTGCCTCCGAAGCTGCCCGCCGACGCGAAGGGCAGGTAGGCGCGCGCGATGCCGTGGGCGCTCGCCGTGGCCGAGCCGGACGCCATCTCGCCGCGCCGCACCGGCAGCTCGTTCCACTGCTCTGGATCGGCGCCCCTGGGGTTGAAGAAGGCCTTGCGGGTGATCGAGCCCCGCGCGAGCGAAGCCCGCAGGACACGGGCCTCGGTGTTCTCCCCGACGACGAGCGAGGCGAGCATCTTGGCGAGTCGGTAAGGCGGCCTGGGCGGGTAGAGCGTCGCGATGCGGGGATCGATCGACGCAGGCGTGCCGAGCGAGACGTCGGCCTCGAGCGGCTCGAAGAGCTCTCGGGCGAGGAAGCTCCCGATGCTCTCGCCAGCGATGCGCCGGAACAGCTCGCTCGCGTACAGGCCGAAGCTCAGCGCGTGATAGCCCTGGTCCTGGCCCGGCTCCCAGAGCGGTCGCTGCCGTTCGAGCACCTCGACGAGCCGCTCGCGGCGCTCGGGTAGCACGCAGTCGGCGAGCGTGAGCGGCTCGTCGAGCCCGGCGAGCCCACCTTGGTGGTTGAAGAGCGTGCGACAGCTGATCTCGGCCTTGCCGGCCTGCGCGAAGCCTGGCCAGTAGCTCGAGACCGGCGCGTCCCACGCGAGGCGCCCCTGGTCGGCGAGCAGCGCGAGCGCCATCGCCACCAGCCCCTTGGTCACCGAGAAGACGACGACGCGTGTGTCTCGCTGCCACGGCGTGCGCCGCTCGAGGTCGGCCAGGCCGCCCCAGAGGTCCACCACGCAGCGCCCACGGTGGTAGACGGTCAGCCCAGCGCCGATCTCGCGCGCATCGCTGCCCTCGCGGAAGCGGGCGGCGAAGGCCTCGGCGACGGGGCGAAAGCCATCGGCGTAGCCGCCGCTCGTGGGCGAGGGGCCCGGGTGGCTGAGCTCGGGGGGCATGCGGCATGGAGGCTACCAGCTGCCGGAGCACGGGCCGCGCGCCATCGTCAGGAGGGAGCCGGCTCGGACGGCGCGGCAGCTCCTCCGCGCACAGGTTGCGCGTTCCGTGTGAGCGCGCAAGGAATGACCATGAAGCGCGCTACGCAGCGACTGCGAAGCCGCCTTCTCACCCCGGCACGCGAGCCTGCGGCTCGACCACGGCGCCACGGCTCGAAGGGCGGGCGATCGGGCCAGACGGTCGGATTCGGCGGCGACGGAATTCCGACATCGACCCGGCGCGCCCACGGCTCCGGAGCTCCGCCTCACGGCCTCGAGATTGCAAGTAGCGCTTCTTCAGGATGTACCAGTCGGAAGCCACCGTGATCTCCGAGGAGCCGAAACGCCGGGCCTGGCCCCGTGTGCTCGGCCGCTTCTCCACCCACGATCTGCTTCTGCTGACGCACCTGCTGACGATGGGCGTGCTGGTCGCGATGGTCTTCCCGGCGCAGGGCAGCCACGACGTCGCGCGCCGCATCCTCTCCGCGACGGCGCTCATCGTCGGAGCGTGCTTGATCGGCCGCGGCTCGCTCCTACCGACGGTGCTGCGCTCGGGCCTCTACCGCATCGCGATGGTCGCGACCGTGCTCCTCAGCTACCTCATGCTGCGTTGGACGCTGCCGCTCGTCGCCCCCCACAGCTACGACGCGGCGCTCAGCAGGATCGACGTCGCCATCTTCGGCGTGGAGCCCACGCTCTGGCTGGAGCCGCACATGTCTCCGGCCGTGGTCGAGTACCTGGCCTTCTTCTACTTCAGCTACTTCGCGATCAACGGGCTCTACGCGCTCATCGCGCTCGGGCCGGGCTCGTCGAACGAGACCTCGGCCGAGTTCGCGATCGGTACGGCCTTCGTCTACGGCATCGGTCAGCTCGGCTACGCGCTCGTGCCCGGCTACGGGCCGACCCAGTTCCTCGCGGAGCAGTACGCCGGCCCGCTCGAGGGAGGCTTCTTCTGGCACGCGGTCCAGGCGACCGTGGAGGCCGGCGGCGCGATGAAGGACATCTTCCCCTCGCTGCACACGGCCGGGCCGGTCTGGTACTCGCTCTTCGCGTGGAGCCGCGCCAAGCGCACCGGCGCCCTGCGCTGGAAGCTCTTCGCGCTCGTCACGACCTTCTTCGCGATGAACATCGTCGTCTCCACGGTCGCGCTGCGCTGGCACTACGTCATCGACCTCGCGGCCGGGCTCGCGCTCGCCGGCACGGCCTCGTGGCTGTCGACGCGCGCCGTCGGCTGGGAGCAACGCCTGCGCGAGCGCGCGGGTCTGCGCTCCGCCTGGGACTTCGGCTGAGGTGCCGAGCGGCTGCTCGGCATCGGCGAGCGGCTGCCCCGCGAGCGTCGGAGCGACCGCCGAGCAGCGTGCTCGAGCGCGCTGGCGCGTTGCTCCCGGTCGACGCACCGCCTCGCCGACGGCTGCGGGTGAAGGCGACAGCGAGCCGCAGGGCTGCGAGCCGGGCGCACCACGACGAAGGCCGCGCCCTCTTTCGAGAGACGCGGCCTCGTGCTTCGAGCCAGTCTGGTGAGAACCCAGTGCGAAGGAGGGGACTTGAACCCCTACGGTGTTACCCGCTAGCACCTCAAGCTAGTGCGTCTGCCAATTCCGCCACCTTCGCTCGGAAGCGGGGGCGGTTCTACCAGGGCAGGCGGGAAGGTCAAGCCTTTCGTGCACGGCATCGCGCGGATGCCTCTCGGAGCGGGGATTTCACGTCGTGTACTCGGCGTTGACCTCGACGTAGCGGTAGCCGAGATCGCTCGTCATCACCGAGGCCTGGCCCTCGCCGTCGCCGAGCTCGAAGCGCAGCACGAGGTCGTCGGTCGCGGCCATGCGACGCGAGAGCTCCCCGGCGTCGAAGGCGACCGGCTCGCCGCGTTCGAAGACCACCACGCCGTCGAGCGCGCAAGAGAGCGCGCGGGGGTCGCCGAGCTCGCTCGTATTGCCGACCTGGCTCACGAAGCGGCCCCAGTTCGGGTCGTTGCCGAAGAGCGCGGTGCGCACGAGCGCGCTGTGGGCGACGGCGCGCGCGATCGCGAGCGCCGCGTCGTGCGATCGAGCGCCGCGCACTTCGATCGTCGTGACCTTGCTCGCGCCCTCACCGTCGCGCGCGATGAGCCACGCGAGCCTACGCGACACGCGCTCTACGGCGGCGAGCACCTCCTCCTCGGCGCCCCGATCGAGGCGCTTCGCCCCGGTGGAGAACAGCAGGAAGCTGTCGTTCGTGCTCGCGTGCCCGTCGACGTGCACGCCGTTGAAGCTCTGCGCCGCGATGCGAGGCAGCGCGCGCCGGAGCACGTCGGGCTCGAGCGCGACGTCGGTGCCGACGTAGGCGAGCATCGTCGCCATGTCGGGCTCGATCATGCCCGCGCCCTTGCACACCCCGGCCACGCGCACGCGCTCGCCGCCCACGGCGAGCTCGACGGAGCTCTCCTTGGGGAAGGCGTCGGTCGTCATGATGGCGGCGAGGAAGCGCCGCCCGGCGCCTTTGCCGCGCTCGAGCGAGGCGTGCGCCGCGTCGATGCCGGCGAAGACACGCTCCATGGGCAGGCGCCTGCCGATGACGCCGGTGGAGCTCACGAGCACCTGCTCCTCGGGGCAGCCCACGAGCTGGGCGACGCGCTCGACCATCGCCCAGGCGTCGGCGAGCCCACCCTCGCCCGTGCAGGCGTTCGCGTTGCCGCTGTTCACGACGATCGCGCGCACGCGACCGCCGCTCCGCTCGAGCTGCGCGCGGCAGACCTCGACGGGCGCGGCCGCGTAGCGGTTCTTCGTGAACACCCCCGCGACCGCGAGCGGCGCGTCGGCGACGAGCAGCGCGACATCGGGCCGACCGCTGGCTTTGATGCCCGCGGCGACGCCGGCAGAGCGCACGCCGGCGAGGTCGGCGAGCGTGGAGGAGGCGGGCTCGAGCTGAGGGAGAGGCGTGGGGAAACGAGGCTCGGTCATGGGGCGAGGAGTGTGCCCTACCGGCGCTGGAGCGCGTCGACGATCTGCGCCATCTCGAAGGGTTTGTGGACCCAGCTCGTGCGGGCCGGAGACAGAGCGGCGGGGATCGCGGCGTCGCGCGAACCGCTGATCAGGATCGCGTGCAGCGACGGGCTCTCACGGCACAGCCTGCCGAGCAGGGCGTCGCTGCCGTCGCCGAGCGGGGAGGCATCGAGCAGCGCGACGTCGAATGGGCCTCGCTCGACGGCGCGGCGGAGCTCCTCTTCCGTGTGCGCCGAGACGACCTCCGCGCCCCGCGCGCTGAGCACGGTGTCGATGAGCTCGACGATGGCCGCGTCGTCGTCGAGCACCAGCACGCGCAGCCCGCTCAGGGAGGCCGGGCGCGTGGTGCGCGGCGCCGAGCTCGGTGCCTCTGGCTGCTCGAGCGGCCAACGCACACGGAACACTGCGCCGCCGCTCGGAGCCTCGTCCTCGAGGCTGAGCTCGCCCCCCTCGGCGGACGCGAGCTCGGCCGCGTGCGACAGACCGATGCCCGCTCCGCCCGGACGGCTCGTCCGGCCGCGCACGAAGAGCTGTGGACGATCCTCCGGGGCGATGCCCGGGCCCTCGTCGCGCACGTGCACGGTCACGGCCTCTGCGTCGCAGCGGAGCCCGAGCTCGATGCGCCCGCCGCGTGGGCTCACCTCGAGCGCGTTGAGGAGCAGGTTGGTCAGCACCTGGAGCAGCCGGTCCCCGCCGCAGACGCTGTACGGCGCGAGCTCCTGGGGCGACACGAGCTCGACCCTCACGCCTCGGGCCTCGGCCAGCGGGCGCACACCCACGACGGCCTCCTCGACCAGCGAGCCGAGCCGCTCGGCGCTCGTCGGCACCTCGCCACCGATCGCGCGCCGCGCGATGCGATGAGCACGCAGGGCGCGCACGTGCGCGTGCTCGATCGCGGCGCGCACCGCGGGATCGTCGATCACGCCCGAGCGTGCGCTCTGTAGCCAGCCGACCACGACGGAGAGCGCGTTGCCCAGCTCGTGGAGCGCAGACTCGACGTCGCGATCGGCGGAGCTCGTCGTGGGGCGAACGGAGCGCACGAAGACGACGCTATCAGAAACCGGGCTCGCGCTCAGCGGGGCGCGGGGGCAGCCGGAGCGCTGAGGGTGATGCGCGGCGGGACGGGCAGCACGAAGCGACCGAGCTCGTCGGCGGTCGTCTCCCCGATCTGGACGAGCGGGACCACGCCGCCCTCCTCGTTCGGGGAGGCGACCGGGAGCCAGGCTCGCACGATCGCGCGCGGCACCTCGACGCCCGCGCTGGCGACCCGACCTTGGAGCACGGCCGGTGCGAGCAGCCCGAGCCGGCCGAGCTCGAGCGACGGCTGGGTGGCTTCGCCCTGCACGAGCAGGCGCGGCACGACGAGCCACGGGTAGCCCGTGCTCGCGTCGGAGCGGACGGAGAGGTCGAGCATGCCGGGATCCACGGAGAGCTCGAAGCGGCCGCTGGTGTCGGCGACGGTGCTCGTGGGGCGCGGCAGGAGCGGGGGCGGTTGCAGGGCAGCGGAGAAGTAGCTCACCGGCTGCTGCAAAGAGGGGCTCGCGAAGACGGCCGCGTCGGCGAGGCCGAAGCCGTCGAGGCCGAGGACCTCGCCCCCGAGGCGCGAGCGCTTGGGGAGCTCGAAGGTCTTTCCGCAGCACTGGGTGCTCTCGGTGATGATCCAGTCGGTGACGAGCGTCGCGGCGCCGCCGCTCGCGGGCACGAGCGACACGGCGTAGGTGCCCGGCACGAGCTGCACGCTCAGCTGACCCTCGGCGTCGCTCTCGGCGAGCACGCGGAACGACGCGTTCTGGTTCACGTCGCCGGTGAGCGCGACGCTCTGGACCGTGACGGTGGCCGCGGAGACGGGCGCGCCGCTCGAGTCGAGCACCGTCGCGACCAGCGACTTGGGGTTGGCGATGAGGTCGCGCAGATCGAGCTCCACCGCGCCGTCGCCGTCGAGATCCAGCGCGGCGAGCGACCAATGCACCGCGAGCGCTCCGTCGACGGAGCGCAGGCGCAGCACCGCGGACTGCGTGAAGGTGAACTGGAGCACGCTGGCGCCGGGCTCGGCGATGGGGATCGTCTCGCTCGCCGACGCGGGCGCGCCGAGCACGAGCGGACGCGACAGCGGCAAGCCGTACCTGGGATCGACGACCTCGAGGGTCCAGCCCTCCACGCTGCCGCCGCTCGGGACGAGCAGCGAGCCACCGAGCGTGGTCGCGGGCTCGCTGGGCGGCTCGAGCTCGACGTTCGCGACGCCGGCCGGCACGACGACCTCGCTGACCAACCTGGGCGGGAGCAACAGCTCGCCGCAGCCCTCGGCCGGCGCGAGCGGAGCGAGGTGGACGTCGTAGCTGCCGATGGGCAGCTCGATCGCGAAGCGGTGGCTGCCGGCGATGAGCGTGCTCGTCCCCGTGTAGACGCTGCCCTCGATGCCTACGTAGCCCGAGCGCGCGCGCGCCTCGACCCGCAGGGGCATCGAGCCGTCGTCGGCGGTGCAGCCCGCGATGGGGCCGCCGGGCATGCGCATCGCGCCGCTCAGCACGACGAGCGGCGGGACCTCGAGCTCGAGGTCGAGCAAGGCGCCGCGCGGGTAGCTGCCCAGCAGTCGCGCGGCGTCTTCGAAGACGAAGGAGCTCGTGGCGCCGGCGAGCCCGGAGGGGCTGCGGACCTCGACGAGCAGGGCGCCGAGGTCGGCCTGCGTCGAGGCGCACATCGCGCCCGCCGTCGTCGACAGACAGACTCCGGCGGGGCAGTCTTCGTCGGTGGTGCAACGGTTGTAGAGGTTGGTGGGCTGCTCGTCGAAGGGCACCGAGCAGCCGGCCGATGCCGCAGCGAGCGCGGCGCCACCGAGCAGGGCGAACAGCGTGTCGCGCAGGCTCACGGCGCCCCACCCGCGCCGGCGGCGCTCGTGGCCTGGTCGACGAGCTCGGGGCAGCGGGCCTCGATCGGAGGGCAATCGGTGCGAGGATCGACGATCGGCGGCGGGCACTCCGCGCCCGGGGCGCAGTAGAGGACCGTCCAGGTGATCTGGCTCGAGTCGGCCAGCTCGAGCGGGCAGCCGGAGCGGCTGTCGAAGCCGTGAGACACGATGAGCGTGAAGCGGTGGCAGCCCGGTGAGATCGGGACCGAGTCCGGATACCACTGGACCTGGGCTCGGCGCGTATCGTCGTCGAAGGTCGACGGTGGCAGCGTGGTCGCGTTGTCGGTCACGCTCGTGCGGAAGGGCTGGCCCGCGCCGTTCACGAAGCCGTAGTCGATGTAGAGGCGAGCCTCGACGGTGTCGCCGTCGTCTTCCGAGCGCACGACGGCGCTGAAGTCGACCCGCGTGGTGTCGGAGGTCACGACCAGCACGCGCCGGGGATCCGGGTCGGCGGAGTCGGGCACGAGGAACGGCGGCGTGCGCTCGGGCGAGCCGAAGTCGGGCGAAGCTGTGACGAGGCAGGAGCTGAGCATCGTGACGCCGAGCGCGAGCAGGATCCTGGCGGCAGCAGCCAGAGCGCGCGAAGCGTGTCGATGCGACGAACGTGCCAGCCGGGTCGGATCGCGGTCTGCGGCCGATGCAGCGGTGCCGCGGAGCGAAGACACGCCTCCATGCCCTGACAACGCTGTCAGCTCAGGGGCTGCGCCTTGCCGCGCGCTGTGGGGAGGGTGCGACCGCATCGATTGGGGTGGCGGGAGTGTAACCCGCAAGGTGGCGCCGGGCGCGAGCCACGCGCCTCGGCCGTGAGGAGCCGACTCAGCGCAAGGCGGAAGGCGGAGGAGGCTCCTCCCAGCGCAGCTCGGCGTACTCGAGGCGCGCGGCGAAGCGCACGAGATCACTCAGCTCGGGGGACCGAGCGCAGATCCGGGCGAGCGCGCCCGGCTGCCCGAGCTCGGGCAGCGAGTCGCCCAGCTCGCGCGCGGCGAGGCGGAGCGAAGTGTCGAGATCGCCCGAGACGAAGAGCCCGGCCCGAGCGATGGCCCGCCTCGCGGCCGAGCGTGCGACCTCGACGTCGAGCACGCCGGGCTCGCAGAGCTCGCGGAAGCGGCGCTCGGCGCGCGGCGTGATGCGCTGCCACAGCTCGGCGCCGAGCCGCGCGAGATCGCGACGCACCACCGACGACGGCGGCTGCTCGTCGTCGTGCGCCTGCACGGGGCCGAAGGCCGCGAGCACGGCGTCGAAGAGGGTGCGCAGCTCGCTCGTGGGCAGCGAGAGCGCCAGCGTGAAGCGGGGCTCCGCGGCGAGGTGCGCCGCGCCGAGCCAGTGGGCGAGCGCGAGGCCGTCGTCGCCCGGGTCGCCCACGAGCACGATCGAGGGGGGCGCGGTGAGCGCGACCTCGACCCGGAAGCCGTCGACCTTCTCGCGGCGCTGGAAGATCGCACGGGGCGCGCCGAGGTGCAGCGCGACATCTGCGTAGGTGTCGCCGATGGCCGTGCCGGGAGCGAGCTGGAGCCGCTCGGCGCCCGAGAGCCCGTAGGAAGGCAGGTCGCGGCGGTACATGCCCGCTTCCCACACGAGCGTGAGGACCTCGAGCTCCGGCACCAGGAGCCCGCGTAGCAGCATCGTCGCGCTGAGCTCGGGCTCTCGCCGCACCGCGCCCAGCGGCGGCGCGACGACGGCGCCCTGGCCTGCGTCGAGGCGGAGGAGCTGCTCCAGCGCTTGGGCGAAGCTCGCGTAGCCTTGCTCCTGGGCGAGCGCACGCAGCGCCTCGAGCGCGTCGCGGTGCCCCGCGCGGAGCGCGACGAGCGCGCGACGCACGACGAAGCGATCGTGCGCCCGGTTCGCCCCGGCGCGATCGAGCAGCTGGGCGAGCTCCTCCGCGGCGGCCACGTCGCCGAGCGAGAGCCGAGCGTAGAGTCGCTCCTCGCGTTCGCTCTCGAGCGTGGGGCGCAGCTGGGGCAGGAGCGCCGCTCCTGGGTCGACCCGCTCGGGCGGCAGCTCGGCGACCGGCTCGAGCGAGGGCTCGGAGGCGGGCGCTCGCTCGCCCGGATCGGGCGTCTCGTCGATCGAGGGCGCGCCCTCGGCCGTGCCGTCGACGGGCGTGGCCTCGAGCTCTCGCGCCGGCGGCTCGCTGGGCGGTGGCTCACTCGGCGGCGCGTCGTCGTCGGCCCGGATCGAGGGCGGCGCGAGCACGCTCTCGGGAGCCTCGAGCTCGGGGTGGCCGTCGAGCAGGGCCACGACCGCCGCGCGCAGCCGCTGCTGGGCTCCGCGGTCGCGGCGCAGGATGCGCATGGCCTCTCGGTAATGGTGGAGCGCCTCGTGCGGTTCGTCGTCGTGGAGCAGCTCCGCGAGCCGCTCCGAGAAGCGCGCCCGCGCGACGCCGGTGCTCTCGGCGACGAGCTGCTCGAGCGCAGCGCGAGCGACGCCGAGGTCGGGGTCGATCGCACGGAGCTCCAGCTTGCGCCGCTCGAGCGCGGGCCCTTCGAGCAAGCCCTTCGCCTCCTCGAGCCTGCGCGCCGCGACCTCACGACGCCCACAGGCGAGCGCGGCGTCGACGACGGCGAGCAAGAGGCGACCGCGGTTGCGCAGCCCACGCAGCTCACCGTCGAGCGCTTGCTCGAGCAGCGGCAGCGCGGCCTCGAAGGAGCGACTGCGCGCGAGCCGCTCCCCCATGCCGAGCGCGATCAGCGGGCGTGGACCGAACTCCGCGTGGCGCTGCGAGAGCTCCCGCATGCCGGCGCCGCCACCTTGCAGCACGTCGAGCGCCTCGGCCACGAGGAAGGCGTGGAGCTCGGCGTCGGCCGGAGAGACGGAGCCGCGCAGGCGCGAGAGCTGCTCGAGCGTGTGCTGCGCCTCGCGCGGCGTGCCCATGCCACGCGCCTGGTAGCCGAGACGCAGCGACTCGAGCAGCTGCGAGGTCGCGTCCGGCGCCTGCGGTGGCGCCGAGCTCGGCGCCGGGGGCGCGTGGATCGCTCCGGCCTCGAGCGGCGTAGGCTCGGCGGCGAGGGAGCCGCTCGTTGGTGATGCGACGATCGAGTGGGCGCCCAGCGTGGGCTCGGCAGCTTCGCGCTCGACGCGCTCGCCCGTGGGATCGGAGGGCAGGACCCGGCGTGGCTTGAGCTCACGCACCTGCTCCTCCCACGAGGGGTTGCCGGTGCGCTTGGCCTGCGCGTCGTCGCTCGCCGGCGCACGCGGAGCTTCGATGGGCGGCGCGACACGCTCCCCGTCGGACGTCGCGCTCGGCGCGGTGGGCTCGCTCGGCGCGGAGAACAAGGCGTCGAAGCCGTCGAGGGAGCGCAGCCCCGACGAAGCGCCTGGCCTCGACGGAGGGGGCCGCTCGTCGAGCTCGACGAGCCCCGCGAGCTCTCCGAGCGCTGCGGTCTCGTCGACCGCTGACGGCTCGAGCGGCGCGCCGGCCTGCGCGGCGGAATCGAGCGGCGCCTCGGCTCGCTCGGCGAGCGCGGCGGCATCGAGCGGCGCCTCGGCTTGCTCGGCGAGCGCGGCGGCATCGAGCGG